>Ga0315548_1000729_pt1 | contig 30264 bp, 27 predicted proteins | sample SalMarSW160110MG_2_FD_202540 | JGI IMG/M metagenome (GOLD analysis project Ga0315548, IMG submission 202540) | Salt marsh sediment microbial communities from the Plum Island Ecosystem LTER, Massachusetts, United States - Salt Marsh Sediment SW1601-110 ... | reverse complement strand
AGCCGTCCACTCCACTCATAGCCTCTACCGCCGCCGCAACATAACTTCCCAAGCTCGTTGATTGAATTCCCACAGGTATTATGCTAAAATAGGCAATCACTTTGCAGGATTTCACCGAATTCATACTAACATATCTCCATAGAAAGTGTAAACAAATAGGGGCTTAATAGATTTCAAGCTTTTCGGGTGCATAAAAAGTTGGGGTTAGGAAAGCTCGATTTCGTTGAGTAAATCCAAGCTTCCCAGATCATTCATTTTCACTAGCTTGTCCGACACAGTATATAGCACATTGCCTATGTATAGGGTTCTCTCCACAAAATATTCAGAGTGGAGCCAGTAGTTGTTCTTGAGGTCAGCGCCGTCTTCAAAGTGAGTGATTCCGCCTCTATACTCGATTCCATCCGGGGATATGTCGAAGACGCAGGCGCCCTGCCACACAGGTTCTCCATAGGCCCAGTCAGGCACCTCACCGGGGTATAGGGTCGGGTCTAGTTCCGCCACCAAGACAGGTATCACCAGCAGATTCCTTGATTCATCAAACAGCAGAGCCTTGTGGTCATGTAGAATCGGTGAGTCCGTTCCTCTGTCTCCCATCTCATACTTGGCTACTTCCACTGGATTTGAGACGTCGCTTACGTCGAAGAGGGATATTTTCACGCCTTGGTACCATGCGAAGTCTTCTCTGTCTGCTGCTATAGTTTCTTTACCGATTCCGATGATGTGGTTTTCGTCGTAGGGGTGAAGGTAGCCTGAGTAGCCTGTCACTTTTAGTTCCCCAAGTTTCGTTGGTGCGGTGGGGTCTGACAGGTCTATCACGAAGAGCGGGTCGATGTTCCTGAATGTTACCAGGTACAGTCTGTCTCCCATGAATCTTGCCGAGTAAATCTGTTCTCCAGGAGCAAGGTCTTCCAGTTCGCCGACAACATCGAGGTTCATGTCGAGAACGTAAACGTTGTTCTTGGAGGTCGATTCTGCAGCAAATGTTCTCCAGCCAAAGTTGTTGGTTGTTGCTACTCTGAAGTAGCCGTTGTATTCGTCCATGCTGAATTGGTTGAGCACGTAGCCTGGAACTGTTCCTTCACTGAGGATGTTGACTTGTTCTTGGTTGAGTTCTATTCTGTAAACTAGGGTTTCCTGTCTGGGTTCGTCTTCGCTATCTAAGATGAAATACCAGTTTGTGTTTGGAGCCACTAGATACATGTTATTCAGTGAAACGTACATGTTTGTTGAGTATCCAGTTAAGAACGGTTCATAGGTTGGCTCCTGCGCATCGTTCATAACATTGACTGCGATGATTGTTGTTAGCTGGTAAGAAGTGTCGGGGACATCAATGTAGTATATTTCAGTTGGCTGTATCTGTCTAGTGTAGTCGCCTGAGATTGTAGGCAGCGTCACTTCCATGTATACGTCTGTTCCCATGAGTCTTGGCTGCATAATAGCCTGATTGATAACAACGTAAACGTAGTCTCCTATCATTCTTGAGCCTGACATTGTGCCGTTAACGGTTACGGTTCTGGATAGAACTGGATTGGTTTTGTCGGTGATGTCGTAGACCTTCACAAACGTTTCTTCAACATAAGGATAGGGTGCAATCGTGTCTACTCTCACGTCTCCAACGGTTTCATACATTAAATATGGATAGTAATTCGCCAAGATCACCAGCTTGTCTTCATTCACGTAAATCTGTACGCCATATGTTTCGTTGAATTCTATCTTAGAAACCACTTCAGCTTGGTCAGCGGGGTAAGCCTTCAAAATGTAGATGTACGGCGTTGAAACCACATACAGGTATTCTCCATCGGATTTCACAACATCTGCCTCGTCCACTCCAGCAACCTGAATGTTGGTTGTAGAATAATCTTCTGGGGCAGCTTCAGCTCCTCCAAAAGTTGCAGTGTCCGAAGTTCGGGTCGCAAAGATGTTTGCTGTTCCCGCTTTTTCGGTGTTTACGTTAATGAAGGTCTCAAGTTCGTCGTAGCTTGAAAATTTTTTGAGTTCCGAAAACACAGCTGGAGTAGTGGGTTGATTTGGAAAGCTGGGTATCGATGGAGTGCTTGGCTGAGTCGGTGTGCTAGGTTGTGACGGAACGTTAGAATCTTGTGGAGGCAAGTTAGGTGTCGATGGAGTGTTTGGCTGTGTCGGCGTGTTAGGTTGTGATGGTTGTGGATTGGAGTCTGAGGGAACGTTTGGTTCTGACGGAATGATTGTTTGAATTCCGAAGTTGTAAACTGTGGCTGTTAATACACAAGCTAAAAGTAGTGCAGCAATTCCATAACGAATAGTTTTGCTCTTGATTTCTCTCTGCAACGTTAACACACTTCTCTATACTAGTAATGCAGTATATTTTATCCTAATCTTTGGAACAATTTGTTCCATAAACTAGAACAGCAGACTAGAAGGGCTTCAAGCGCCAAAATCGGAAGGCTTCATACCAGAATACGAGAGTGACGATTGCCCCGAAAGAGAGGATGAACAGGTTTTCTCTTGAGAAGCCTTGCATCAATATCGTTATGTAGGCTATGTAGAAAACTGAAGAGAAAATGGCATAAAAAAAATATCTGGGAAACATAAGTCTCCCCAGCTTGACAAAATGTCTGAGAACACCGATTTTAACTTCGCTAACAAGGGTGTAGTTGCCTCCAACTTTCTGTCTTTTAACCAAACCCATCTGCCGCAGCTGTTCAAGGTGATGGTTTGCCACACTGGGGCTGCTAAATCGGAGAGCTTTCTCAACCTCGCGGACACTCATTGGACGACCGCTCTTCAACAGAAGCCAATAAACCTTCCAAGCTTTTCCCCGAAGCTTATAATCAAACTCCGCTTCATCATCCACCGGCAACAACAACCCCTATCTCTTAAATTATTCACTTTCACTCTTAAGTTATATCCATCTTTCGGGGAATGATGAATGCCTGAGGCAAAAAGGAAGCTGACTTGAGCAACCAGAGTGAGGAAACCTAACACTGGCAATCAGGCCGTACAGCATTTCTTCTTTCATGATGTCCAATTCTTTACAAGAAGAGGCCATGCTTTTAAATCCACGTTTTAGAACATCCGTGAGCGCACACATAGAGTCTAGAAAATATATGTTTACTTTTTCCTCTTCATATCGAACCAATTTATTAATAAGAATACCTAACTGTAAAAACTCCGTTTAGGAGAACGTGTTTCGGTGAGCAAAGCAAAGAACATGGCTCAGGTTTCAGCTAAGGGCGTATTCAACATTTTCTGGGGTCTGATAGTCTCCTCAATCATATCTGCCATAGGCGTAATGATAGTTGCAGGAATTCTTTCCGAAGGCGACTATGGCCTAATTTTAATCGCTTTGACGGGTCCCAATCTTATCGGAATATTCAGAGACTGGGGTGTAGACTGGGCAACAATAAAGTATACAGCACAATACAGGTCAGAAAACAAAGAAGCAAACGTGAAAAATGTTTTGGCTTCCGTGGTGATTTTCGAGATTCTGTTAGGATTTTCCTTGTCTATCTTTTCCTTTTCTGTTTCAGGTTTCATGGCAAACGCACTAGATCGACCTAACATTGTGCCTCTAATCCAAATAGCATCCTTCACCATTTTAGCAGAGGCTCTTATGAAAGCCACTCAAGCCTCTTTCACAGGCTACGAAAAAATGCAATATCACAGCGTAACCTCGATAGTTATGTCCACTCTCAAGAGCGTGTTTATGGTTACTCTGGCAGTCTTAGGGTTTGGAAGCTTTGGGGCAGTTGTCGGAACCACAGTAGCGTATTTGCTTTCCGGAGTAATCAGCATACTGCTCCTTTACGTAACCATATACAAGCCTCTGCAGAGGCAAGAAGTTAATAAACTGGAAATCTTTGCAACCATTAAAACCTTGTTCAGATACGGGTTGCCTCTATCAATTTCAGCTATTGTTAGCGGTTTTCTGATGCAATTCTACAACGTTCTATTAGCTCTTCACTGTACAAACGTGCTTATAGGTAACTATCAAGTTGCATTAAACTTTGGGTCTGTAGTCACCTTTTTTGTTATGCCCGTACTTACTGTGCTTTTGCCAGCTTTCTCCAAGCTTGACTCGCAAAAAGAACGGGAAACGCTAGGAAACGTCTTCCAGTTTTCAGTGAAATACGCTGCTCTTCTTATTGTACCCGTAGCCTTCATGGTTATGGCGTTGTCTCAACCAGGCGTATCCACAATTTTCGGCGAAAAATACTCGCATACGCCACTCTATCTGACCCTGTATGTTGTCACCTTTCTTTACACGGCTTTCGGGTATCTGAGCGTTGACAACATCATAAAGAGCCAAGGAAAAACTGATGTCAACATGAAACTAACTTTGATCACGTCTGTTATTGGGCTCGTCTTAAACTTGGTGTTAATTCCGACATTTGGAATACTTGGTTTACTTGCTACAAATATTGTATCGGGAATCCCCAGTTTTATCATAGCACTTTGGTGGATAAAGAAAAAATATGATGCAACAATCAATTGGGTCTCGTCAGCCAAGATTCTATTAGCATCCACACTCGCAGCAGCAGTCACCTACATGGCAACATTTCAGCTAAACTTAGCCAGTTGGATAACTCTAATCATTGGAGCAGCAATCTTTTTGGCAACATATTTAGTTACAACTCCGCTGGTGGGTGCCATAACCCAAGCAGATGTACAAAACTTTAAACATATGGTAATTGGACTTGGACCGCTTGCTCCCATTTTCATCTTACCGCTATCTCTCATAGAACGACTGATCAAGATCTTTCAAAGAAGTTAGGTGTTGGAAGGAACATAGGGAGCCAAAAAATACAGAAGTTAAGGTTTCTTCAGTTTTTCACGATATTCTTTTCGTAGCTTAGCGATTTTTGGAGCAATAACTATCCTGCAGTATGCGGCTTCGGGATGGCGACTGAAGTATTTTCTGTGATAGTCTTCTGCTTTGTAGAAGTTTTTGAACGGTTCCACTTGTGTTACTATAGGATTGTCCCAGACTTTTGCAGCGTTAAGTTCAGCGATAACCTGTTCAGCGACTTCTTTCTGTTTTTCATTATGGTAGAAGATAACTGATCGATACTGGTTACCCACATCGGCTCCTTGCCTGTTCAGTGTTGTTGGGTCATGGGCAGTGAAAAAAATCTCCAGAATCTCCCTGAACGATATGATGTGGGGATCAAATGTGACTTGGACAACTTCTGCATGTCCGGTGGTTCCTGTACAAACCTGCTCATAGGTTGGCGAAGCTAGTTCTCCGCCAGCGTAACCTGATTCAACGTTTACAACTCCCCTTATTTCATTGAAGGCAGCTTCTATGCACCAGAAGCACCCGCCGCCAAGCGTGGCTGCCTCCATCCTACCGTGATAATCGGGTCTCATTTTTTCGTTTTTCATATTTTGCATCTTCTATGTTGTTTTGCAGGCGCTTAAGTTATTTCTCAACATTCATTCATCCCGGGGAGAAACTAGCGTTTTGGGTGCATGAGAACACGTAAAATGTTTAGGGTAACTGTTAATGTATGTTTCGTTAAAACTTAAAACATATAAGAGTTAATTACTTGAGAAGAAACTCAGACGGGTGAACTCTTGAAACTTCTGGTTAGCGTCGTAAACAAAACAGAAGCCTTGGACAGCATCAAAGGAGGAGCAGATATACTCGACGTTAAAAACCCGAAGGAAGGCTCCTTAGGCGCCAACTTTCCCAGAGTAATCAGGCAGGTTAAAGAGGTTACGCCAGAAAATCTTGAACTAAGCGCCACAATCGGCGATTTACCAAATCTGCCTGGAACCGCATCTCTTGCCGCCTTAGGTGCCGCCGCTTCCGGAGTGGACTATGTTAAAGCTGGGCTTTTCGGCGTGAAAAACTGTGAAGAAGCAACGGCGCTGATGACTGAAGTGGTTAAGGCTGTAAAAGAGTATAACGGCAGCATAAAGACGATTGCTTCCGGCTACGCTGACTTCAGAACTGTTGGCTGCGTAAATCCTCTGGAGCTTCCCATGGTCGCCCATAAGGCGGGAGCTGATGGCGTGCTGGTGGATGTAAAAATAAAGAATGGAAAGACCAATCTGTTCAGTTTTCTGACAGACGAAAACTTGAAAGAACTTGTTAACACTGCTCACAACTATAATCTGCTGGCTGCCCTTGCCGGTTCTCTAGATACGCAGGACATTCAGAGAGTGTATAGTTTAGGTGCGGATATTATTGGGGTTAGAGGAGCCGTTTGCACCAAAAAAGACCGGGTAGCGGGTAAACTTGAAAGAGAAAAAGTAGCCTTGTTTGCTGAAGAAATAAGCAAATTGTGAGTCGCTAAACAGTAACATGTGTGCAAACTGTTTTCTTGTTTTCCAGAATCAGCTTGATTCTCTCAGGGTATCCGCCATTAACAACGTAGCAATCCAAGTTTGCCTCTAGAAGCATCTTTGGTAGGGTTTTGTCAACGCTTGTTCTCCTGTTCCAGCCGAGCAGCTCTTCGGCAGACAAATCTTCAACCAGTTTGGCATCCAAAGTTTTCTTAGGGTCTTCGGAGAAAATTCCATCCACGTCAGTGACTAAAATCAGTTTCTCTGCATGTAATAATTGGGCAATGTAAGCGGCTATAGTGTCCGAAGTTACATCCCACGAATGCTCCAGCGGGTCTTCACGGAACATAAGTTTTGACGGCAAAAGAATCGGCAGCGTCCCTTTCGCAGAGTTGATGATTTCCTCTAGAGAATGAGAAACGTAAGAATCTGGAGTGATGCTTGAAAGCAAAAAGCCGTATTGGTCCATACCTAATATAGCCATTTTATGAGCAACTGTGTTTGACAACCCATAGGTTTTGTCAAACTTTCTTACAGTGTCAGCGAATTCGCCTCCCCCCGGCACAATACCTATTCTGTGAGCTTTAGCCAGAGCACTTAACTCTTGGCATAACCTTGTTAGGCTGGCGGGGTTCTCGGCTAGGCTTCCGCCCACCTTCAAGACTGCTTCCATTTTACAGTTTTTCCCTCCAACTTACTTGCCAGCATAAGCGCCACACCAACCGACGGGGATACAACAGCTGCGTCAGCACCCAAATACTCCTCTATGTTGATGATGTCCTTAAATCCCGCGTTCTCAGCAGCTTGTCTCGCCAAAAAATTTCTGCCAAGCCCAGTAACCACCACCCTTTTTTCCTGAAGAGACGGTTTGATTCTTTCGTAAACCTGTTCTAATCCTCCACTAATCTGCTCAACCTGTCTATCGTAAACAAATTTTGCCATATCCACAATTTCCTGTTCGGTCAGCATGCCAATGTCAGCGCAAACGATTCGCGCTAACCTAGCCATGGCTTCCCTTCTGGTTTTCCCGCGACCATCACAGGTTTCAGCAGTATACTCTTCTTCTCCTATGTTGCCTAGAATCAAATGCACATCGCCGGACTGGGCAAACAGCTCTGAGGAAACCCGTGCCACCCTTCCTCGAACTGGGATGCCATCAACAATCGCTGCAACGTTTGTTCGCAAAGACGCCGAGTACACAAGTTCCCCATTCTGAAGTTTCTCTAAGTCGGTTCTGCCCTCAGCGGCAATCTTCCCCTTAATCACCGGAATAATGCTGGTGGTGGTGCTTCCCACATCAACGACAATACAGTTGTTGATCAGCTGCGAAATCATCCAGCCTGTTGCCGCCCAGTTTGCAGAAGCTACCTTAAACGGCTTCTTCCGCGCATCTTTAACGGGCAGCAGGTTGGCTTCCACGTCAATAACAAACGTTGGCACATCACCGAAAACCTCTGTTACGCAATCTAGAACGTGGTCGATTCCATCCTTTTTGGTCCAGTATGCATCTGACAATTCAGCAGTTATTGTAACCCCGACTCCATCCGGCGCAGATTTGACCACACCTTTTTTTAGCTTCTCCAGAATCTTTGGAAGTTGATCCTTCCCCTTTTTCCATATGGGAAAATATTCAATGGCTGTTCTGAGTTCTTGCATTGTGGCGTCTTGGGTTTTTAGGAAAGCTGCTTTGGTGTTGGCGCCTCCTATGTCTAAGCCAAGAACGTTCACCATTTTAATCACCATGATAGAGATTTAGAAGACGCTTTTTTGTGCGGTAAAATGCTGATTCTGCCCCTTTAGGGCTGGTTGAGACTGCGGCGATGAGAGCGTAAGCTGATTTGTTTTCCTCAATCGGAAATGGAGGCGATATAACATCTTCCATCTTGTAGGTCTCGGTGATAATCTGAGGGCGTGGAGGAACCTCTACTTTGGAGAAGAAGGTATAACCTCTGCTCTGCACGTTTTTTGGCAGCTCTCGTCCAATCGTCGCATCAACTATCGCTTCTGCTGGATTGAAGTTCGTAACTCTCCTTAAACCTACATAAGATGTTGTAAGCCGCGGGTTAACCTCCAACACGATAGCCTCCTTCTCTGTTAGTATCATGTCAACTCCAACATAACCTTTCAATCCCCCTGTCCCCTCAACAGCCCTCTCTGCAGTCTTCAAGGCTTTCTTCTCTAAGTTATGATCGAAGGGGACAGCTCCCCCATAATATCCTGACTCCTCATCTGGCGACGCCAAAGTAACAAGCTGCCGGTTCAATGTAACAGCCACGGCTTTATCTCCGGTTGAAATTACGCATGCGCTGGCTGCTTTTCCCCTAATCACCTTTTGAGCAATAAACTGTTTGCTCATCGACTCTTGCACTATTTTTTTGACTGCCCCGGATATGTTATCGTCATCTTTGACAATGCTTAAACCGCCACAGCTAACCCCGTCTAGTGGCTTAAAGACCAGAGGATACCCCAGCTCTTTGGTTAAACGCTTAATGTTCTCGGTTTTTTCGTGGATGTCCAGCAGAACCGTTTCTGGAACTTTCAATCCTCTCTTCTTCATTGTTTCGTAGGCTGTCATCTTGTTCGAAACCTGTCGTATGGCGTCGGCTTCGCAGTTAAGCGATGTGCCTCCAGAAGATTCCATGTTTTCCACAAGCTTCTCCAGCACTTGACCGGACTCTGGGGCAATAACGTAAACGGCGTCAGCCACACCTGAAAGTTCTTTCAGTTTTGCAGACAATTCGTGAGGAGAGGATACAGAAACTGTTTGGTCTGCTTCGTTGGGAGGGTTAAATGCTTTGAGTCTCGAGTCCAGCAAGGTTGTGACGTTATGCCCAGCGGCTTTGCAGTCGAAGATTAGGCTCAGTAGCATGCCATAGCCTTCGCTGAGGATGCTGGCTGAAAGTTTCTGGTTGGCGTATCCGCCTCCGGAAACATACTCAAATATCAAAAGATTCAAACTTCACCCTCGCAGTATCTCCTTTGTTATGTGGGAACCATAATGAAAGTTATTCCCGTGATTGACGTTTTAAAGGGTGTTGCCGTTCATGGCGTAAGAGGCGAAAGAGAAAGGTATCAGCCGCTGAAAAGCGTTTTGTGCAGCTCGGCGGACCCGTTAGAAATTGCCTTAACTTTCGAGTCGCTAGGATTTGGCAGTCTGTATATGGCGGATTTGGATGCAATATTAGGAAAGTCAGCCAACTTCAACGTTTACAGGCAAATTATGACCCAAACCGGTCTTGATTTGATGGTTGATGGGGGAATAGCTGACATCGCCAAAGCAGAAGAGGTGCTGGCTACAGAAGTGTCAAAGATTGTGGTAGGCTCCGAGACTCTGGAGAGTTTAGATTTTTTGGGTCAAGCCGTTAAAGCTTTTGGTGAAGACAGGGTTGTAGTGAGCATAGACCTGAAAGAAGGAAAAGTTTTGAGTGCCTCAGAGGCTATCGCCTCGATGGATGCTATTTCCTTTGCACAAGAACTCAGGAAGATAGGTGTCAACCAGATTATTCTCCTAGATTTAACTCGGGTGGGAACCGAACAGGGAATCAACCGGGCGCTTCTGAGAAACATTCTTGAGAAGACCAGAGTTAATGTGCTGGTTGGCGGAGGAATAAGGAGCCTCCAAGAACTGGAAGAACTGAAAAAACTCGGAATTTCCGGCGCATTAGTAGCCACCATCTTACATAATGGAAAACTCAAAGTTGATGAACTGAAAGCCGCTAATCTCTTGTAACGGTTAAGATTGGAACGTGAGAAAGATGCCCTCAAAGACCGCACAAAAAACAAACAGGATGCCTGAGAAGGGCTTACCCCAAGACACGATTATCCGAGAACTTGAAGCAAAACTCCATCCAGACTTAACCTATTCTTCAGGCAAAATCCTGTGTTCCATGTGCACAAACCCTCATAGCTTCGCCAAACAAATTTACCGCAAGTACCTTGAAAAGAACCTGGGCGACCCCAGCCTTTTTCCAGCGTCCGCAGAACTGGAGCAAGAAACAATAAGTATGCTGGGCTCACTGCTTTCTAACCCCAAAGCCTGTGGAAGCATCGTTTCTGGCGGAACAGAAGCGAACATCATTGCCCTCTGGGCTGCCCGGAATCTTGCCAAGAGGGAGCGCGGCGAAGTTGTTGTTCCTGTTTCTGCTCATTACTCTTTTGACAAGGCATCTGACCTGCTGAATCTGAAGTTGATTAAAGTTAAGCTCAATAGTAGCTATCAAATGGACGTGAAAGCCGCTGAAAAGGCGATCACCTCAAAAACCGTGGCGATTGTTGGGTTGGCAGGCAGCACAGGCTTAGGTGTGGTTGATCCTATACGTGAACTTTCAGAAATCGCCTCGGCGCATAACATCTATTTGCATGTTGATGCTGCATTCGGCGGCTTTGTGCTTCCATTCCTCAAAGAGTTAGGCTACAAGCCTTTAGACTTTGATTTCAGCCTACCCAACGTCTGTTCAATCACCATTGACCCCCATAAGATGGGTTTAGCTCCCATTCCTGCCGGGGGAATACTGTTCAGGGATGCGAAGATGTGTGAAGCTGTCAGCATGAAGGTTCCCTACCTAACTGGAGGGGAGATGAAACAGTCCACTTTGTTGGGAACGCGGTCAGGCGCTTCTGCAGTGGCTGTTTGGGCGTTGTTGAAGCATCTTGGAAGAGCAGGGTATGCCGCTGTGGTTGAACGCTGCCTCGGATTAACTTGGAAGCTTGTTGAGGGGATTCAGCGGATTGATGGATTAGACATTGTGACTGAGCCCACCATGAATGTTGTTGGAGTAAAATCGGACACAGTGGATGTTAGTTTGATCTTTCGGGAATTGAGGAAACGCGGCTGGGCTGTTTCCCTCTTCCCCGACTACCTCCGAATTGTCATTATGCCCCACACTAAGCCGTTACACATCAAACTTTTCCTTGAAGACCTGCAGAAAATACTGGAGAACTTGAGAAGTTGAACAAACCAAAAAGCATGCTTCTCCATAGTTGTGCTTCAGAACCTAGCTTAACAGTCTGAACAGTATGCACGAAGAGTTTCTACACTTCTCTGCTGGTCGGCTCATGCACCTTAAAAAGCGTCAGGATCAGGCATGGAACAAACAGTGTCGCTGAGAGAAGAAAAGGAAGCGCAGGAGACAAGTAGTAGTACATGAAACCGCCAGAGAACTGACCCAACGAACTCAGAATGTTGAAGAAGAAGTTTGTGCTGCCAATTATCTTTCCACGTTTATCGCGAGCTACAAAATCTGCCATTAACGCTGGATATGCAGTGTTTGCAACAATCAACGCAACGCCCAAAAGGAGGAAGCTTATGGAAGTAATTACGATGTTTCCGTAGACGAAGCCGATCAACGCGGGGATGAAGAGGAGCCAAGCTACTGTTAGGGGCTTTTTTCGTCCGAATCTGTCAATGATTTTGCCGCAAGGCAATGCTGAGAGAATGTTCACAACGGAAAACCAAGCCATCAAGGCTGCCCACTCAAACTCTTCAATTTGTACTATGTCAGTTGCATAGAAAATTAGATTGTATGAACACGTGAACCATGCAAAGTGGTAGATTGCGAAACTTGCGAAAAGGAATAACATTGGATGAGATTCTGTTTTCAGCGCTTTTACGCTTTCAGTTATTGATTTGGGAAAATTTTTGATAGCCCCAGTCAGGGGATTTCCTTCAGCAGTCTTTTTTAACGTTTCTTTGAACCGTGTCCTCAAAATGGCAACTACAAGGAATGCTACTGTGACGATTAGGTAAGCGATTCGCATCCCCGGGATTAGTCCAAATCGAACAGCTAAGACGCCTGCAATAATGGGTGAAGGGACTGAGATGTAATGGAGGAGGTTGATGATGGAGAAACCTAATCCCCTTTTCTCTGGGGGCGTCGAATCAGCCACAAGTGCCTGAAGTGCTGGTTGGTACACAAGGAATATGTTTTGTAGTATGGAGGCTATCATGAAAAACTGCCAATTGGGGGCGAAGGCAAATAAGAAATATGTTATCGAGACTGCAAAGGTCATAACGACTGTTAGCTGTCTTCTTCCATGTTTGTCCGCAAGATATCCGCCGGGGATTTGGACTAATGCCAGAGTTGCATAAGAGGCAGAGCCGATCACTCCCACGATGAAGGGGTTTCCTCCCAACCCCTCAATGTACTTGGGATAAAAGGTGTATGGTATGGAAGCCGTAACGAGGACTATGGCTAATGTAACCGCGTTAATCAGAATGTTGCCTCTGATGAATGAGAATTCGTTTTTGAGTTTAGCCAGAATCGCCAACCGAATTTCACTTAAACAGACAGTGCCAACATATCAAATAAACCATTTGTGCACATTTTAACATTTTTTCTGACAATTTTTGCTTTTGTACGTGAACAAATTTCTTTCATCATCGACACTTCTATTCAGCAAAAGCGAGCAAACATCCGCGAACATATTATGTTGGTATATCCAAGAGACTTAACAAACCTTTTAGGCAGAAATGCCGTAACTACCTGTTCACTCGCGTAAGGGAGGAACACGGTTTTTGGGCATCAAAAAGCAGAAACTTTCGCTCCTTTACATCTTAGGAATCTTATGTTAGAGGTTTAACCAATATGCGAAGATCAAAGATGGAAATGTATGTTGACATCCTGAAGGTTTTAGCTCAAAATGGACCACTTAAGCTAACCCACATCATGTACAAGGCCAACGTAAACTGTAGTGTTCTAAAACAAAACTTGGATTTTCTAATCCAACAGAACCTAATTGAAGAACAGACTAGGCTTAAGAAGAGAAACATAATAAAAGTTCGCTACGCGATTACGGAAAGAGGCAAAACAGTAATCAGATACTTCAACGAGGTTAACAGAGCTCTGCAAATAACTGAAGAAAGGGCTATTCCAGCATTGTTATACTAAAAAAGAAATGCTGGAATTTTTTAGGTTTTTAGGTGACCGCGCGCACACATTCGATAGTGCTATCTGACCCTGTGAACATTTCCGGGAAGCTTCGTTGTCGGCGATTCCACCAAAGCAATCCCACAAATCCGACAGCTGCAATCGCAATTACCGCTGCCGCTATGATCCATAATGGAGTTGAACCTGAAGTTTGAGGCTTGGTAACTGGAACGGTCATAGTGTATGTGTCGGTTGCGTTTTCGTCATCGGTTACAGTTAGGGTTACGTTGTAGTCTCCTTCAGTTGCGAATTTGTGTGTTGGAGCTTGCAGTTCAGAAGTGTTGCCGTCGCCGAAGTCCCAGAGCCAACAGAGCGACCTGTTTTCTGGGTCTACTGAGTTATCCATAAATTGGATTTCCATGCCTGTTTGAGGGTTTGTGGTGCAATTGAAAGCCGCTGCTGGAGGCAAATTAACTACAGCTACTGTGTGGGTGATTGACGTTCTTGCTCCATCATTGTCAGCTACCGTTAGGGTTACTTGCCATTCTCCTTTTTGGCTGAATGTGTGAGAGGGATTCTTAGATGTCGAATTTGTTCCGTCGCCGAAATCCCAGAACCAAGAAGTTACTGTCCCATCTGAGTCGGAAGAGCTGTCCGTAATATTCACCTCGTCTTGAATGCTTGGATCACTGGGGGAAAACGTAAAATCAGCTATTGGCTTCCTGTTGAGGATGTTCACACGGCATGTGCCCTCAGCCATCACACCTATGCTGTCAGTCACAACCAATCTACAGGTTTTCATCCCTTTCTGGTTATAGGTGTGTGATGTGTTTTTTCCTTCCGCGTCTATAATTCCGTCGTTTTCGAAATCCCACCTGAATTTGACTATAGAAGAGCCTTCTGAAGCGGTTGAAAGAGAGCCATCAAAATTCACTTTTTCTCTGGTGTAAACGGTTTGGTCTTTGCCAGCATTGGCGGCAGGAGCGTTATAGTTGTCGAAAATGGTGAACCAGAGATTTGCATCATTTTCGTCTGTTTGTGTGCTTCCATCATAATCGCCTGACGTTTTGTAGTGTTCTCCTTCCATAATGGTATTATCGCCACTCAATTCGTTTGTTGCAAGATTGTATGTGCAGTCGAAAGACGTTCCTGAGCTGCTGATGTCTACGGTTTCAGAACCTAACAGATCATCTTCGTACAGCGAGATTTTCACAGATACTTTTTGGTTCTTAATGTCAGTGAAGGAGTCAGCTCGGTCAAGTATGACATCATCGTGATTTTCTTCGTGTTTGTAGTCTCGTGTTTTCAAGTTTTCGCTGTCACTTACGGTGATGGTGTAACGCCAGTCTGCTTCGCCGTCAGGAACGTTTTCGATAGTGTCAACTGCTTGGATTCTGTAAATTTTCACCCATACTGTGGGAAGCTTTTCCGCTGCCGCTGCTGATGCGGCTGGCGTAAACACTACTGCGTTCATTAGGGCTGCAAATAATAGCGTTAACAGCATTCCTTTAATCGATTTTTTCATTTTTTGTCCTCCTTTATAGAATTTGAGGCGTTTCTGCCTCTATTCATATTCGCTCTTAACAGTGTAAACTTTTTGATTCGTAAATCCTAAGATATACATAATCGTTGCAATCATCGATACTTTAACATGTTTATAACATGAGACACACATCCTTAGAATTAAAGAATGCAGTGAACACCAAACAAAATGGCTGCCTTCAGCTCTTCTGTTTCTTTGTGTTTTTTCTTGCACGTGGACTGAAATAAACGAGAACTGCAATAACCGTTAAAACAATCGATATGGGCAATATCCATTCTGACCTGAAGAAGTTGTTCAGCAGGAGTAACGCAACTACAAACCAAGCAAGAATGGCTGCAACTGTTCTAACCTGCAACTATGCAATCTCCGTTCATATCGGATACGCATAAGATTCTTCTGGTTATGCTATAACGTTTCCCCACTTAGAGGTATCAAGAAAGTTTCTGTGGTTCCTGTATACCTTAAATATTGCCAAATAAGGGTTAAATAGGGCGCGTGAAGTGCTGAAAGAGAAACTTAATCTAGGTGAACGCTAGATTGGGTCGGCGTGATTACCGGAAACAGGCTGATAAAAGATGATGGATGACAATTACAGCAAAGTCGTGATTCGCGGTCTTAAGGGCGTGGCTGCTGCTACAACCAAAATTAGTTATGTAGATCCGCTTGGGTACCTCTATTATTCGGGTTATAACATTGATGATCTTGTTGACAGGTCATCATATGAAGAAGTAGTTTACCTGTTGTTACACAACAAGTTGCCTACCAAGAGAGAACTAGACACCATCAAATCAGAGCTTTTCTCTGAGATGGTGTTACCTGATCAAGTTGTTGAGCGCCTCAAATCTGCTTCACCTGACTCTCATCCCATGGAAGTGTTGCGCACCGAAGTTTCTCATCTTGGAGAATATGACCCTGAACGCAACGATAATTCTTTTTCTGCAAACCAAAGAAGAGCCATCCGGCTAATAGCCAAGGTTCCTACACTAATCTCTTTTCTTCATAGAATCCGCGCAAAAAAGAATCCTGTTGCTCCGGTTAGAGAATTTGATTTTGCTGAAAACTTTCTGTACATGTTCCGGGGAAAGGTTGCGGATCAAGAAGAAAAGAATGCTATGGAACGGTTTATGATACTCCATGCGGATCATGGGCTTAACGCTTCTACATTTGCTGCTCGGGTGACAGCTGGCACCGGCTCAGATCTGTACTCTACCGTGACTTCTGCAGTTGGAACCCTGAAAGGTCCATTCCATGGAGGAGCTAGCGAAAGCGTGATGAAAATGCTCGTTGACATTAACAGCCTTGACGAAGTGGAAGCTTACATACAAAGTATGCTGGATGACAACAAGAAAATCATGGGTTTTGGTCACAGAATCTATAAAGCCGAGGATCCGAGAACAAAGCACCTTAGAGAAATAGCTGAACGAATGTGCCATCAGAGAGACACTTTAGCCACCTACAACAAATGCAAAAAGATTCAGGACACTGTCCACGAAAAGAAAGGGATTTTTCCCAACGTGGATTTCTATGCAGCGTTAGTCCTGCACGCCTTGGGAGTTCCAAACGATTTCTTCACCGCATTTTTTGCCTCAAGCAGAGTAACAGGATGGACCGCACATGTGATAGAACAGTACGAAGATGCGGTTCTTATTCGCCCAACATCGAAGTACATCGGCGAATATGGAAGAAATTTTATTCCAATCGAAAAACGAAGCTAGCTGCACAACAGCTCCTCTTCTCATAATCCAACAGCCAGTTCCTTCACTTTTCTAAGATTGTCAACATCATCGCGTCTAGAGTCTTTGGGTGTCTCCATTATAAGAGGCAACGTGCCCAGTCTGCTTGTCAGTATATTTCTGAATCCTTCTTCCCCAATCTTTCCCATGCCGATATGCTCATGCCGGTCTATGCGGGAGTTCAAGTCTCCTTTCGAGTCATTCAGGTGAACAAGTTTAAGCTTCTCAAACCCGATCACCTCTTCAATCTGTTTGGCAGTTGCTTCCACTGTATCCTCTGTTCTGAGGTCGTAGCCCGCTGCAAAGGCGTGGCTAGTGTCAAAGCATACTCCGGCACGTTCAGGATTAGATAGCCGTTCGATTATGTGTTGGATGTCTTCAAGGGTGCTTCCCATGCTGTTCCTTGTTCCGGCTGTGTTCTCAAGCAGAAGTGTGACGTCTCCATCAGTAACTTTGAAGGCTTGGTTGATGCCGTTGATTAGCCTCGTGAAGCCCGTTTGCATGCCTGCTCCAAGGTGGCTGCCCAGATGAGTTACCAGGTAGGGAATCTCCAGTTGCTTGCATCTTTGCAGCTCTGACGTGAGGGTGTTCACGGACATCTCGTAGACCTTGTCTCTGGGAGACGCCAAATTCGGAAGGTAAGGCATATGAGCAAAAACAGGTTTCATGCCGTAATCTTTCACTTTGTCGGAGAAGGCTTTGCTGGTCTCTGAGGTGAGTCTTGTTGACTTCCATTGTCTGGGGCTCCTTGTGAAAATCTGGAAGGTGTTACATCCTAACTCAGCGGCTCTGTCCACTGCTCTATCGATGGAGCCATAAATGGAGATGTGAAAGCCCACTCTCAACAAGAGCAACCCAACAACAACTGCATGGCGAACTGTAAGTAAAAACCTTTGTCAGCTAGAAACCGTAAAGCCCTGAATATTTCTTGTTTAGGTAGTTGAGGTAGGGGTCGACGGCGAGTTCTCTTCCGGTGATGCGTTTTATGAGGTCGGCTGGACTGTAGAGGTTTCCGATGCTCTGAACGTTTTTGACCAGCCAACGTTTAACGTTCCTGAAGTTGCCCTCAGAAATCTGCTCTCTCCAATCCTGAAGTTCCTTCTCCATACTGGCCAGTATTTGTCCGCTGTAGATGTTTCCCAGAGCGTAGCTTGGAAAGTAGCCGTAATATCCGTTGGCCCAATGAGTGTCCTGCATCACTCCCTCAGAATCGTCTTCAACATCCACACCCAGATACTTGCTGTAGCTTTGGTTCCACATCTGCGGGAGCTCATCTACGGTTATTTTGTCTGCGAACAGGTCTCTTTCAAGGTTGAATCTTATGATAATGTGGAGACTGTAAGTAACCTCGTCTGCCTCAATCCTGATCTTCGACGGCCTAACATGGTTAATTGCGTGGACGAAATCATCCAAATCTACATCCGAAAGCACTTTGCCGGTGAATTTTTTCAGCTTGGGCAAGAAGTAGGTCCAGAATTCGCGGGATCTTCCTACGATGTTTTCTACGAATCGGGACTGGGACTCATGGAATCCCGAGGAGCACCCTTCTCCCACCGGCTGGAACATCCATTCCTTTTTCAGGTTCTGCTCGTAGAGGGCGTGACCCCCTTCATGGAGGATAGAGAAGATGGAGGAGGCGAACATGTTTTTGTAGTAGTGTGTGGTGATTCGCACATCATCGTAGTATCCCGTTGTGAAGGGATGCTCTGTCTCGTCGATTCTGCCCCCAGACTTGGCTGATTTTATGTCGTAGCCGATGAATTCAGCAAGACTTTTGCCTATTTTCTTTTGTTTTTCGATTGGGATTCCCCGCTTAAGGATTGATGTGCCAGGCTGTTTCGGGGATGCTTCACATTTCCGTAGTATAGAAACTAATCCTTCCCTCAATTCTCTGAAGACTTTGTCGATGGACATCGCGGTCATTTTGGGTTCGAAAATGTCTATCATCGCGTCGTAGGGCGTAGCGGTTTCTTTTACTTCCATCAAAATTTCAGCCGCCTGTTTCTTCAAGTTAAAGAGTTTCTCCAGTTCAGGCTTGAATTTGCGGAAATCTTTGGCGGCTTTCGCTTTTTTCCATGTGTCAATTGTTATGGCTATTTGTTTTGCGGTTTCGGCGACCAGTTCTTCGGGAAGTTTTGTTTGCTCATCGTAATGCTTCTTTATCAGGTACAGGTTTCTTTTGTGAACGGGATCTAGTTCGCCGTATTCTGGATGCTTCGTAATCTCTTCCAGCAAACGTCCAATCTCGGGGTCAGTGCTCATTTTGTGTTCGATTCGGCTGAGCATAGCCAGCTGTAGGCTCCGCAGCTTGATTCCCTTTGGAGGCATCTTTGTCTCCATGTCCCAGTGAAGAATTGCGGCTGCTGAATCGAGGGTGGTTATGTTCTTTGTTTTTTCCATCAGCTTTTTGTAGCTTGAAATTATTTTTTTTGTCATTCTTTAACAGACTTCCAGCATGAATTTTTTTGTTTTTCGCTTAGCTCAGATATGAGTTTTGCTAGAGGTGTTTATTGGGAGGGAATCAATTAATATTTTTCCTTCGGTTTAGAAGTGCAGGCATGAATCTAGCGAATAATCTGTGGGAAGTTGAACTGGTTGAAGAAATGGAAGTTGGTTGATACAAGGGTTCTCTGCCGCTCAGACTTCGTTTCCGTGTTCGATGATACGGTGATTTTGCCCGGTGGGCAGCAGATAACGTATACGAAAATTGAGCTGAGAGATTTCGTGTCTGTTCTGCCCCTCACCGAAAACAAGGTTGTGATGATAGAGATTCTCCGGTATCCCAGAAACTGTTTGAGCCTTGAGATTCCCAGCGGACACATTGAAGACGGGGAGTCTCCTGAGGAAGCGGCATTCCGTGAACTTGAGGAGGAAACAGGTTACAGAGCTGGGCAACTCGTGCGCATGGGCTGTTTTCACCCCTTGTCGAGAAGCACTCAGCGGGCTTATCTCTTTCTCGCCAGAAACCTCGAGAAGGGAGCGCAGAGGCTGGAGAAAACAGAGCAGATAGACGTGAAGCTCGTGCCCATCAGCAACGTAAAGAAGACGTTAACGGCTGGCAAGGTAACTCATGCTCCAACATTGCTGGCTCTGCAGAGGTTCCTGTTGACTGAGCAAACAGGCGAATCGTTTTCTGTTTCATAAGTTTCTGGGGAACTTTGGATTCATCTTTTTGGGAGTGCGGGTGATTTCCTGAAAAAATATTGTTTTCAACAATGAACCTCTATTAAGCTCCTAATATCCTGCTTTCTGCATTATTTTTTTCACTGAGTTGTAGGCGGGGGATGAGTCTGGTAGGTCAAGTAGGGGTTTTCCGTAGAGAACGTAGTTTTCCACTTGTTTGTCGTGGCTGATTTTTCCCAAGTATTGCAGCTTTGTTCTTTTTTCCACTTCTTCTTCCCATTCGTCTGGAACCCTGTTGCCTCCGACCACGTAGAAGTTATTGAAGTCTATTTTTACTTCCTTGGCTACTTTGTAGGCTCTTGCCACGTGATTGAATGATTTCTGGGAAGGGTCAATAATGTCGAATATGTCGTCGACCTGAGAAGCTATTCGTCTGTTCAGGTGTTCCAGTCCACCCGGAGAATCGATGAGAACATAACTGTACGACTTTGTTAAACTCTCCAGAACCTTCTTCAAGGCAGCGTCCGGGAGACAGTAACAGCCCTCTATGAATTTTGTTCCTATAGCCATCAAGTCGAAGTGTTCTCCCTCGTAGAGTCCCGCTTCCCAGATTTTGCTTTCCAGCCTCTGTGAGGGGGGAACCCCAACGGTTGTGCCTCCTCTATCCAAGAAAGTTTCAATAAGCAGCTCGGACACGGTTTTTCTTCCCTCTTTTTTGAGGTCTGCTCCAACCATCTCTGACAAGTTCTGATCTGGGTCAACATCTACAAGAAGGAGGGGAGTTTCGCCTTTTTCGATGAAGTATTTGGTCATGAGGGCAACAAAGGTTGTTTTGCCGCTGCCTCCTCTACCCATGGTAACGAATCTCTTCATTCTGCTATCCCTTCCATTCGGTTCTTACGAAAAATAAGTTGCTTCACATAATTTATACTTATTTAATTGGCACTGTCTGCTCCACTTTGTAGTCCGTTACAACCTTGATTGTGCCACGAAAGGCAGCGTCAAGTTCCGGGTCGCCAGTGTCAACCTTCAAGTTTTTCAGGTTTTTCATCTTATTATCTGTTGCAATAACAACTATGTTGTCTATGCCTACCTGCCGAATTACCGCCGGGCTTATCTGCTGGTTTCCTCTGCCGAAAATGAAGCCCTGACCGCCTATGGGAGTGACGATGATTCTAGCAGTTTTTCCTTTAATCGCCTCCAGAATCTGCTTCTCATTCACGTCCTTGGCTACCAGTTTCTTGTTGCAGAATAGGTCCACTCCCAGCAGTGTCTTTTTCTCATCCAATAGGTCTCCTATGGTGCGGGTGGTTGTTCCCGCAGAAACAATGTAAACAACATCTGGTTCCATCGTTTCTATGACGTAGACGGCTAGTGCCGCCTGGTTCCGCAAATCATCCTTTGTCATGGGAGAAGCCATCTTAGCCACCTGAATCAAAGTTGGCTCATATGGGGTCAACAGGTAACCGTGCAGCCTCGCCGAAACTCTGCCCTGCCTGAAAGCCTCCTCATCTATATCCATCACCTCAGCCTCCCAGAGAGGCAACTGTTTTCTCAGAAACCTTGAGGCAATCCTCGCCGCGGCTTTGGGGTCAACAGCAAAAACTGCGCTGTGCATCTTAACTCCAGTTGGAACGCCCAAAACAGGAACCTGCTTGTCAACAGCGTTCAGCACGTCCCGGGCTGTGCCGTCTCCACCGCAGAATATGAGAAGGTCAACACCCTCTTTTGCGATTCGTTTTGCAGTCTCCACGGTATCTTCAGGTTTTGTTTCTTTTCTTTTTTCTCCAAAAACTTTGCAGACGTAACCGTGGTTTCGGGCTTCAGTTTCTCCCATCAACCCGGCTCCTACAATCAGCCTGACATCTTTTTGGGTAGCCTTTAGCTCGGATAGAAACGATTCTGCCCTTGCCGGAGCCACCGGCTCTGCCCCAAGATTAATCGCCTTTTCTAAGATGTCTTTGCCGTCGGTGCCCTTTAGCCCCACTGCTCCTCCCATGCCTGCGATGGGGTTAACGATGAAACCCAATGTTTTCTTTGAATCATCTTCGTTAAGAACTCTCGGTGACAAAGAGACCCATTCCCTATTCTATCCTAATAACCGTTATCTTGACATATCTATCCGCTTAGAGATTATCAAAGTAATCTCTTTTTTGGTTCTCAGAGATGCTTCTTCAGGGCGTTTTCTAGAGGTCCACGACCCACGGCGCCAACTATCTTCTCTACTAGGGCGCCATTTTTGAAGATTAGAAAATGGGGTATACTCATGATTCCGTAGCGGCTGGCAATCTGGGAATTCCCGTCAACATCGACTTTCCCGAACAGGGCTTTTCCTGCGTATGCCTTAGCCAGTTCCTCCATCACAGGAGCCATAATTCTGCAGGGCATGCACCAGTCAGCCCAGAAATCAACCACAACAGGTAACTCGGTTTTTATGAAGTTGTCAAAAGATGAGGCGTTCAATTTAACTACGCCCGGATTCTGCTGGCTCATCATTTCCTTCATCTTTTCAGCCCTTAACCTTTCAAGCTCTTCATCTTCCATCCTGACTGTCACTCCCAAAAATTGGTTTTCCCTTTTAATTTTCAGTTGCAGGGCATCATTAAAAGATTATGGTTTCAGATTCCATAAACTCCAAGAATACTAAACAGATATGGAACAGATTGTTTCTGAACTTTTTGCCAATAGCCTAGAAAAAATGATGTGAGTCTACAGAACAAAAAGGGACGAAGTAAATGAGTTAATCCAGAAACTGGATTCGCTGGAATCAAAAGGGAACAAGCAAGCTGAAATCAAACATGTGCGGAATGTATTAACCAATTTCGATACAGTACTGGTGGCTGCGATGGAAGTCGTGGGAAACATGTTGAAAGATCTGCGTTCTAGAGAAGTACATCAGTTTAGTCTTTAAGAATGATGTAATCGTTCTGAAGAAAGACCCTAAAAAGAAAATGTTTAGATATTTTCGAAACATTCAGTACTATAGTCTGTAATGGGCAGACAGAAGGTCGGGTTGCTCTCAATTCACTTGAAAATTACAAAGACTTGGCGCCCGACAAACAGTAAGCCCGTGAAGAAGGGGACCTGAATGATTAAAGAAAAGAAAAAACGTATTGTTCTCGACATTGGGGGAATGCATTGTGCTACTTGTGCGCAGACCATAGAAAAACGGTTGCCAAAATTGAAGGGAGTAATTTATGCCACAATCAATTTTGCGGCTGAGAAGGCGATTATAGATTACGACCCAGATGTGGTTGACCAGAAAGCCATCGAGGACGCCATCTCCGAAGTAGGCTACAGGGTAATTCATCAGAGCGTTACTCTGAAAATCAGCGGAATGCACTGTGCCGTGTGCGCCCAGACAATAGAGAAGGCATTAAACCAGAAAGAGGGCGTATACAAGGCTGTCGTCAACTTTGCCCTAGAAACGGCGACTGTAGAGTATAATCCAGCGCAGATCAGCTTAGAGGGAATCAAAAAGGCTATACGAGACGTAGGATACGGCGTCATCGAACCCGAGGGGGGAGTGGAAGACGCAGAACAAAGGGAAAGAGACAGAGAAATACGGACGCTGAAACTCAAGTTAGCCTTTTCCGCGGCAGCAACCATACCCGTAGTAATCTACAGCAACACCCGCTTTCTTCCATTCACTCTTCCCACCCTACCCATAGACAATTTCATTCCGTTGTTGCTGTTCGTTTTAGCCACGCCAGTTCACTTCATAGTTGGACACAGCTTCTTTGTAGGCGCATACAAGGCGCTCCGAAACAGAAACCCAAACATGGACGTGTTAGTTACAATGGGCACCTCAGCCGCGTACTTCTACAGCGTCTACGTCACCTTCGCGGGTCAAGGAAAGCTGTATTATACGACTGCCGTGTCCCTGATGACCTTCCTTATTCTGGGCAAACTGCTGGAGGCGATAGCCAAGAGTAGAACATCCGCGGCGATAAGAAAACTGATGGGGCTTCGAGCCAAAACAGCCCGGGTTGTAAGAGACAACCAAGAAATGGAGATACCTGTAGAAGACGTTCAGGTCGGCGACATTGTTGTTGTTAAGCCCGGAGAGAAGATACCCGTTGACGGAGTGGTGATCGAAGGCTACTCTGGAGTGGATGAAAAGGTGATAACCGGCGAAAGCATACCCGTGGAAAAGAAGGTGGGCGACCCGGTTGTCGGAGCAACCATAAACAAAACTGGGATGCTGAAGTTCAAGGCAACAAAAGTCGGCGCCGACACAGTGTTAGCCCAAATCATAAAACTGGTTGAGAATGCACTTGGATCAAAAGCCCCCATCCAAAGGCTGGTGGATGTTGTGAGCAGCTACTTTGTTCCAGCCGTTATGATATCAGCAACAGCCGCGTTCATTGTTTGGTATCTTCTGCTAGCGGACTTCATATTCGCCCTCACCGTGTTCATCGCAGTTCTGATTATTGCCTGTCCATGCGCCATGGGCTTAGCCACGCCCACAGCCATCATGGTGGGTGTCGGAAAGGGGGCGGAAAATGGGGTGTTAATCAAGAGTGGAGAAGCACTGGAAACCGCTCATAAACTTCAGGCGATTGTATTCGACAAGACTGGAACGTTGACTAAGGGAGAGCCGGAAGTCACGGATATCGTTGCTGTCGCTTCTTTGGTTGGTAATCCTTCTGTCTCCAAAGAGGTTGAAACGGTTGGTGAAGAGGAGCTGCTGAGGCTTGCCGCTGTCGCAGAGAAGAACTCAGAGCATCCTCTCGGAGAAGCTATCGTGAGGAGAGCAAGAGAGAGGCACTTGGAGGTTGCTGACCCAGAATTCTTTAACGCCATACCCGGATACGGCGTGGAAGTGAAGCATGACGGCAAGTCGGTTTTGCTTGGTAACCGGAAGTTGATGGAAAAAAACAGCATAGACATAGGACAGCTTGAGGAGAAGATGAAGGCGCTGGAGGAGGATGGGAAGACCGCTATGCTCGTGGCAGTGGACGGTGAGGCTGCGGGTTTGATTGCCGTGGCTGACACGTTGATGGAGTATTCTGTGGAGGCGGTGAGGACTCTCCAGAAGATGGGTCTCGAAGTGGTCATGATTACAGGGGACAACGAACGCACAGCAAAGGCTATCGCAAGACAAGTGGGCGTGAACAGGGTGCTGGCAGAGGTGCTTCCAGAAGACAAAGCATCTGAGATTAAAAGGCTGCAGGATGAAGGCAAGGTAGTTGCCATGGTGGGGGATGGAATAAATGATGCTCCTGCTTTGGCGCAGGCAGACATTGGCATAGCTGTTGGAAGCGGAACCGATGTGGCAATGGAAACCGGAGACATCGTGCTGGTTAAAAATGACCTCAGAGATGTGGTCATCAGCATTCAGCTCAGCAGAGCCACCATGAGTAAGATTAAGCAGGGACTGTTCTGGGCATTCGCCTACAACACTGTCCTGATTCCTGTAGCTGCTGGAGTCTTGTATCCCTTCAACATTTTGCTGGATCCAATTTTTGCGGCTGCGGCGATGGCTTTCAGTTCCGTGTCTGTGGTTACTAACGCCTCGCTGCTGAAGAGGTTTAAACCAAAATTGGAAAGCCAGAACTAAAAGATGGAAGGGAGGTGAAAAGTGATTGGCAGTTGACCCAGTTTGCAAGATGAAAGTGGACGAGAAAACGGCGAAGCATAAGACGGTTTACAAGGGAAAAACCTACTACTTCTGCGCTCCCGGATGCAAGATAACCTTCGAAGAGAACCCTGAAAAGTACCTCAAAACGTAAAAAGGCAGACGGCAGCCTCCCAGAGAACCAGTAACGGTTAGTCACGTCCACCCAACTTGGGCATCGATAAGGTTATAGCATTGGATACCAAATTTTAGGCTGCCGGGGTGGCTGAATGGTTCAGGCGGCAGCCTGCAGAGTTGCTCTATATGGGTTCAATTCCCATCCCCGGCTCCACATTGCTTTTATTACGCTTCGAAGACTACAAAACAGGGGAACACAAAGAATGGGTGAAAAAAACGATTTCTCTCAGTTATCTCAGTCTCTTATGGACAAAACAGTACCAAAAGAGGAGCTGCTCAATAGGGTTAAGCAGGATTTTAGTTTGATTCCTTTGCTGCTTAAGGGTGTTGACCATCCGAAAGCCGCTGTTAGATACGGCTGCGCAAAAGTGTTGATGGATTTAAGCGAAGGACATCCGGAGAAACTGTATCCCCACTTTGATTCGTTCATTGAGTTGCTGGACAGCAAATATCGGATCCTAACTTGGAATGCCCTCGCTATCATCGCGAATCTAACCCAAGTTGATGCAGACAACAAGTTTGACCCCATTTTTGACAGGTATTACAGCTTTTTAGATGACGACTACATGGTTACAGTGGCCAATGTTGTTGGCAATTCAGGCAAGATTGCACATGCAAAACCTTACCTTATACCAACGATTACAGAGGAACTGCTGAAAGTTCAAGCCATCTCCACTACACCTCATCTAACCGAAGAATGCAGAAGAGTTATCGCTCAAAGTACAATCAAAACGTTGGACCTGTTTTTTGACAGAATTGACCAGAAAGAACGGGTTATTTCCTTTGTTAAACTGCATCTTGATAGTCCACGGAAGAAATTGCGAACAGCAGCAGAAAAGTTTCTTGAGAAATGGGGCTGATCAAACTCTGCCTACGGTTCATGCTGCTTGGGAACGTATTGTTGATGAAGAAGATGGATTGTAGGCGTATCGTGTAACTGTATCTGTGTTGTACATATCTACAAAAACTGGATTCTAGATTCGCAACTCTTTTTTATATTCACTTATTTATTCTAGATTGTTTGGAAGCCTCCGGATGAAAGCAAAAAACTCCTTTAATGTTCTGCTGAAAAAACAGGGATACTCTGAGAAGGTGATTGAGCAACTTTGGAAATGGTATGATTACTCAGAGAAAAAGGGAGTCGCCAGTTACTAATCAGGCACTCAAACTCGTTTTGTTCTGGGGCAACCGTTTTTTGTTTGTCATGTTTTTGCTCCAGTTCGTTGAAATGTTTCTAGGCAACCGATAAAAGCTGGAAAACCGTCTTTTCATTAGGACTGGAGCTAAATCTGATATGCCTGTTCTGCTGTGCAGCCAATGTTTGTCCCATTTCCCGCCTTATCCCCCTAAATTCAGGTGCGAAAAGTGTGGAAGCCTCCTCGACTACAGTTACGATTTTGAGCGGCTGAAGGATGCTGTTCTCCCTGAGCCCTTAACGTTTTGGAAATTCAAGCCCTACTTGCCCGAAGTCAGAAACACGGTGACATTGGGTGAAGGGGGGACACCGCTGCATAAGGCTGAGCGGCTAGCCAAAGAAATGGGGCTAAATAACCTGTATCTGAAGGATGAGACCCGTAATCCAACCAATTCCTTCAGGGACAGGTGCGCAGCTTTGATGGTTTCAAACGCTCTGGACCTTGGGCATGACTCCGTGATCTGCGCCTCTAACGGTAACATGGGAGCCTCTATGGCTGCTTACTGTGCCAAATCTGGATTAACCTGCAACATTGTTGTTCCCAAAATGGTTGACGTGGGCAAACTGGCGCAGATGATGATCTATGATGCGGTGATTGAGGAGCATGGGGAGACCGTTGACGAATCTAATGTTCGAGCGGAGTCGTTGGCGAAGGAGACAGGCTGGTACCAAGCCACCGCAGAATTTAACCCCCTAACTGTCGAAGCGGAGAAGACAATCAGTTTTGAGGTTGTGGAGCAGTTCGGCGTCCCTGACTGCTTTGTTGTTTCTATGGGAAGCGGCGGAACAATCTATTCTCTGTGGAAAGGCTTCAAGGAGCTGCAAGCCCTAAAAAAGATCGACAGGATTCCGAGGATGATTGGGGTTCAAGCTAGTGGATGCGCACCCATAGTTGAAGCCCTTGAAAAGAACGAGTCAGCTCCAGTTGATGTTTCTGAGCCATACACGCATGCGTTGGGAATATTTGTGCGCAAGCCTGTGAACGGAGCTAAGGCTCTTCGTGCCATAAAAGATTCTGGAGGTGTAGCTGTTACTGTTCAGGATTCCGAGATTTTCGCTGCTGAACAGGAGATTGCCCGCCTGGAGGGAATCTTTGCTGAGCCGTCCAGCTCAGCTACGATTGCAGCCCTCAAAAAGCTGATGGATGAGGGCGTGGTTGAGGGGGGAGAGTCGGTTGTGTGTTTGATTACTGGGAGTGGTTTGAAGGCGACTGATGTGCTTCAGGCTTTGGCGAAGAAGCGTAAGAGTGCTGGGGTGGGTTTGGAGTTGAGTACGAAAGAGAAGATTTTGCGGATTTTGAGCCGCGAGGACGCGTATGGTTATGATTTGTGGAAGAAGATTGGCAAAACCATGACCCGGGCAGCCATCTACCAGCATCTGAACGACCTTTCCAGGAGAGGAGCCGTGACTTCCTACCGGAAAGAAGGACGGAAATACTTCCGGATTACAGAACGTGGAAGAAGAGCGTTGGTTGCCATGGATGAGCTGAAAACGTTGCTTTGAACCAGAAAGTTTTTAATAATATAGTTGTAACTATACTATCTGTGTGGGTCGAGTGGGCAAGAAACAAAAAGCCGTAATACAGCTTTCTCTGATGGCAGTTATGTCAGCGCTGGTCACGGTGGGAACCCTGATAGTTCGGATTCCCAACCCCATGGGCGGATACTTCAATGTTGGAGATGTCATGATTTTTGTCACTGCACTGACTTTTAACCCGCTTATAGGCGGTGTTGCAGGAGGATTAGGGTCAGCAATAGCAGACATCATAGGATTTCCAACATTTACAATTCCAACGCTGGGCATCAAAGGTTTAGAGGGTTTGCTTGCCAGCCTGATATCAAACAAGAAAAAGGTTTATCGCGATGTTCTCGCCGTTGTTGTGGCTGGAACCGCGATGGTCCTCGGATATTTCTTGGTCGAATTATATCTGTGGGGCATAGGCGGAGCATTGGCAGAAGTTCCAGCAAACATAGCTCAAGTCACCATAGGAGGAATTGTGGGAATTCCCGTTGCCCTAGTTTTGCGGAGAAGACTGCCAGAAATCCTTAGGGACTAAAACGTGCGTAAACATTTTTACAGGGCACATACAGTTTTTTTAGTCTCGACGTATAGAAATGTTAAGGTGTGCTGGTAAACCATGGTTGGCAACTTGTCAATGGCGCCAAAAAAGCTGGAAAGGGTTCTAGTGGTTTCTCGGCAGGATACTTCGAAGATTAAGGGTGTTTTGGCGGCGGAGGGCTTCAAGGTTGGCGAGGGGAACCCAGATTTTATCGTCTGTTACGGTGGAGACGGCACAGTCCTGTTCAGCGAAAGAAGGTATCCCGAAGTTCCGAAGCTGATAATCAAGACTTCACCTGTCTGCAGAAAGTGCGATTACACTCTGGATGAGCTGAAGAACGTTTTGTCAAAGATCAGGGGAGACAAATACTGTTTACATAAGAAGATGAAATTGGAGACAGAAGCTAACGGCAAAAAGCTGGTTGGCTTAAACGAGATTCAGATTCACCCTAGGCTGCCGATCCACGCCGTGAGGTTCTCCCTCTCCGTTGACGGAAAAGAGTTCGAAGACTTGGTTGGTGACGGCGTCATAGTTGCTACCCCCTTCGGTTCCACAGGATACTACAAAGCAACGGGGGGAAAAAGATTCGCGAAAGGCATCGGCATATCATTCAACAATCTGCATAACAGGAACATGGAGGGCTTTGTGGTTCCAGAAGATTCAGCAGTGAAGTTAACCGTCAGTAGGGGACCTGCGTGGCTCTTGGCGGACAACAACGAGAATCTCATTGAATTACGAGCCAAAGATGCTGTAACTATCAGAAAATCTGAGAGCACAGCAAATTTCATTTACGTTTCCCGCACATAATCTTGTAGCGCCTACAGAGTTAGGTGCTGGTGCAAGAAGGGTTGTTGAGGATTGGTCACAGGGGAGCACGCGCTTACGAGCCGGAGAACACGTTGAGCAGCTTTAAGCGTGCCATTGAGCTTGGAGTTGACGCCGTGGAGCTGGATGTCAGAAGAACAGAGGACAATGAAATTGTTGTTATCCACAATGCTGATGTGAACAAGACTACAGATGGCAGCGGCTCAGTTAGCGATTTTACTTTGGAGGAGATAAAAAAGTTCGTTACTGAAAAGGGGGAGCAGATACCGACCTTGGAAGAGGTGCTGGATGCTGTGGGTAAGCGGGTGAAGATTCTGGTGGAACTCAAGGAAACCGGCATCGAAGAGAAGGTTCTAGGTTTGATTCGCGAAAAAGGGCTGATGGAGAACGTGATAATCATTTCTTTCCACGAAGAGGCTCTCCGAAAGGTTAGAGAGTTAAATGATGATGTGGCGACTGGCTTGATCTACGTGAGACACAAGAATCCTATACAGTCTGCTTTGGAGTTGAAAGCCGAGTATCTGCTTCCGCTGTATCGTTTCACCCACTCCGCCAACGTCAAGAAGGCTCACGAAAAGGGGTTAAAGGTGATTGTCTGGACCATCAACAAAAGAGAAGAGGTTGCCGAATACAAGAAAAAAGGCGTTGACGGCATCGCAAGCGACAGACCAGACATCCTAAACATCTGAAACCAAATTTCCAGAAAAAATACTGTTTTCAACAATGTACCTTTATTAGGCTCCTAATATGAACTGGACATCACAATTTTTTGATGTTAGGTGGGCTTTGGCGCTTTTCCTTGCAACTCCAGCCGGTTTTGGCTGACTTAGGAGGTGATCCGGCCGCAGGTTCCCCTACGGCCACCTTGTTACGACTTCTCCCTCCTTGCGGA
>Ga0315548_1000727_pt1 | contig 30278 bp, 27 predicted proteins | sample SalMarSW160110MG_2_FD_202540 | JGI IMG/M metagenome (GOLD analysis project Ga0315548, IMG submission 202540) | Salt marsh sediment microbial communities from the Plum Island Ecosystem LTER, Massachusetts, United States - Salt Marsh Sediment SW1601-110 ... | reverse complement strand
GTAATAGCATAAAGAACATTGTTGAAAAGTACAATAAGGATAAAGGCAGGCTGATGGATATACTGCTTGACATACATGAAAGCAATGGATATTTGTCAAAGGACGCCTTAGCCAAGGTTTCAGATGAACTGGATATTTCTGAGGTTGATGTTATCCAGACAGCCTCATTTTATCACTTTTTTTCAATGAAACCCACAGGTAAATATAACATATATCTGAATAATAGTGCTGTTTCCATTATGATGGGCAGGGCAGATGTGGCTTCTGCATTTGAGAAGGAGACAGGCATAAAATTCGGACAGGTAACATCTGACGGACTGATAGGATTATATAACACATCCTGCATAGGGATGAACGACCAGGAGCCCGCAGCAATAATAAATAACCGCTTTTTCACAAAACTCACTCCTTTCAGGGTAAAAGAGATTATTAGTGCGATGCGGGAGGGAAAGAGTGTTGATGATATGTTTTCAGCAAGTTATGGCGATGGCCGGAACAGTTCTGAGCTTATCAGGGCAGTTGTTAATAATAATATAATGAAGAAGGGGCCTTTGCTTGACGGGAACTTTAAAACAGGGGAGGCATTGAGAAAAGTATTGGACATGGCTCCTGAAGAAGTAATTGAAGAAATTAAGGCTTCCAATCTCAGGGGAAGGGGAGGAGCAGGATTTCCAACCGGACTGAAATGGGAGTTCTGCAGGAATATTGAAGGTAATAAAAAGTATGTCTTTTGCAATGCCGATGAGGGTGAGCCAGGCACATTCAAGGACAGGGTAATTCTTACCGAGCTGCCTGTGTTACTTCTCGAGGGTATAGTTATTGCAGGATATGCAGCAGGTGCTGCTGAAGGTGTCATATATATACGCTATGAGTATAAGTACCTGCAGAAGTATCTTGAAGATACTCTGCTCAGGTTCAGGGAACAGGGTTTTCTGGGCAAAGATATATGCGGTAAGAAGGGATTTAATTTCGATTTGAGAATTCAGTACGGAGCAGGTGCCTATGTATGCGGACAGGAAGCTGCGTTAATTGAATCTGTGGAAGGTAAGAGGGGGGAACCCCGGGATGCCCCTCCATTCCCGGTTAGGAGAGGTTATCTCGGAATGCCGACAGTTGTAAATAATGTGGAAACACTATGTGCTGTTGTAAAGATCATACTGAAAGGCAGTGAATGGTACAAAGAATTCGGTACCCAGGAGTCAACAGGTACCAAATTGATCAGTATATCGGGTGACTGCCGCTATCCCGGTGTTTATGAAGTTGAATGGGGCATCAGTTTAAATGATTTGCTCGATATGGCAGGTGCTTCAGATGTGCAGGCCGTGCATGTCGGAGGTCCCTCCGGTGCAATTATTCCACCCGGTGAATTTAACAGGAAACTAGGGTACGAAGACCTGGCGACAGGAGGTGCTATTATTATAATAGGCAATAAAAGAGACCTTCTGTCCGATATTGTGCTCAATTCTATGGAATTCTTTATTGAAGAATCATGTGGCAGCTGTTCCACCTGCAGGATAGTACCCAAGCTCCTTGAAACAAAACTCAGAAAAGTAATAAGGGGGAGGGCTATTATGCAGGATATTGAAGATATGCTGAACTGGAGTAAAATATTAAAGGCAAGCCGTTGCGGACTGGGACAGACTGCGGCCAATCCCATTTTATCGAGTATTAAGAACTTCAGGAACCTGTATGAAGAAAAAGTGCAGAAAAACAAGGATTTTGACAGTAATTTCGACTTAAATGCTGCCATCAAAGAGTCATGTGAAGCAGCTAACAGAATACCAAATGTTTAAATTTTAAGGAAATGGATAAAATAATAAAGTTTACTATTGACGGTGTTGAATGTACTGCTGAGAAAGGGCAATATATAGTCAAGGCAGCAAGGGATAATGGAATATATATCCCAACATTATGCAATTACCCTGAAGTCATACCAAAGGGCGGCTGCAGAATATGTACTGTCAGGGTCAATGGAAGGCTTATGACAGCATGTACCACGCCGGTAGCAAACGGAATGATAATTGAGAACGACATTGACAAAATAAATGAACTCAGAAAATCTATTATCGAGCTTTTATTTGTCGAGGGTAATCATTTTTGTCCCTCATGCGAGAAAAGCGGAAATTGTGAGCTCCAGGCTCTGGCCTACCGTTACAAAATGATGGCCCCCAGATTTCCTTACCAGTTTCCCAGCAGAGAGGTACATGCGTCTCTCCCTAAAATAATCAAGGAGCAGAACAGGTGTATCCTTTGCAAAAGATGTATAAGGGCTATCAAAGATGAAAAGGGAAGGAGTGTTTTTGCATACCGCAGGAGAGGGACCAAAGCAGAGGTCATTGTGGATAACAAGCTCGGAAGAGAGCTCTCTGATGAACTTGCCCGTAAAGCCATGGAAGTTTGTCCGGTTGGTTCAATTATTTATAAGGGAAAGGGATTCAATATACCTATAGGTAAACGCAAATATGACGGTAAACCTATTGGAAGCGAAATTGAAAATGTTAATATGTCTAAATAATAAGGGTATTAAGAAATGAGCAAACCAATTATAGCAACAACATCGTTGGCAGGTTGTTTTGGATGTCATATGTCACTTCTGGATATAGATGACAGAATTCTCGAACTTGTTGAACTTGTAGAATTTAATAAATCACCTATTAACGATATAAAGAAGTTCACCAAGGTGTGTGACATAGGTCTTATAGAAGGGGGATGCTGTAACAGTGAAAATGTACATATTCTCAGGGATTTCAGGGCAAACTGTAAAATACTTGTAGCTGTCGGTGAATGCGCCCTTATGGGAGGATTACCTGCATTGAGAAATAATATTCCGATAAGGGAGTGCCTCGAGGAAGCCTATATTAACAGTGTTACTGTCGTGGGTAATGAGGATAAGATTATTCCCAATGATCCGGAGATCCCAATATTGCTTGACAGGGTCTATCCCTGCCATGAAGTGGTTAAAATCGATTATTTTCTTCCCGGTTGCCCTCCCAGTGCAAACCTTATCTGGGAAGCACTCATTGCTATAATAAACGGGGAAGAGATAAAGATGGACTATGATGATATAAAATTTGATTAAAGAATTAAATTAAATGGGACAAAAAATTACAATTGATCCGGTTACCAGGGTCGAAGGGCATGGAAAAGTGACGATACTCCTTGACAATGAAGGTAATATTGAACAGACAAGACTGCATATAGTTGAATTTCGCGGTTTCGAAAGATTTATTCAGGGCAGGCCATACTGGGAAGCCCCGGTCCTTGTCCAGAGATTATGCGGTATTTGTCCGGTTTCCCACCACCTGGCTGCGGCAAAAGCTATGGATGTTATTGTGGGAGCAGGCACAGGAGCGGGATTGACACCGACAGGTGAGAAGATGAGGAGACTAATGCATTACGGACAGATTTTTCAATCCCATTCACTGCACTTTTTTCATCTTGCATCGCCTGACCTCTTATTCGGGATCGAAGGTGATCCATTGAAAAGAAATATTATAGGGGTCATATTCGAAAATAAGGAACTTGCAGTTCAGGGAGTTATGATGAGAAAGTACGGACAGGAAGTTATCAGGGCAACAGCGGGCAAGAAGATACACGGCACGGGGGCAATACCGGGAGGCATAAATAAGCATCTTACTGTTGAGGATAAGGAATATTTGCTTAACGGACTTGATCCTACAATGAACATCCACAAGATGATTGACTGGTCTCTGGCTGCACTCGATTTTTTTCATGACTACCATGCAAAGAACAGGGAATTAATTGATGATTTTTCTGTTTTTTCTTCCAGCTCACTTAGTATTGTCAGGAAAGACGGTGCTATGGATCTATATCATGGCGTGCTTCGTGCTGTAAACTCAGAAGGTAAGAAGATACTGCACGATGTTGATTACCAGGATTATGACAGATATATTGATGAGGAAGTTAAAACATGGAGTTACATGAAATTTCCGTATCTTAAGGAGATAGGTAAAAAGAATGGATGGTACACTGTCGGACCCCTGGCCAGGATGAATACAGCCGAATTTATTGATACTCCACTTGCACAGAAAGAGTTCGAAAAGTTTAAAGCCTATACAAAGGGGAAACCCAACAATATGTCGATGCACATGCACTGGGCCAGGTTAATAGAAATACTGCATTGTGCAGAAATGATAAAAATTCTCCTGAATGATCCCGATGTTCTTGAAGGGGAACTGGTTAAGAAAGGGCAGAAGCAACTGGAAGGAGTAGGAGTAGTAGAGGCCCCGCGTGGTACGCTGTTTCACCATTACAGAATAAATGAGAATGACCAGATAGTTATGGCAAATCTGATTGTTTCCACCACCAATAATAACCAGCCAATGAATGAGGCCGTGAACTATGTGGCAAATAAGGTAATGAAAGGTAAATCACAAATAACCGAAGGTATGATGAATGCTGTTGAGGTTGCCATCAGAGCCTATGATCCTTGCCTCAGCTGTGCCACACATGCCCTCGGACAGATGCCTCTGGAAATATCATTGTATGATGCAAAAGACAAACTGATAGATCTGAAACGCAGTTTTTAATTGACTGTATCACCAAAGATATTGATATACGGGTACGGAAATCCCGGCAGACAGGATGACGGACTTGGAATTTCTGTTGTCGAAAGAATAGAAAAATGGATCAAAAAACATAATCTGGATATTGTGAAAACTGACTGCAATTATCAGTTGAATATTGAAGATGCTGCTGATATAGCGGATAAAGAACTTGTGATATTTGTAGATGCCTCTAAAGAAGATATTAATGATTTTGTAATGACAACGGTAGAACCATCAAACAAAATACAGTTTACAAGCCATTCGGTTACTCCGTCTTATTTGCTTAACCTGTGTAATGTTATATATAATAAATCACCTGATGTTTATCTTCTGCATATAAGGGGTTATGAGTGGGAATTCCTTGGAACAATGACAGAAGAAGCAAGAAGAAACCTTGATAAATCTTATAATTTCCTGAAGAAATTCATTATGAACAGCATTTTGAAAACATAAAAAGACTATTTTTGAAAAAAATTAAAGAAAACCTTGGACATGAACATTAGGTCATGGGTAAATAAAAAGATACTTATAGTTGAAGATGATGAGATAAGTAAAGAGTTTTTTGACGAGGTGCTAAAACCGACAGGGGCAATCCTCCTTTTTGCAAAAGAAGGGAAAGCCGCCATAGAGATATGTAAAACTAATCCGGATATCAATATTATACTTATGGATATTCAGCTGCCCGTGATGGACGGACAGCAGGCAGCAGATGAAATAAGAAAGATTAATAAAAATATTGTAATTATAGCCCAAACAGCATATGCAATGTCTGATGACAGACAGAAATATCTTTCCTCAGGTTTTGACGATTATATTTCCAAACCAATTAATCCTAACGGATTATTGGAAATGATTGATAAATACCTGTTATGAACATTGGAGCGTTGCATATTTTTAAAATAATTAATAGTTTTAACGCCTTATATTAAGGTATTATATAAAGTAAATATTATGAAACAAAGACGATTTTTTATTATGCCAGCGGCTATTTTGATAGTGCTTCTTATTGCTTGTAAATCAGGGGACAAGTCTGGAACAGATCAAATTGACCTTGAAGGCATCAGCCTGGAAGAGGATACCAGGATACTGGACAGCAAAGATACAGTTGGACAGGGATTGCCAATTTTTTATAATATGTATCTGTCGGTGGAGATGTCAACCCTTTTTGAATCTATAGGAGCTGTATTTGATGCTGATTTACTTAGCAGCACTTCAAAAATTCCTGAATATATAACAAGCTCAAAGAAAGCGCTTAACCTTGGAGTATATGCCGTAGATTTGAGTTACTCGAGGATCTTTGAACAAATAGAATATACAGGCAGGTATTTTAATGCTATGCAAAAATTATCAGAAGAGCTAGGCATACCAAGTGATTTTTTTCAGAATACAGCTAAAAAATTTGACAGAAATATTAACGATAAGGATTCATTGATTATAATAGCCAACGAGGTATATACTGCTACAGACAATTACCTGAAGGAAAATGAACGCTATTCTGCAGCTGCACAGATTATTCTGGGCGGATGGACTGAAGCACTGCATATCGCTGTGGATGTTGCAAATGAAAGCAAACAAATCGAAGTATTTGAAAGAGTTGCTGAGCAGAAATACTCGCTGGAAAATCTTATTGACATGCTTGAGAATTATAAAGATGATGAAATAATTCTGGATTATTTAAGCAGGCTTAAACAGTTGAGGCAACCCTTTAATAAGCTATATGAAATTGTGAATGCTGATTTTGATCCTTCCTCATCAGAGGGAAAGAAACATATTGAGACAATTTCGGCACAGATAACCAGGCTGGGGAAACATATTGATGAAATAAGGAACGAGATTACAGGATAATTTTAAAGTAATAAACCTGACCTGGTTCTTATATTCTGACACCCATAACAAGCACATCATCTATTTGCTCCTGGTCCCCCTGCCAGTCTGTAAATATATCTTCCAGGATTTGCTTTTGCTCGTCCATAGGCTTTGCATAGTTTTCAAGCACGATCTCCTGCAGGCGTTTCAGTTTTATTTTTTTGCCTTCAGGCCCCCCGAACTGGTCAACATAGCCGTCTGAAAAGATGTAGAACGTATCACCCTTCTCAATATCAATATTGTGCCGTGTGAAGGGTATCTCGGCTTTCTGATGTATAGCTATGGGCATTCTGTCACCTTTAACCTGAATAAGTTCATTATCCTTCACCAGAAACAAAGGATTGAAAGCACCTGAAAACTGTAAGGTCTTGTTCCTGTAATCAACTATGCATATCGCGATATCCATTCCGTCTTTTGTTTCACCCTCCTGGCCTGTTTGCCTTAAAGCGGATTTTACATTTTTCCTCAGTTCGTTCAGGATTAAATCCGTAGAAGGCTTATCTGTATTATTGACTATTTCATTAAGGAAGGCCATACCCAACATACTCATGAATGCCCCGGGCACGCCATGGCCCGTACAGTCCGCAGCAGTCACGATTGACAGTCCGTCTTTTTTCGTGCCCCAGTAAAAGTCACCACTGACAATATCTCTCGGCTTGAAAAGAATAAAGTAATCATCAAAATAATCTTTCATAAAATCAGGGGGAGGAAGCACAGCTGTCTGAATTTTTTCAGCGTATTTTATGCTGTCTGTGATAGCTGCATTTTTTTCCTCAATTTCTTTTTTCTGGCTCGCAAGAACAGTATTCTTTTTGCGTGTTATAATAAAACCTGTAAAAAGCAGTATTGCTATTATCGCTATAAGGATTTCCATCCATACCGCTCTCTTGCGGGCTTCTTTCTGCCTTTCATTTTCTGTTTCCAGCAGCTTGATTTCATTTATTCTCTCCTTTTCTTCGGCTTCTTTTCTTTTTAATTCCGATGACTGCAGAGCCTTTTGCTGCTCAAGGTCTTTTATTTTGACTTTTTGTATCTCCTCTTCATGCTTTTTTATTGCCAGCTCATAGGCTTGCTTCAGCCTTTCTTTCTCTGAAAGTTCAAGCTCTTTTTCTCTTTTCAGCAATACCAGTTCCTGTGCCTGCTTTTCCTGTTCAAGCCTTAACCTTTTTAATTCCAGGTCTTTTAAATTTTCATCAGCCAGCTGCAGTTTAAGCTCTTTTTCAGTTTTTTCAATGTCAATTCTTTTATTTGACAGCTCATGATCTTTCAATCGTTGTTCCAGCAAAAGAGAGTCATTGATTTTCAGATATGATTCATAGTAGTTTAAAGCATTAATATGATCATTTCCTGCTTTCAGGATTTTTGAATAGGTATTATAACAGTCGCGAAGCAGCGTTTTATCAGGGCATAACCGGGCTGAAGGAATGGAATTCTGGCTGAAAACCCCGGCATTATAAAGATCACCTTTATAATAATACAATAATGAAATAATGTTTCTCAACTGCGCAACTTCACATTCCTTTTTTTCTGATTCCCTTATTTTTAAAGCTTTTGCAAGAAAATAAATGGAATTCTGATAATCCTGCATATTCTGGTAACAAATTCCGAGGTTAATGAATAAGTCTGCAATATCTGAGTCTTTCATACCCGCTTTTTCAGCAAAATAAACAGACCTCCTGAATGACTCAACCGCCTTGTCATAATCCTTTATAAACAAGTAGTTATTACCTATATTATTCAGTATATCAGACATCGCTGCCGTATCTTTCTGCCCTTCGTATAATGCAAGTATTTCATTATTTAGGGATATACTTTTACCGTACTCTTTCAGTTTTTTGTGAATGCCGGCCAGGTTTGACAATATTCTTATAGTGTTATTCAAATCGCCTTTTGCTTTATATACTGACAATAATTCGTTATAGTAAGTTTTCGACTGTTCATATTCATTCATTTTAGCAAAGGTAACGCTCATGTATTCAAGTATCCTTATCCTGGAACCCGGGTCAGGTTTATCCTTTTCAATTGTATAAATTTCATGGTAATATTCGGCTGCTTTGTCATATGCTTCTATTACATAATAACTTCCTGCAATCCTGTAGTATGCTGTTTTTAGATTTTTATCATCTTCAGCACGGGCAAATATATTGGCGGCTCTTAAGTAATACCCTATGGCCGGCTCGATTTCATTATCTGCAAAATGCCTGTCTCCAAGATTTAAAAATTCAATTGCTTTCAGGGAATCATTTTCTGCGTCTGGTACTTTATATTGCGGATTATTTGTGTCCTGACCAAAAATACCGGTCAAGGGAAATACTATAACAAATACATATAACAGGCAGGTATTTTTTAATTTTACAGGGTTCATAGCCAGAGATATATCAGTTTAGTGTATAGGTTAATCCGAGCCGTATATTTCTTCCCAGCTGCGGATTATATGGAATGTCTTCAATAAGGCTGCTGGCATTAAGGCCACTGTACTGTTCATTAAACAAATTAATTACTTTGATGTAGGCACGAAGACTATTGCTTATTTTATAACTGGCCACGGCATCAACAGTATAGTAGCCGTCTACTTTCCTGAAAAGATCCTTATATAAATCCTCGATGGGTATTAGTACCCTCAGCCATTTTGTTTCCCAGGTATTTTCAAAATGAATGTACAGGTTTTTTACCGGGTAGAATGAAACTTTCAGATGCCCGATGTGGCTTGGCATAAGTTTAAAACTTTCAATCAGGGCCTCCAGTTCCGGTATGGTTTCTCCCTTTTTTGAGAAAGCAACATTTATCTCTGCATCAAGCCTTATTGACTTTATTATGTTCTTTTTTCTTAAAGTAAGCTGCAGTCCGTATAACCGTGAAACCTTATTTTCTGCATTTTCTTTGGTCAGTATTGAATCATTTATTGCAAGGGGAAGATTAAATGCGTTTTTATCCAGCTTGACAACGCTAAAATGGTTTTTTATGGCATTATAAAATATTGCTATGTCTGCGTCAATATCCCAGAAAATCTTGCTGTTCACTCCCAATTCATATGATTCGAATTTTTCAGGTTTAAGCTTATATGACATGATATCAGTTCTTAAGCTGGCCGGGACCATTACATAATAAACGCTATCGGCATTTTCTCCTGCAGGATATGCCAGTGATTCGAATACCATTGATGCAGGGGGTGCTTTGTATGCATATCCTATAAAGCCTCTTACCGAGGTACGGTTGCTGATTTTGTAAAGTGATGCAAGACGGGGACTGAAATTTATACCGTAGCGTGAATTATCATCAAAACGGAGTCCCCCCATAATTCTGAATTTGTCCTTTACAAAATATCCCTGCATAAAAACAGACCCTGTATTATAGTTTAGCGGGTTCCACCCGAATCTCCCAAGCAAACTGTCAACAGGCAGATCATCGGGGTTATATATTTTGTATTTTTCCGGATTAAAAGGGGATTTAAGATAATTGGTCAGCGGAAGGTCCTGCGATGCCTGGTAAGAGATGCCTGTGACAATTTCAAGGTTTTTAAACGGATAAATAGTTAACAATTGTTCGGCAAAGAAATCATCAGATGCTGAATAAAGGTAGGTCATATCCCGGTTTTCAACAAAAGTAAGGCCCAGGCTTGTGTTATTATCAAGCCTGTAGGAGAGGCTTGACAGGTTTGTCGAGAACAGGATTCTTTTCCATTCTTTTTTATAGCTGAGGGTAGCCCTGTGTATATTCTCTCCCCAGTAATTCTGGGGATTATTGTATTTGTAAAGAAAGGTGTTTTTGCCTATTGAGCTGTGCGTGCGTCTGTACATATTGTTATATGACATCTCTATGCCCCTGTATCTGAGGTTTAATCCTATCATGTGGCTTCCTGATGCAAGTTCTTCCATCTCGGGCTCAAATACATCACCTTCGTAACCACTGTAATATATGAGTTCTTTAAATTCGTCCTCCGTAATATTCAGGTTTTTAATTCCATTTTGAACAATGTATGAAGGTTCATAGCTGTTGCCATTGATTACAACCTGTTTCTTTAACTGAATGAAATAATTGAGTGGATTGTAAAATTTTCTTACATCATATTTGATATTCATGTTATTAAATTCCGATTTGCTGCCGTAAAAGCTATACTGAAGAATATTCTTATTTTTACCGGCCTTGCCTCCAATCATGAAATTGATGTAATTATACTCGTTTTCTCCCAGGCTTATATCTCCCTGTGCAAATGTGCCCTTATCAGCTTCCCTTGTAATTATATTAATTACTCCCGATACGGCATCTGCTCCATAAACCGCAGCGGAGGGACCATAAATAATTTCCACTCTCTCTGCCTGCCTTATGGGGAGCTGTGCCCCTACAGGCATCCCTGTTACCACTGAAGGCTTGATTGGAATCCCGTTAATAAGTATCTTAGTGTAAAAATTCCCTGTAAGACCTCTAACCTGGTATGTTTCGCCTGTTTCTCCCGAACCTGGCTGAGAGACTTTAATACCCGGCAGGGATTTTAAAACATCTGCCAGTGATGTATACTGGTTATTGATAATTTCTTCATGTGTAACCAGGTGAATAGTTACGGGCAAATCACTTATATATTTTGAGCTGCGGCTAACTGATATTATTTTAACCTCAGATGTGTCTTTGTGTTCTATTATATTGGAGGCTCCAAGCAAGTACCTCTCTGTTCTGAAAAGCTGTGTGCTGTCACTTTGGCCGCTTACAAAATGAAAATGAACTGTAAACAGGAAAAAGGCAATATTATAAATGCAACTGTTGTGCATATCGCAAAATGTCAGTTATTCAGTATATTTTGAGAAGGCTTCAATAACACCGGGTACATATGTTTTTGACACGGGAAGGCTGATCTTCTGCTCAGTATCAAGCTCAAGAAATAAACCGTTTTTGTCTTTTCGCATAATCTTGACTTTTTCAAAGTTCACCATATATGACCTGTGATTTCTCATAATATTTTTTGGCTGGAGCTTTGGTTCAAGGTTTTTCAGGGAGTTGCGGATAAGGTATTTTGCAAGCTTTCCGCTGTCAATATAATAAATTGTTACATAATTGTCGGTTGCTTCAAGATACAACAGATCTTCAAGAAGTATTGAGAAACGCAGCGTTCCCTTTTCGTCATGAAAGGGGATCATTTTCTTCAGTGAGTCTGCATACTGTTCTTTTTCGACAAGATCCTCAAGCTGCTTTGACTTAAAGCGCCACGAAAAGTAAAGCGTTAATATGGAATAAGGCAACAGTAGTACAAGCAAAGTGTTCCTGATTGAGATTTTAAATATTTCCGTAATTATTCTTTTGTCATGTAAAAATAGCTTCATAAAAGCCGCATAAAAAGCCGCCATGCTTAATATTTCAGCTATAATCCATGCACCATACTGTAAATGATTTATTTTTCTTTTTTTACTGTAGTAGAACATTATAACCCTGCTTATTACTATTACCATTACACCGGTCAGGATTATCAGGCTGGAATATAATAATAACTGGATCTGGTTTATATCCCATTTGTTCATTCCAAAGGGAGAATAAATGTTGATGAATGCAAGAGCGAAAGCAGCAGTGAACAATACTGTCCTTATGATATTATGCTTATTTGTTAAATATTCAGGTATTGAATTTTCCCATACAGGCATATGATACTATTTTAATTATAAATATTTCGTTATTAACAAAATTAGGGATTAAGGCGAGAATTTCATGTTTATTTCATGATAAAAATATTAACTATTAAAAAAAATAATTCATCCCTGTATTTTGAATTTCACCCCATATACTGAAATTTTATACCAATGAACTCCGGAAGGTACCTATAATTTGTCTATTTAGGCATATATGGTATTATTTTGTATGCAAGTCTTAGTTAAATACTTTGGATATCAGAACATTTATTAAAAGAGTTTGTTAGTATTAAAAAATAACAATCTCTTTGTTTTTTATATTATGTTTTATAACAAATTTAATTTCCGAGTATGGCCAAAGTAAGGGGTGCAATTGTTGTTGATATTGAACGGTGCAAGGGATGTGAGATATGTGTTGAATCATGTCCGCCAAAGGTTATAAAGATGGAAAAAAGGGTTAACAGCAAGGGTTATCACTATGCATATATGGAAATACCTGAATTATGTACTGGTTGTGAAAATTGCGCTATTGTCTGTCCCGATGCCGTTATTACTGTATACAGAGTAAAAGTCACAGAACAAAAAGCCTAAAGACTATGGGTGAAATAAGGTTAATGAAAGGAAATGAAGCAATTGCTGAAGCTGCAATAAGAGCCGGATGCGATGCTTATTTTGGATACCCCATAACTCCCCAGTCAGAAATTATTGAGTACCTGGCCAGGCAGGAACCCCAAAAAAGGACGGGCATGGTGCTTCTGCAGGCCGAGAGTGAGATAGCCGCAATAAATATGGTTTATGGTGCGGGCGGAACCGGAAAGAAAGCTATGACATCATCATCAAGTCCGGGCATCAGCCTCATGCAGGAAGGTATCTCCTATATGGCAGGCTCAGAGATACCCTGTCTTATTGTTAATATTGTAAGGGGAGGTCCCGGACTGGGAACAATACAGCCATCGCAGGCAGACTATTTGCAGGCCACCAAGGGAGGAGGACATGGGGATTACAAGCTTCTTGTACTGGCCCCTTCATCGGTGCAGGAAATGGCTGATTTTGTCCCCCTTGCTTTCGACCTTGCATTTAAATACAGAAATCCGGCAATGATCCTGTCGGACGGGGTAATAGGACAAATGATGGAAAAGGTTGAATTGTTCGAGCAGATGCCACGAAGCACGGAATTTGATCAGTCATGGGTAACAACAGGAAAAAGACATGACAGGGAAAGAAATATTCTTACCTCGCTTGACCTTGATCCTGCACGTTTTGAAAGACATAACCACCATTTGCAGGAGAAATACAGAAAAATGAAGGAGAACGAAGTGCGGTATGAAAAAATTGACTGTGATGATGCCGAGTATATCCTTGTTGCCTACGGTTCTGCCGCGCGAATATGCCAGAAATCTATCAGGCTGGCCAGGGAGGAAGGGATAAAGCTGGGATTATTGCGACCTGTTACGCTGTTCCCGTTCCCGTCTGATGAGGTCGCAAAGCTGGCTGAACATGTTAAGGGATTTTTGGATGTTGAATTAAATGCGGGTCAGATGGTTGAAGATGTGAAACTGGCCGTCGGGAAAAAAGTGAATGTTGAATTCTACGGGCGAATGGGAGGCATGATACCTACTCCTGTTGAAATTCTGGATGTCTTTAAGGAAAAATTTACCGGAGGATAAAATATGGATGTACAGGATATAATTAAAGAAGAAAACCTGGTCTTCAAAAAGACCAGACTGATGACGGACAATATCCTGTCCTATTGTCCGGGATGCGGACATGGTGTTGCACACAGGATATTAATGGAAGTTATTGATGAAATGGGTATTGCCGAAGATACAATTGGTATTGCACCTGTTGGCTGCTCGGTTTTCGCCTATGAGTTTATGAATGTTGATATGCAGCAGGTGCCACATGGAAGGGCCCCGGCCACAGCTACCGGAATAAAAAGATGCTGGCCCGAAAAATATGTATTTACATACCAGGGTGACGGCGACCTCGCAGCTATTGGCACGTCAGAAACCATTCATGCATGTAACAGGGGTGAAAATATCACTATCATATTTATTAATAATGGAATATACGGAATGACCGGCGGACAGATGGCACCTACAACCCTGGCAGGAATGAAATCTTCCACAACTCCCTATGGCAGGGATACAAGGCTTATGGGCAATCCGATAAAAATGACCGAGTTAATCGCATATCTGCCCGGCACTTATTATGTATCAAGACAGGCGGTTCATACGCCACTGAGCGTACGTAAAGCAAAGAAAGCTGTGCGCAAGGCATTTGAAACCCAGAAGCTAAATAAAGGCCTGTCATTTGTTGAGATAGTATCGAACTGCAACTCCGGCTGGAAAATGACACCCGTGGAAGCAAATAAATGGATGGAACAGAATATGTTTCCCTTTTATCCGCTCGGGGATATTAAAGTGGACGGAGAAATAGTCAGTAAATAAAACAACAAAAATGAACGAAGAAATTATAATGGCCGGCTTTGGGGGACAGGGAATACTGTCCATGGGAAGTATTCTGGCATACTCAGGGATACTGGAAGAAAGGGAGGTAAGCTGGATGCCTTCTTACGGACCGGAGATGAGGGGAGGGACAGCAAACGTTATAGTGATACTGAGCAGTGAAAGAATAAGCTCTCCCATTATAAATGCATTTGATTCTGCCATACTGTTAAACCAGCAGTCACTGGACAAATTTGAAAAAACCGTAAAAAAGGGCGGATTGTTACTTTATGACACCAATGGCATAACAAGGCACCCCGAACGCACCGATATTAAGATATACCAGGTTGAGGCGGCTGCTGAGGCCGCAAAACTGGCATCAACAAAAACATTTAATATGATCGTACTCGGGGCATTTCTGAAAATAAAACCACTTGTTAAATTTGAGAATGTAATAACCGGACTCAAAAAAGCACTGCCCGAAAGACATCACCATCTGATTCCTTTAAATGAGGAAGCAATTAAAAGAGGTATGGAGATTGTCAAATCATATCAATGACTAATATCACCAGTTTAAGGTGATGCTTGTCATACACCTTCCGTTATAAAAACTAATATTTATATGTAAATTGGAGTGAGATTAAATGCAATGGCAGAACCATGCAAAAAATTCTTGCGTTATTTCTGGTTTCAGCTATAACTCTCACCGTTAAATCGCAATATAGCAAATTAAATGAATGTTGTTCACATTTTGGAATTAGTGTGTGCACAATTAATTCAGGCAGCGGACATGGATTAGGTATATCTCTGAATGCAAGTATTATTAAAGGCAAAAAATCTCTTGAAGCAGGAGCAATATACCAGGTGCGCGAAGATAAAATAGCGGGAGCAGACTTAAAATATAAAATCTTTCTAATCCGCAATGAATATTTTCTTTATGGTCGGAAATCCATATTTCCCTATTTTCAGTATAACCTGATTTATCACAAAGCGAGAGCCTGTAACCCGGTAATCATTAATAAAGACAAATCAACAACAGAACTGCACAGTGCCGTACCGGGAATTGTTGCCACTATCGAACATTATGCTTCACTGGGATTTCAGTTTAAACTGGGCGACAGTTTCTATGCTGATAGCAATATAGGATTGGGAGTATATATAGGCTCACTAAACAAACAAAATAAACCCAGATGTCCCGGACTGCATAAGGATAACTTCGGATTCACCACCTCCTTTAAAATAGGCATAGGATACAGAATTAATTAATTCCCCGCTTATATTGACATCAGAAATATTATTTTGCTAAAAATGATATTTCATTAACTTTATTACCGTATTTTGTTTATTAAAATAAAATGGCAACTGATAATCTGATAAATATAGATGCATTTTTTAAAGTTACCTATGGTCTCTATATTGTTAGTTCAAAGTTAAAAGACAAGCTGAACGGGTTCATTTCCAATTCAGTATTTCAGGTAACTGCTGAGCCTAACAAGTTTGCTGTCTGCTGCCACAAAAACAACTTTACTGCGACACTGATAAAAGAGAGTAATGTCTTTTCTGTATCTGTATTGCAAAAGGAAACAAAATCCCGATTAATAGGACTCTTTGGCTACAGAAGCGGGAGAGATGTGAACAAATATGAAAATGTGAACTATATTTTCGGAAAGGCTGGTGCACCTATTGTTATTGAGGACACTGTAGCATGGTTCGAGTGTAAAGTAACGCATACATTTGATGTAGGCACCCACCTGCTGTTCATTGGCGAGGTTGTCAGCAGTGATATAGTTAATTCCGAAGCCGAGCCCTTAACTTATACATATTACAGGGACGTAAAGAAGGGATTTGCCCCTGAAAATGCGCCTACATTTATTGACAGGAGCAGAATATAGGATAGGGCAAGGGTAAGCGGACAGGCGGGGGGAAAATAAATGTTTAATAATATAAAATTTGAGAAATGAGTAAAACAAAGGAAAATTTAAAAGCTGCTTTTGCAGGGGAGAGCCAGGCAAGAAATAAGTATATATATTTTGCCAAGGTAGCGAGAAATGAGGGCTTTTACTACATAGCAAAAATATTTGAAGAGACTGCCCGGAATGAGGAGCAGCATGCCAAAGATGAGTTTAAGCTCCTTGAAGGCATAGGCGACACGGTTGCCAACCTTAAAGAAGCAATAGCAGGAGAAGATTACGAGGTTAAATCCATGTATCCCGAATTTGCGAGAATAGCCAGGGAAGAAGGTAATAATAAGGCTGCCGTGCTTTTTGAACAGATTGCCAAGGTTGAAGTGCACCACCGTGATAAATACAGGAAGCTTCTGGCTATGGTTGAGAACGGTACTGTTTATAAGAGAGAGAAGCCGGTAAAATGGAAATGCCTTAAATGCGGTTATGTGCATGAAGGTAATGAACCTCCCATGAAATGTCCCTGCTGTCAGCACCCCAGAGAATATTTTGAGCCTGAGACGATCTAGTATTGATTCCCGGGATATTTTTTATCAGATGACAGATACTATTATTTTTGATAACGAAGGAGTCATTGCCGATACTGAGCCTGTATGGGACAGGGAGCAGGAGGAGTTTCTTGGCAGAAGGGGTATTTTATATGAGAGAGACAGGACCAAGCATCTGCTTACAGGCCTCAGCCTTATTGAGGGCGTAAAGATTTTAAAAAGGGAATATAATATTAAAGGCGATGATGAACTGCTGGCCGGGGAAAGGCTGTCAATAGCAAAGGGACTGCTGGCAGCAAATGTGGACTTTGTAAACGGATTTAATGACTTTTTCAATACTGTAAGAAACAGTTATAAAATGTGCGTTGCCACATCAATGCACCGGGAGCTGCTAAAAATCATTGATAAAAAGCTTTCTCTGAGCGAGTTGTTTAAGGGACAAATATACTCAATAGAGGAGGTGGACTATAAATCGAAACCCTTTCCGGACATATTCCTCTATGCAGCGCAAAAACTGAAATCTGAACCGGAGAATTGCCTTGTGATTGAGGATTCACCGAATGGTATAGAAGCGGCACTGCGTGCGGGCATGAAATGTATAGGAGTGGCAACCACTTATCCGCGCGAAAAACTGGGAAATGCAACCTTCACAGTTAATTCCTTTGACGATATTAATATAGACTTAATCAGGGAGATTTGACTGCCAGGTGCCATAAAGATGCTTCTTCAGAATATATTTATAAACTTCTTCGGGCAGAAAATATTTCATGTTTTTACCCTGTTTCAATGCTCTTCTTATGAAGCTTGAAGAAATTTCAATCAGAGGGGCATTGATTATCTTTATATTCTGATGCTCCTGCGTATTAATATTTTCATATCCCCTTCGCGGATAAATGTAACGCTGGTAATTTTTGATTATTTCTTTGTAATTCTTCCATTTATGAAATGTGAGCAAAACATCGGAGCCCATAATAAGCACAAATTTATAGAGGGGATTTCTTTCTTTCAGGTATGTTAATGTATCAATAGTATATGAAGGTCTGGGAAGATGAAATTCGATATCACAAATTTCAAAATGCTCATCCCGGCTTACAGCCAACTTTAGCAGATCATAGCGTTCAAAATCTTCAAGCAACGCAGCCTTCTTCTTTAGCGGATTATGCGGACTAAGGACAAACCATAGCCGGTCGATATCAGTAAATTCAACAACATAATTTGCTATGGCAAGATGTCCGATATGAACCGGATTAAAAGATCCGAAGTAAAGTCCGACTTTCATTATAATAAATCATTGACTGACATACTCCCTTACAATACTCTCAGCCTCCTTTAGCGTGTCATCAAGATTCCTGTTAATAATTGTTTTATCAAATTTACCGGCAAAGCGCATTTCATACTCTGCCTTCTGAAGCCTCTTTGAAATTTTTTCTACTGTATCTGTACCCCGGTTCATGAGTCTTTTGCGCAAGTCTTCAATAGAGGGAGGCTTCAAGAAGACTGCAAGGGCACTTTCTTTAAACTGGCTTTTAATGTTTATTCCACCCCTTACATCTATATCAAATATTATATTCTTATTGATTGTTTTTATCCGGTCTATCTCACTTCGCAATGTACCATAATATTGATTTTTATATACTTCTTCCCATTCTATAAATGCATTATCTTCAATTTTGGCCTGGAATTCATCAACAGAAAGAAAATAGTAGTCCTTTCCATCTGTTTCATCTTCTCTTTGCTTACGTGTACAGGCCGAGATTGAAAATTCGAGCTGTAAATCTTCGATACCCAGAAGATGCTTAACTATAGTAGTCTTTCCTGCTCCCGATGGAGCAGAAAATATTATCAGTTTACAAGCCATAAAAATAAATTTATAAAATATTATTTAATTGTTCTTTTATTTTCTCAAGTTCATTCTTCATGTTTACTACCAGCTTTTGTATATCAAAGTCATTGGCTTTTGATCCTATAGTATTTATTTCCCTTCCCATTTCCTGTGTAATGAACCCGAGTTTCTTGCCAACAGGTTCTTCACCGCTATCTTTCATGACTTTCAGAAAATATTTACAGTGGTTGCTCAGCCTTGTTTTTTCTTCTGTGATGTCAAGTTTTTCAAGATAAAAGATTAGTTCCTGCTCAAATCTGGCAGGATCAACATTTTCTTTACCTGGCAATTCATTTAAGCTCTCCCTTAATCGCTTTCTGATATTATCTATTCGTGGTTCTTCAAAGTTGCTGACTTGTTTCAGATAGTCCCGAATAGCCGCTACCCTGCCGGTAAAATCCTTACCGATCATATCGCCCTCCTGTATTCTGAATCTGTCCAGGTCCCTGACTGAAGCATGAAACGATTTTATTACTGTTTCCCACTCTTCTGATCCGACTTCTTCATTTACCGGGGCAAGTACTTCCGGCAATCTCATAATTGCCTGTAATAATGGCTCGGATTCTTTAATATCAAGATCATCGTTAATGGATTTAAGCTGCCTGTAATAGCTTATAACCGTATCCTTATTTATCAGTGATGCGCGTTTTTCATCAGAATATTCAACTGTTATCGATAATTCTACTTTACCCCGCTTTATCAGACTGGCAATTATGTTTCGTAACTCTAGGTCCTTTTCCTTATATATACCGGGTAACCTGGAATGTATTTCCAGCTGTCTGCTGTTTAATGATTTAAGTTCAATGGATACGGTCTTGTCCTTTAATTTACATTCGGCTTTGCCATAGCCGGTCATTGATTTTATCATTCCTGAAAATATCTAAATTAAATGAAAATACTACTTGATGCGGTCAAAGTTAAAATTTTGTTCTGAAATGAGCATAAATTACTCTATTATATTTATGTCCGGACCTACTGCAAGGTCTGCTTCCATAGTCCTTTTTATAACAACCCTTGATTTCCATTTGCCTGTCAGATAATAGAGAAAAGAAAATACCGTCCCTGCAATCCATGATGCCGGCGCAGACCACCATATACCGTCAGTCCCCATTATTCCTGATAAAAATACTGCCAGCGGTATCCTTATTATCCAAAGTGATATTAAGGTTATAAACATGGGAATTAATGTATCACCTGCACCGCGCATGACACCGTTAAATGTAAACATAATGCTGAAAAACAGGTAAAATGTAGCGGTAATGACCAGGTATTCTATGCCAACCTTTATTACATCTGTATTATCTGTAAAGAAATGCATAATAATATTACGAAAGGTGACAATCAGAAGGGTCATAGAAATCGAGATAAGCAAAGAAATAAATAAAGTAGCTTTCAGTCCGGTTTTAACCCTGTTAACTTTGGAGGCTCCCATGTTCTGGCCGACAAATGCTGCAAGAGCCTGTCCAAGTGTCATGGCAGGAAGCATGGCCAGGTTATCAACCGTGGTCGCTGCAGCGAAAGCAGATGTCACTTCTGTACCGAAGTTATTCACGACCCTGTATAAGGCAATAATTCCAATTGCCACAAATGTCTGCTGAAATCCTGCAGGTACTCCTATCCTTACACTCTGAAAGAAAATTGCCTTGTCGAATTTCAGTTTCAGGAAATTGATATTTATAAGTTTATGCGTTTTATTCAGGTATATTATAGCCGTTATAAAAGCACCCATATGTGAAATTACTGTTGCAAAGGCAGCACCGGCAACACCCCATCTGAATCCAATAACAAATAACAGATCCAGCAGAATATTAAATAATGAGGCAATTATTAGAAAATACAATGGTGTTTTTGAATCACCAAGTCCCCTGAGTATGGCACTTGTGCCATTGAAACCAAAGAAGACAATTATTCCAAGAGAGATTATTTTAAAATATACCTTTGCATGTGGCATAATATCTTCAGGAAGGTTCATTAACCTGAAGATTTTTTCACTGAAGATAAAACCTGTGGCAGACAGTATTACAGATGCTATGAAAAAGAATATATATAGTGTATTAATGGCTTTTTTAACATTGTTATAATCCCTGGCCCCGAAATATTGGGAAATGACAATGGTACCCCCGGAAGCTATTCCGATACTGAATGATATAAGTGCAAAAAGGATAGGAAATGACGCTCCGACAGCGGCCAGGGCTTTTTCATCTATTACCTGTCCAACAATTATTCTGTCCGTTACATTATATAACTGCTGAAATAAGTTCCCAAGAAGCATAGGTGTTGCAAACCTGAGTATTAATCGCGATTCATTGCCCGTTGTTAAATCTTTCATTTAGGCCTGTAGTGCTGAAAAAAAATCCAAATGTCATTATTTAATCTATAACAACAAAATAATATTTGTTTTGTTTTTTCCTGTTACCTTGTTAATTATTAATTTTAGAAATCTAAACATGACCTTTAAATTATGGAAAGACATGATCGTTCAAAAACAAAAATTATTGCTACTATAGGACCAGGATCCTCATCAAAAGCTATCCTCAGGAAATTGTTTATTGAAGGAATAGATGCGTGCAGGTTAAATTTTTCTCATGGCACTCATGATGAACATTTGAAAGTCATTAATACTATACTTGAACTTAACAGTGAATTTAAAAGCAATGTGGCAGTACTTGCAGATTTGCAGGGGCCCAAGATAAGAATTGGCGAGATAAAGGGTGGTTCGGCGGAACTGCAGGATAACAATTTTGTTACTCTGATCCCGGGGGATGCGGCAGGAGATAAAGATAAACTGTATATAAGCTATAAGGGATTTGCAAGGGATGTTAAGGATGGTGAAACAATACTGATAGATGATGGTAAAATAAAGATTGAAGTTATTGAAACTAATAAAAAAGATAAGGTTAGGGCCAGGATTATACATGGAGGTGTTTTATTGTCAAAAAAGGGCGTTAACCTTCCTGATACGAAGATATCACTGCCCAGTCTGACAGAAAAAGATATCAGGGATGTAAATTTTATTTTAGACCACGAAGTTGACTGGATCGGACTTTCTTTTGTAAGATCTGCTTCTGACATAGCTGATCTGAAAGCACTGATAAAGAAAAAGAAAAAGTATGTAAAAGTGATTGCCAAGATTGAGAAGCCTGAAGCCTTAAAAGAAATTGATAATATCATTGACACTGCAGACGGCATAATGGTTGCCAGGGGAGACCTGGGTGTTGAGGTTCCGTTTGACAGGGTGCCCTATATACAGAAACAGATAGTCAATAAGTGCATAAATAAATCGAAACCTGTAATAATTGCAACACAGATGCTTGAAAGTATGATCACAAATTTCAGTCCGACCCGTGCTGAAGCTAATGATGTGGCAAATGCTGTTTTTGACGGGGCAGATACGCTAATGCTGAGCGGGGAGACATCAATAGGCAAGTATCCTGTAGAGTCAATAAGGGCTATGCAAAGGGTCATTGATTACGTCGAAGGAACGGAGTTTGTTTTAAACCATGAACACATACCTGAATATAATACACTGTCATACCTGCCTGATTCCATCTGTTACAATGCATGCAAAATGGCTGATCTTGCAAATGCAAAAGCTATAATAACCTTTACTCATTCGGGCGCAACGGCATATAAAATATCCAGCCACAGGCCTAAATCCAGCATTTTTGTTTTTACATCAAATGCCGAGCTGGTCAGAAAACTGTCACTTGTATGGGGTGTGAGGGCATTTTATCTTAAGCACGAAAGTCACATTAATGATGCCATTAATCATACAATAACATTCCTGAAAAAGAAAGGATTTATTAAAGACAATGATGTTGTGGTGCATGTCGGAAGTATCCCTGTTAATAAGCGGGGACAGACAAATATGATGAAAATTAGTTATGTTAGATAATTAAATACGAACCTGCCTATGAAAGCAATGCTTCTATATAAATTGTGTGATCTGACCGTGAACGATAAGCCTTTGGAGTATGCAGATATTCCCAGGCCAGAGGCCGCCGATGATGAAGTCCTGGTACGGGTAAATGTTTGTGGTGTTTGCCATACTGAAATTGACGAGATTGAAGGCAGGACACCCCCCGGCAAATTCCCGATAATTTTAGGCCACCAGGTGGTTGGAGTTATAGAAGATATTCGCGGTGAAAGTGACAAGGTGAGGATAGGGGACAGGGTTGGCGTAGCATGGATCTATTCATCGTGCGGGAAATGTGAATACTGCCTGTCAGGCAGGGAGAACCTCTGTTCCCGTTTTATGGCAACAGGAAGAGATGTCCATGGTGGATATGCAGAGTATATGGTAGCTAAAAAGGACTTTATATTTGAAATTCCCGAGGTTTTCTCAGATGCTGAGGCAGCGCCCCTTTTATGTGCAGGGGCAATTGGATACCGTTCCTTAAAGCTTACAGGTTTAAAGAACGGACAAAATCTCGGGCTGACGGGTTTTGGAGCATCTGCTCATCTTGTTCTTAAAATGGTCAGGCATAAATATCCGGGGACAGATGTTTATGTATTTGCCAGAAGCAAGGAAGAAAGGGATTTTGCGAGGCACCTGGGAGCTGTGTGGACAGGTGATACAACAGATATTTCGCCTGTAAACCTCGATAGTATAATTGATACAACACCTGTATGGAAACCTGTTGTCGAAGCCATGAATAATCTGGCACCCGGAGGAAGACTGGTGATAAACGCCATCAGGAAGGAGAGTTTTGATATCGACTACCTCATGAAACTGGATTATTCAAAACATCTATGGATGGAAAAGGAGATAAAAAGTGTTGCCAACGTTGAGCGCAGTGATGTAAGTGAATTCTTAAAACTAGCTGCTGAAATACCGATTAAACCTGAGATTAGAAAATATTCCCTCAAAGATGCAAATAAGGCTTTGCTGGAAATAAAACAAAGTAAAATAAAAGGGGCAAAAGTACTGGTTACCTAAATTGCAAATAATTTGATAAATTCACCCGTATATCCGTATTATTTTGTAACTTTTTGAAGAGGTTATTTTATTATTTATGGGTAATACCGAATCTACTGTAAAGATAAAGATCATAAATAAAGAGGAATATAAGATTTTCGATAACTTCCCTTCAGGAATATTTATTTTACATTCAGCTAAAAAAGATAGACCTTCTTTATTGCGGCTGGTTTACAGCAATTCTGAATCATTAAGGCTTCTGGGGATAAATACAGGTGATATAACAGGAAAAGCAATTGATACGATAATTCCTGAATTCAGGGATAAGAAAATCCTGCAGTCATTAAACGGGGTTGTTGTTTCCCTGCAGGCTGAGAATATAAATGTAATAATTCACAGAAACAGGGATTCCCGGCAAACGCATATTTCAGCCAGGGCTTTTCTTCTGCCGAATAATCATATCGGTCTGTCCTTTGAGGACATAACAAAAACTATAAGTCTGGGGAATGCACTTAAAGAAAGTGAGGAAAGGTTCAGATCAATATTAAAGAACTCAAATGCCCTGATATATATCAAGGATATTAATGGCAGATATATATTAGTTAACAAGAAGTTTGAAGACCTGATGCAGATTAGTAATACTGATATTATTGGGAAATCAGATTATGATATATTCCCTGAAGAATATGCAAAGGATATTGAAAGGAATGATCTGGAAGTAATTAAAAACAAAAAAAATCTGCTTGTTGAGGAGACAATGCCTGTCAGTAATGAACCCTGTGTATTCCTGTCAAGCAAGTTCCCTGTTTATGAAGATAAAGATAATATTTACGCCATGTGTTGTATATCAACCAATATCACCGAGCGTAAGAAGGCTGAAGATGAGCTGAAGAAAATGTTTGACCTCTCTGCCGATTTAATTTGTATTGTAACCTTAAAGGGTGATATTTTAAAGGTCAATCCTGCATTTGAAAGAGCATTGGGATATAAGTATGAGGAGTGCACGAAGAAGACGGTATTTGATTTTATGCATCCTGAGGATGTGGAGAATACTATTGATACTGTCAAAAATAAAATGGGCAATAAAGAAACAATTATCAGACACGAGAACCGTTATATATGTAAAGACGGTTCTGCCAAATGGTTTTCATGGATATCACAGCCGCTTTATGAAAAAGGTATCGCATTTGCAATAGCCAGGGATATTACTTCAAATAAATTCTATGAAAAGGAGCTGATAAAGGCTAAAGAAAAAGCAGAAGAAGGCGACAGGCTGAAGTCCGCTTTCCTGGCAAATATGAGTCATGAAATCAGGACGCCAATGAATGGTATACTCGGCTTCTCAAAAATGCTTGAGGATGAGTCACTGTCTGCAGAAAAAAGAAAACAATATATTGAATATGTAAATTCCAGCGTAAATCAACTCTTATCTATTATTAACGATATTATTGACTTTTCAAAGATTGAAGCCGGCCAGCTTAAGCTGTGTAAAGATGATATTGATATAAACAAAGTTACGGATGAACTATATCAACAGTTTGAGTCCCTGAGAAAAGCGCAGGGAAGAAAAAGTATAACAATAAATTGCTCAGCTGCTTACAAAGATTCTGATTTTTTTATAGAGGGAGATGAGACCAGGATACGGCAGGTCTTATATAATCTGCTGAGTAATGCAATTAAATTTACCCATAAGGGAAAGATCGAATTTGGATACAAACTGAAGAATGATTCCACTCTTATGGTATTTGTCAAAGATACAGGAATAGGTATATCAAAGGACAAGCAGAGCATTGTTTTTGAAAAGTTCAGGCAGGAAGATGAATCCTTTACCAGGAAATATGGGGGGACCGGACTCGGATTACCAATTTGCAAGGGACTTGTGAAATTGATGGGAGGAGAGATATGGGTTGAGTCCGTCAAAGGCAAAGGATCAGATTTCTATTTTACTATTCCCTTTAAGAGTTCTGTATTAAAAAATAAAAAGATGACTATAACAGATTCTGAAAAAGAATATGACTGGAGTGGCAAAAAGATCCTTATTGTCGAAGATGACTTGCTTGGCTGTGAATATCTGAAGGAGATCATGGAGCCCACAAACGTAAGTATTATCCTGGTTGAAAATGGACTCGAAGCCATAAACTCCATTAAGAATAATCCGGGTATAGATCTGGTCTTAATGGATTTGCGTATTCCTGAGATAGACGGGTATACAACAACATCCGAAATAAAAAAAATAAGACCTGAAATACCTGTGGTAGTCCAGACAGCCAACGCTATGCCTGAAGACAAAATTAGGGCCGAGGAGGCAGGATGCGATGATTTTATTACCAAGCCAATAAACAGGAAGGAGCTGATGGCAAAGCTAAACAGCTACTTTTAGTATTTTCCCCGCTCTGGTGAGCCTGTTAAATGGTTTATCTGACAAAGAAATCCAGAAGCATTATACCTTCAACAGATGCGCAGAGATGATCACCTATCTTTACAGGTCCTACTCCGGCAGGTGTCCCGGTAAAGATTAGATCCCCCATTTTCAGAGTTACAAATTTAGATATATAGGCAATAAGCTTTTCAAAAGAAAAGATCAAATCTTCGGTATTGCCTTTCTGGACGGTCTTACCATTAATATCGAGCTGGAAATTAATAGAGCCGGCATCGTGTAACTTTCTTTTATTAAGAAACTTGCCCAGCGGGGCAGAACCGTCAAATGCTTTGCAAATTTCCCAAGGATTGCCTTTTTCAATACACTGCCGCTGCAGATCACGTGCAGTAAAATCAATACCTGCACTTATCTCTTCATAGTAACGATGGGCATACTTTTCATCTATATTTTTACCCAGTCTGCATATTTTCAATACAATTTCCACCTCATGATGTATTTCGCCTGAAAAGTCAGGCAGGAAAAAGGGTTTGTTATTTTTTACAATTGACGAATCAGGTTTCATGAAGAATATGGGCTCTGTGGGGACAGGCTGGTTAAGCTCTTTTGCATGATCCCTGTAATTTCTGCCTATGCAAATTATCTTCATATCACTTATTGTTTTTAAATGCTCCTCTCAATTTGATGGAAGTCAGTACCTTTTTTGTATATAAAGGAAAGTCGCTATTTATCATCCATCCGTAATAGGCAGGGTCCTTTTTAAGCACATCTTCTACCTTTTGTCCCTTATATTTACCGAAGTTAAATATTTCTTCTTCCTTTTCATTATAGATTATTCTGCCTGCCAGGTCAGCGTTACGGTTATGGCTTGAGTAGGCTGCAAGCTTATCTATATCATTGGGAAGGTCTTTATACTTATCAAGCTGCGACTTAAGAATTTCATAGGTAGCCCTGGCATCGGCCTCAGCACTGTGGGCCTCATCCAGTTTTTTTTCGCAGTAGAATTTGTATGCGGCGCTTAATGTCCTTTGTTCCTTTTTGTGAAAGATGACCTGCACATCCACAAATTTTCTCTTCCTGATATCTATGTCAATGCCTGACCGTAAAAACTCCTCTGCCAGAAGGGGGATATCGAATTTATTGGAATTGTATCCTGCCAGATCGCATCCTTCCATCACTTTTGCAAGTGTTTTGGCCACCTCTGCAAATACAGGGGCATCCTTCACATCCTCATCCTTTATTCCGTGTATCTGGGTTGATTTTTCAGGTATAGGCACTTGCGGATTTATCCTGATCGTCTTTGATTCCTCATTACCGTCTGGAAATATTTTAAGGTATGATAATTCTACTATCCTGTCACTTGAAATACTTACTCCGGTCGTCTCCAAATCAAAAAATATTAAGGGATTTCTTAATTCAAGTTTCATTTAATAAATATTAAAAGAAGCAAAAAAATAAATATAAGAAGCTTTACTTTATGATCCGCAATTATGCATTTATCATCATCGGCATAAGCAGCATCAGCACATCTTCGTCCTCATTGTCTTTCTGTAATGGAAGGAAGAGTCCTGCCCTGGAAGGATCAGACAGTTCCATTACAATGTCAGAGGATTTAAGATTAGATAATATTTCTATTAAAAATACTGATTTGAAGCCTATTTCCATATCATCTCCCTCATACTGGCAGGTAAGTCTTTCGTAAGCTGAAATTGAAAAGTCAATATCCTGGGCGGAGACTGTTAACTGATTACCCTTAAGTTTCAATTTAACCAGGTTGCTTGCCTGGTTTGAAAATATTGAAACGCGCCTTAGCGTATTCAACAGGTTAAGCCTGTCAATGATGAGTTTGTTTGTATTATCCGTAGGTATAACAGAATTATAGCTTGGGTAGTTGCCTTCAACAAGCCTGCATACAAGCTTATATTTTGCCAGTGTGAAAAAGGCGTTCTTATCGTCAAACTCTATACTGACCTGCTTTTCTTTGTCTTTTGTGATAATGTTTTTGAGCAGGCTGGCCGGCTTTTTTGGCAGTATAAATGATGAGTTTATATCGGTTTTGGCATCTTCCCTCTTATACCTGACAAGCTTATGAGCATCCGAAGCAACAAATGTCATACTGTCCGGTGCCAGCTCAAAAAATATTCCGTTCATGACAGGTCTCAATTCATCATCGGCAGTGGCAAAAAACGTATTATTCAGTCCGTTTGAGAGTATCTCATAACTTACCTGGTAACTCGATCTCTTGTCTTCTTTTATTGGAGGTATCTGGGGAAAATCCGAACCTTTCTGTCCCACTATTGTGAATTGTCCGTTTTCCGTATTTATAACAATAGACAGGGTTTCAAGGTTTATATCAAATGTAAGCGGTTGTTCGGGAAACTCCTTAAGCGAATCGGTAAGCAGTCTGGCAGGTATGGCAATACTTCCGGATTCATTGGCGTTCTCCAGCTCCATTGTTGTTATCATGGTGGTTTCCAGGTCAGAGGCTGTAATTTTCAGTTCTTTACCCTTAAGATCAAAAAGAAAATTGTCGAGTATGGGCAACGTGTTTTTGGGATTTATTACCCTGTTTACTGATTGCAAATGATTCAAAAGATCAACACTTGATACTACAAATTTCATTTGTTAAAGGTTTAAGTTTTATTCCAGAAATAATAGGTTTATCAACTCTCTTATATATAGTGTATCAATATTACAAAAAAAATATTATTTCCAGTCCTGATGATAATTATTTTTTCAGAAATTAGTCAACATTCATGGGTTAAGGACAGATACAGAAGTATACTTACTTTTTCTTACATAATTGTATAAAAGTCCGAAAATAATTATTATCAATACAGGCAGCAGGGTATTTATTAACTGCCATTTTATCCGGTTTTTCAAACTGCCGGTTTTTTCTTTATCCAGCAGTCTTAATTCATATTCCCTGTTTCTCAATTCTGTGATTCCCCTTGTATTGGTAAGGTAGTTTATGGCATCGACCATAAAATCTTTATTATCAAAGAAAGCGCGCAGCTCCTCCTTGCTGTAAAAATTATTTATAAATTCTATGTACTTATCAGTTTTAAGGGGCAGTATGAAGACCCTGTCAGGAAATATCCTGTAATCATTTCTTATCACATCCCCATCGGCAACAACTATCATTTTTGTATTTACACTTTTATCCCTGAACGCTATATTTTTGTCACCCGGTATAAGATTCGCAGGAACAGGCCTGTTATTAAAATCACTTTCAAAAGTTCCCTCAAGAAGAACTGCCACAGGCTTTGCTACCGTATCAAAGGTGGAGGCCGGTTCATCATAGAAGATCTCTTCTTTGCTGATAACAGCAGGTGCCCTTACCAGCTTATTGTTTTTTGATGTTTTCAACAGTATTGTCTTTTTAACGGTCCTGCGTGATCCCAGTGTATCTATAATATTGGCAAACTGTGATCTTATATAACTTGAGTTTTTTGTTACCGGGTGGTTAGGTGCAGGATTCAACAGGGGAAAGTAAGTCCAGTCAAAAGGTTCCCATATTTCAACCTGATTTGGTAATCCTACATTTATAGGAAGGATGGTGCACACTTTATCCTTGACAAGAACCGGATTAATCCTGATGCCATATCGGAACAACTGGTCTTCAATATTAAGGTTGTTAATTGAAGCAGTGATATAGCCCTTGGAAAAAAGGCTGTCGACATTGCTGACAGACACGGCATCAATCAGCCATAAAACCTTCCCCCCGTTCATGATATACTGATCGATTACAAACTTGTCGGCTTCAGAAAATCTGTATTTTGGCTTTGCAATAATTATGGATTTATATTTATTAAGAATTCCGGTCTGCCCGTTTATCATTACGACTTTGTCAATTTTATAACAGTTTTCAAGCTCACTGTAAATATCTTCCAGCTCATAACCGTACAATTCACCTTGTCCGATAATAAAACCAATAGTATCGGGACTGTCGTTTGTTATTTTGCGGATCATGTTTATGAACTTATATTCAAGAAGTTCCAGTGAGCTGTTAACCTTTTCCTCGTCGGAGACGGGACCGTCTTTCAGAAGGTTTACGGGCACTTCCCTGCCACGGTAAGATATCAGCGCACCGGGAACAATCGTTGCTATTGTCAGGTCACCCTGCCTGTTTTTATAGCTGTAATTTACAGGAATA
>Ga0315548_1000726_pt1 | contig 30283 bp, 23 predicted proteins | sample SalMarSW160110MG_2_FD_202540 | JGI IMG/M metagenome (GOLD analysis project Ga0315548, IMG submission 202540) | Salt marsh sediment microbial communities from the Plum Island Ecosystem LTER, Massachusetts, United States - Salt Marsh Sediment SW1601-110 ... | reverse complement strand
TTTGTATCAGCCTGACATATTCGACCATCATATCAACGGCCACCTGCGGATCGTTTTCGCCGAAGGCATCGAGATTGACCGCTATGAAATCGGCCCCGTCGTCAACCTGTGATTCAATCAGAGCTTTTATATAATTCAAAGGCCCGCTCTCCTCCGTATAGGCGCCGGGACCGAGCTCGCTCAATTGTTTCATAATCTTGCCCGTCTTGGGAATCGAAGCATGGATAGATTCACCGATACTAATCAGGGCATTCTTCATCGTGTGGTCCTTCCCAAAGAGATAATTCAAAATCGAAGCTGTATGCTCCAGCGCCGGGTTCCTGGGCTTGTTTATTATGGCTTTGAGCTTTTCAATCCCACCATCCTGAGCGGCCGCCGCCTCGTAAATCAGCTCGCCTATGCAGACACGGTCGAGATTATTTCCGCATCGACCGTCAACGGTCGAGTCGCCGCATGGTGCGTTGTCCATAGACTTTTCGCAGCCGCCGACCGTACAGAGCCCAAAGTTCTCCGGCAGATAACAATCGCCGCACTCCTGACAGTCGAAAAGCAAATACTTCATGGACTTCTCCGAGGCGTTGAACAAACTGTAAACGAATCCTTTTCCTTTTTCAGCTCCCATAAATGACATAGTTTTTTTGAATGCATGAAAGCCTCGATAGTCGGGATCGAGAATAGAACGATGGAAGAAGTTAAAAAACTTTTGTTTGAATCTCTTGCGGATTTTCGGCCGTTGGGCTGGTTTGCCGTTCATGTCATACAGATAAAACGGATCCTTAGCCGGCCAGTATAGATTGTCTTTGTATTTTTCCCAATCGGGACCAATTTCCGCCGCCCGTTCGAGTATTTTAACAAACATATTGTAATCATGAACACCGCCTATATCGACACCGGCGGCGCCGATGGACTTATACATAGCAACCTGCTGAGCCGCCCGTTCAAGATGGTCTTCAATCTTCTCGGTATAAATCTTTGCCAGTAACTCGTCGCTTACAAAACAACCGGGCAGCTTAATATCGTGCATCAGACGGGGTGCGGGCGTCATGGTGCTGAGGAAATAAACGTTGCCGATAACAGGTACATCCAGACCTTGTTCGTTCATATACCTGAAAAGCTCAAGAGATTTTCTCCAGTCCCAGCCGACCTGCGTGAAAAGGAACCGAGCACCACAGGAAATCTTCTTTTCCATCTTGTAATACTGCTGCAACTGTGATGCAACGGTGTATTTGAATGGCGAAACGGCGGCGCCCGGAAAGAACCGGTGTACTTTATCCAGCTCATCCGGCCGCGCCTTGATGTAAGATTCGTTACTAATGCCCCTTACCAACTGCAACAGTCCTATCGAATCCAATTCGAATACGCCTTTCGCGCTGACAGGTTTGTCCCCGGTCATCAAAAGGACGTTTTCTATGCCGTTATTACGATACCCGGCAAGAAGGCTTACGATGCCGTCGGTATTGCTATCTTTGCAGGTAACATGCGGCACAACGGATAATTCGCCCAATAGATTCTTTGACAAGAGCGAATTTATAACATCAGACGGCCGTAAATTAGCTACTCCCCCCGGATTCTGAGGCAGGGTTACACTGACAAAACTGAATTCATCAGGTATATTAGAACCGTCGGCTGAATTGTGGGACATAAGAAATTTTTCAACGGGGCCGTAATTGAATCCCGGTCCGCCCGTCAATTCCACACAAATGATAAAGCCCGATGTTCTCCGTATTTCTTCCTTAAATTTATTGTGCTCCATCTACGATTACTCTGTATTAATCGATACCCTTGTATTGTATAATCGCGAAAAACAAAGAATCCGGAAAAGATAACAAATATTTCGCATAACCGCCAATCTATTCATTACCTTAATTTACAAATACTTAGGGTATTGAATCACTTGGCTCACCATTGATTTATTCAGTTAATTTACTTGTTTTTTTCCATTCTTATAATTTGCAAAACTTGTATTGCATGGGAACAATTTAATGCAGATTGTGAAAATCTCATTGCATCTTCTGATTTTTCACTTTCAGACGCTTTTTTTATCAATTCATTTACTTTTTGCTCATTTGTATCCATGGGTTTTATCTCCATTTCTTTAGTTTTATTTTTCTATTTTTTTTTGGTGAGCCAAGTGATTTATTGCCATACTTAGAGATTCGAAATCTCAGTTGTGCAAAATCAAAGTCACATAAACCACTGACATGTGTTTATGAAAAAAATCAATGCTTTGTGGATAAACTGTTGATAACTTATCCTTATTGACCTAAAAATCTACCTCTTATATTGCAGATAAACTCCAAATCCTTATATAAGCTTTTTTTGTCTGCTATTATCTAATACATTTATTTCTCTCTTAAACCTTAACTCTCTTTTTATAAAGATTTTATAATTATATAACGGGTCTTTACATAAATCAGTGTTTATTATCCAATGAAAGGACTATATATTTGCCTATATTAACAATTTATTAAAGGCCCTAATTTCACACGTCCCTCTTAGTGGATAATTGGTTAACAACCCCCATTTGTATGCAGCAATTCTCGTACGTCAAATACACGAATCACCTCTCAATGAAACAATTTTCGCCTTCATTACCTCACAAGCTGCTTTAGGATCAACGGCCTTTGTCACAGCCGAGCATACGGAAACGCACCTGGCTCCTGCACTTATGACCTTTTCAACGTTGTCCTGTGTTATTCCCCCGATAGCAACATGACCAATGCCACTATTAACCAGCACCGGCATGGCCTGTCCGAGATATTCAAGGCCCACAGGTTTTGCCTCCGTCTTCGTCTCTGTGGCAAAGACGGGACCAAGGCTCACATAGGTCGGGCACTCTTCACATGCAGCGCGGAGCTGACTGAGCGAGTGTGTACTTTTTCCTATAATCAACGGAGCCAATTGGAGCCTCCGTGCATAATCAACGGGCAAATCGTTCTGACCCAGATGAACTCCGTCGGCACCCGCTGTGACTGCTATATCCACACGATCGTTTATGACACTAAGGACACCCGCATCTCTGTTTATTTGAATAAATTTTACAGCCGTAGAGATCAGCTTGTCGTCATCCATTGCCTTGGTTCGCATTTGGATGCAATCGGCGCCTCCGGCCGCACACTTTTGAGTCAGAGAGAATATCTCTTCAGGTAAATCGCTGGTAATTACTATATAAAGGATGATATTCCTGAATTTTTCCGAAGGCTCACTAAAAAGAAAAATGTCCTTTTCGAGGGTGTAAGCATCGTATCGAATGGCTTCTATTGTCCCAGCTATGGGTCCATTTATCGTCTGCGTTGCTTCAGCAAGCGACCGCAGCGCCTCGCTCAGGCGTTTGAACCCGGCGGTTAAACATTCGTTCAGATCGACACGTGCAAGCTGGTTTTGAACTATCTGTCCAACACCGACATCGCGAACCGTGTCCCTGCAGGAAAGTAATCGGCCGGTATCTAATTGTTTGATGGCCCGGGAAAGACGGTGCCTGAGTTCTTTAGCGCGTCCGCATAATATGGTTGAGTTTAAAGCAAATCTGCAAAAATCCTCTATTACACGAATTGCTTCGCGCGCCCGATTAAAATTCGCATCAATGATTCTATAAATTGCTCGTTCCATACAAAAGTTAATTATAAGATGGTATGATTTTAATGAATAGAAAATTTATATTTGGCGGAATTAAAGAACCCAAAATTCTGAAACAGATGTACGAAAAAAAATGGAGTCGTCCTCCTCCGAAACGACCCCGCTGTAAACTATGTTAATCAAAACAAACTTTTCTTTTTGATTCTAATCGTTTGTTTATTATTTTATCAAAAAACCGGGCGGACACCTCCTCCTCCGGAACGTGTTTAGGCCGTCCGCCCATTTTATCAATCCGTAAAGTATAAATATTATTTAAATGCAAAAAATATGCCAATAAGAGTAACAGACAGCTTACTCCTTCCTGAAACATTGTCTATCTCTCTATCAAAGAACGGCTTATACACATAAATACAATAACAACTACAAAAGTCACAAACAACGCATTTTAACGTTATGGTGTTTTTTTTCAACACCAGAGGTTGGTAAACATCCTATTTTTACATATTTTTTGCAACAAAACGAGGTGAGGTAATGCCTTTATGCTTGTGTTTACAAAAAACAACAGCTTGTTATCTAAAAGGAACGTTTTTTCGTAAAGCAAAGTCATGCTCTCGAACAAATACGACCTATGATAATTTATTCTATTATCGTTTTTGACTTTCCGGCAACAACTTTGCTGATGATACTCTTTGTGTCCAGCGACAATTCCATTTGTCAAAGAGTAACATTGTACCACTTTGCTTCTGATCGATTTGAAAAATGGTGTCTTTACGCCATTGAAGAATCTCTTCGGCTACCTCTTTGGCCTGTACTTCTGAAACCTCCAACCTGGTCATTTCTTTTTGGTCGGTATCCAAGTCATATACATAGGTTATCTTATACGTAGGGTCATATATATATTTACGATTGCCCTGGATATAACCCGCCGAACCTTCCTGCATCCAACCGGTAAAAAAAACCTTACGATTTTTATCAATTTTTTTAAGTGTGTTAACACCATCGAAGTTGGCCTTTTCAGTTTCGATTCCGAGCAGATCAAGCAGAGTCGGGACTAAATCAACAGAACTGACATTATTTATAACCTTCGTTTGAGGCTCTATTAAAATCGGCGCTCTTATACAAAATGGTATGCGAAGTACCTCGTCAAATGAAATTCGTTCGTGTCCAAGAAGGCCATGTTCGCCAAACGCTTCGCCGTGATCTCCAATCACACAAAAAATCGTCTCGTCTGATAGATTTAATTTTTTTAACTCTACATCCAGTGCCGCCAGGAATTTATCCGTATAAGAAATCGCTTGCTTGTACCGCTCGAAAGGCTCTTTCTCCAGCGCACCAAACCATGTCGGAACTTCATACGGATCGTGCGTCACTGAGCACAGAACTGTAATGAAAAATGGACGATTGTCCGATTGCGTCCATTTTAATATCGGCTGCAGCATTGAGAACTCATCGCACCCAAGATAACCAACGAAGCAGTTCGGGTCATTAAGATCTTCCCTTGACCAGAATTTTTGAAATCCCATGTTATACGCCAGGCCCGGACGGCACTCGAAATCCCCTTTAGCCGACTGGAAAAAAGCCGTCTTATAATCAAGTTTATCACTGAGAATTGTAGCTAAGCTCTCATAAGGTCTCACCGCAGGAACCGCCTCGGCAATATCCTGAGAAGCGGACGGGTAACGCCCCGTCAGAAGAGCAAACAGTGCTTTTGTCGTATGCGTTAACGAAGAACGTGCGTTTGTAAACTCAACACCTTGGGCCGCCAGATCCTTAAGATATGGAGTTAAGTCTGTATTTTCATCCCCAAATGACGTGTATTGATATTGAATCCCCTCTAATACAACTAAAACAACGTTTAGTTTCGCTTTCGAGCCTACTACTTTTATCGGTAACTGATCCCGTAAAAGGATTTTGCGTTCCGGATTTGGCGAAAGTCTGTACTCATGGATTAAAAGGCTCTTAACCGCTTTAATCTGAGCATTGAACTGCAGCCCCGCAGATGCCGCCTGTGGTGAGCGTCTTTGAGGCAAAACCTGTCGGACGACAAGCGCTGCAAGAACGACAACAAGGAATAATATAATTCTTTCGAGAAGGCGATGGCGATTATATTGGGGAGGCTTCGTTTTCATTAACGCATAAAATAGGAAAGTCAGAGCGACTGCGGACGGCCCCAATAACAAAAATGCTGCTTTGGGCATTTTAACCAAATTAACACCTATCATGCAGAATGAATTTACTGGCGAACGAAACAACGGCAAAAGTACGCGTGGCAATATCTGTGTTCCCGTTCTTAACAGCCAGCCGGCATTCATCACCGACCAAGTACATACAAAAGCAGCAAGAATTATTGCTGCTCTGACAACCCATTTGCGTGACCATCGAAAGCAGATTAGCGCCAGGATTACATTCATAAATAAAAAGAATGCGACGTCCGACAGAATCCAGCTTAAATATTCGTCTATAAGATCATAGCGTACAGCATGAATTAGTTTCGTTATTAAAGTGCAGAAGAGCGCGGCTAAAATGAGAACGCTGTAGGCGCGTTCTGTCAGGAAGTTTCTAATTTTCCGCCAGATGCTTACACTTCTGTTATCGGAGCAATAATATATTGTATCTTGATTCATAGCTCGTAAAGGTACTACAAGCATTTACAAATAGCAAGCTGGTTTTAATAATGATAACGAGGTGTGATGAAAGATGACGATTGGTAACAATAACAAAGCCTATATTATATATTTAATATTTTAAAATAAGTATTATTAGTAGTCATATACATGGTGAAATTGTTGTATCTTTGGTGACACCAACATATAAATGATTCTTTCGTAGAAAGTTATATGAAGATTAGTTCCAATCTGATTGTGGAAAAGCTGTTGTTATGTATATGAGTAACTTTGTGAAATCTAACAGTAATATTTATGTTCTTATTATCAAAGATATTTTTTGATTAATTTACATATAACCATTAACAGGTTTTCAACAGTAAAAATAAATTATATTTAATCAAATTATATTGGTTGACAATTTAGTTCACAACTCAATAATACACACATAAACAGTATAGATTCTATATAGGAGTTAGCCTTAATGCCTCTTGATGTCGAACTTGGTCTTAGAAAGCCGGTTTCCCTGTTGGCGCACGAAGCCCTTCTCAGCACGTACTTTACGGCTTCCTGCCTCAGGAAGAAAGCGGGCAATTTTTTACAGCCTTTCGGACTAACGGATGTCCAGTTCAACCTGATGATGCTTCTAAAGCACCAAAGTGGTTTGACTAAAGGGCTTACACAGGCTCAGCTGAGCAATATGATGCTCGTTAACAGGGCAAACATAACGTCACTTATAGACCGAATGGAAAAGGCGGACCTTGTAACCAGAACATCAGCACCTTCGGACCGTAGGTACAATATAATCGTCTTAACTGCTTACGGCGAAAAACTTCTCTCACGTATTGAGCCATTGTACGCACAGGAAGTGAAAAAGATAATGAATGTACTTGCAGAGTCGGACCAAAAACGGCTCATAGGAATGCTCGAGAAAATCAGATCGAGTATATAGAATCATATATAAATTATCATGGATAAAAGCGAGGATCGTATGACGAAAGAGAGAGAAGAAATAAATTCAGGGAAGGACCTCTTTGTCGGTTTTGACATAGGAAGCAGTTTTGTACATTACGCAGTTCTTAACAGTAAGAAGAAAAAAATCTATGCTCCGAAACCGATAATGCACTTTGCAAATCCGATTGGTGCGGTCCGTGAGGCATGGGATGATATTTTAGCAAATTGTGGCGCCGACAGGGTTCAGAACACTGCTTTTACCGGAAGCGGCGCCGAGTCATTTCCGGAAGTAATGTCGCGCATAACATACGTTTACGACAGCGTTGCAATCCCGAAGGGCGTAGAGATAATCGCACCAAACGCTCTGTACGTATTTCATATCGGGGCAAAGGATCCGTACTTCTTCCATCTAAAGGAAATCAACGGCAAGAGAATTATTCAGGACTGGAAAACCGGTACCAAGTGCGGCGGCGGCTCCGGCACTCTAATAGAGAAACAGTGCAGGAGATTGTTCGAGGGGCAGATCCCGCATCCGGACTTGGATGATACAACCGACGTCGATAACGAGGTACGAAGAGAGAAGATAAGGAGAAAGAACAGGTCCAAACTGCAGGCAAGGCTGGAAGAGATGTTTGATATTGCTCAAAGGGAGGCGGCCAAATCAAAGGAGCCGTGTGAATTTCTTGCCAGGTGCGGCGTAGTAATTCAATCGGACTTGATTCACAAACAGAACGAAGGAGCAACAAGAGAGGATAACCTTGCCGGACTTTTCAGAACGGTCGCAAGGAATTTTAAAATTGACGTGCTCGGTTCGCGACAATTTGCCGATGACGACAGCAAGGTCGCAATTGTCACCGGCGGTGTTTTTGCAAACGACCTTATCAGGCGAAATTTGCAGGAATTTCTTGGTATTAAGGTAGAAAGGCCGGAAGATTACCACAACATAGCCGCCATTGGGGCGGCCGCCAAAGGTATAGAAGAAGGAAACAGTGTTGTTTTCGACCTCGAACAGCTCGATAAAATCGCCGCCCTGAGCAGGAAAAAAAGACAGTTCGCCGGTCCTCTTTCTGCTTCGCTGACGAAGGTGCATGAGACAAACCAGGAGCTTGTCGAGGAAATAGCCCCGGACACCGAGGTGGTGTTGGGGATCGACGGCGGCAGTACTACGACCAAGGGGGCGCTGGTCGAATTAAAGACGGGCAGACTTCTCGATAAACTTTATATAAGAACGCACGGAAATCCGGAGGAATCTTTAAAAAGAGTTTTGATGTATTTGAGCAGACATAAAGACAGAGTGACAGTAAGAGGAGTCGGTGCTACCGGCTCTGCGAGAAAGCTTTACGAAAAAATCCTTGTTAGCAAGAAAAAGACGGAAGAACTCGACAGGAAGCAAATAGCAATCACTGACAGGATAACCGACGAAATAACCTGTCACGCACTTGGCGTCAAACACTACAATCCCCGGATAGATACAATTTTCGAAGTGGGTGGTCAGGATATGAAGTTTACAAGTTTTTCCGGTGACGGCACGGTCAAGGAAGCGAAAATGAACTATAGTTGCCAGGCCGGCTCCGGACAGACGCTCGAAAATATGGCCGATGTTATCGACCTGAACGTTGAGAATACTTTGCAGGAGGCTGCGCTTCGTGCCGAGAGGATACCGGTAATAGATTCGACGTGCGGCGTTTTTATGGAGATGGACGAGAACAGGCTCATCGCCGAAGGTTTCAGCAGGGGTGAAATAGCCGCTGCGATATTACGTGGAACGGCGGCGAGTTACTACTATAAATTCGTCGGCGGTTCCCAGCATGCGGGAATGAAATGTTCGGCCCAGGGCGGTCCACCATTGGGCAGGGCGTTTCTTGCCGCACTTGCCCAGGTAACTGAGAAAGAGATAGAGGCTTATCCTCACAGAGAAATGTTCGGGGCATGGGGACAAGCTCTGGACATAATCGATAATATCGGGAAACTTGAGCGGGAAGGCCGCCGAACGGGAACCGCTTTCAGGGGTTGGGACCTGGTTGATATGCCGTTTGAAAAACGGAAAGTCTCATGCAAGAAGCTGTTCGGGGACAAATCATGCGGCATGAGAGATTGTCAGCTCGAAGTTTTCTCTATCGAGGATGACGAAATAATAACAGGAGGTTTCTGCCCGCGAGGTAACTCGGAGACATCGCGAAAACCGAAAACGAACTACGTCGATAAATACCATAAGATATATAACAGGCATTTCAAAAAACAGGGAGCCTTGCTGGAAGAACTGGACGGTGAGAAAGCCGCCGTTAAAAAAGGCGTAACGGTCGGTATCAAGAGAAGTACCGCAACGCTCGGTGAAAAAGGGATTTGGAGCGCGGCGTTGTTCGGCAAACTTGGCTTTTGTCCGGTCGTCACACCGAGGACCACGAAAGAGATTGCCGAGATTGGTGTTGATAATTCGAGAACGGAATTCTGCATTGCCAGGAAGCTGGCGACGGGACACGCGGCGGTTTTGAACGACCATCCCGCCGTCGAATATCTATTTAATCCGAGTTTCATCGAGCAGAGAACGAAGCGGCCGCCCGATTTGAAATACTGTATTTACACGGAGTCGGAAGGTTACGTGTTAAACGACGTTTTGTCGCTTGATAAGAGCAGGCAGATAAATCCGATTCTACATTTCGGCGACATCGAGCTTCTTGTCAGTGCGTTCAGGATGGAATTTGACAGGCTTGGATTCAACTTCACGAATAAGCAGATAAAGGAAGCTGTAAAATATGCAGACGAAGCCGAAAGTCGGTTCAAAGAAGAGCTTTATCGGGAGGGTGACAAGTTCCTGGAGAGAATCGAAGCAGGTAACGAAAAGGCGTATGTTGGAATCGGCAGGGATTACGTTTTGCTCGATCCCGAAGCCAGCTCGAACTCTGGCGTGATGTTTTCGCAAATCAGGGGGCTGGACTATATACCGCAGGTTTTTATTGAGCATAAGTTTCTGGATATCAATCTCGATGAAGTCGTGGAAAATGAATTCTGGGTTCAGAGCGTTAAGATACTGAAAGCCAATATATTCGTAGCCGACCATCCGAACCTGTTCGCAATAAGAATGATGAATTTCGCCTGCGGACCGGACAGTCTTAAGGTATATCAGGAGGAAAAAATTCAACAGGCGGCGGACAAACCCGTCCTTGTCCTTCTGACCGATGCGCAAACCAACAATGCACCCTTTGTCACAAGAACAGAAGCGCATGAAAGGGTCGTGAACCAAGTCAAAAATACGAAATTAAGAATTGAAAGACTCAAGAGACGCGACGGTTATGATTCCGAGGAGAGGACATGGCTAATTCCTTTTATGGGGAATGCAAGCTTCGTAGCGGCGGCGGGATTGAGGCATTTCGGAATAAACAGTGAGGTTTTGCCGACAAATACACCGAGTGGTTATGAGCTGGCTCGCAAGCATATCTATACGGAGGTCTGTCACCCCCTAAAAGGAGTGGTAGGCGATGCGCTCGCGTTTCTTTACGATGAAATTGAGAGAAAGGATAAACGGTATGTCGAGAACAACTATCTTATAATGCTCCCGACGACGAGCGGGCCGTGCAGGTTCGGAAAATATACTGAACTGGTAAGGGAGTTTCTTGACCGGGAAGGTTTGGAGAAAATACCCGTGGCCGGCCCATCGTCTGAAACCGATTATACGGACATACCCTTTCCCAAAGGATTTGCATCCTCCGATAAGCAGAGGGTACAGCGAATGTTGTTCAAAGGGATATATTCGTCCGATTTGCTGGGTGACATACTCTTACGGTTCCGACCGTACGTTGAGAACAAAAAAGAGATAAAAAAGTTAATGGAGAACCGGCTGAGAGAGCTGGAGATTGTGGTACAAAACGGCGCGATAACGAACCAGATGGTGCAGTGGGGCCAGGAGACTGTAGATCGATTCAAGTCACTTGCTGTGCGAAACTGTGAAAGGTTCCCCCTTGTCCTCTACATCGGTGAAATATACATGAGGCAGCATGACCCTTATACAAATTGTGTGATCGAGCAACTGGAAGAGCAGGGATTGGAAACGGTACGGGACCCCGTCACGGACTGGCTGGATTATGTCAATAAGGTCATCCAGAGAAATTCCAAAAGAGATATGAAGCTGGGAATCAAGGCTTATGATTTGGAAAAGACGTTGAAAAATGCGGGAAAATTGCTTAATTCCTTTATCAAGGGCAAATATATGTCTTCAATCGAGCATAAACTCGCCGGGCCGTTCCGTGAAGTTCTTGGGGGCAGGCATGTTCTTCCCAAGCCTATGGAGATGATTGAGACATTGGAAAAGAAGCATGAATTCCACGGTAATATCGAAGGCGAATCTCCCCTGAGTGCCGGTATTGCTTATTATTTTATGAACGATTTAATCAGAAACAAAGGCGATGCTTATATATCGGGAATATTTCACGTGGGCCCGTTTACGTGTATGCAGGAAGGAGTTGCCACGGCCAAAATCGAGGCGATGGCAAAAGAATTGAGAAAGAAAAAAACCGATTTGGTGTTCCCGGTTATCCATGCCTTCTTCGGCGATTCGGCCGGTGCGAATATGGATTCGGAAATCGCCGTCTTCGTGGAGCAGTGCTACCAGAAAAGAGAAATGCTGCGGGATACACAAGGCCCGGGAATTTCACAGCCAAAGGCCCGTCGAAAGATAGGTATAAAGTCGATTCGACCTTCGAAGCGAGGTGCTGAGTCATTGTCCCGTGTAAAAGAGTGACGGTGGATATAGTATTGTTTGAGCGGTTTTTCACAGTGGCAGGTCGCGGTGTTGCCAGATGACACCGCCCAGCAGTGTTGAGACGGCAAGGAGTGTTATCAGCACGGCTATATCGCGAATCGGCCATACAGATTGGCCGAGAATCAATGGCGGGTCAATGTAGTAAAAGATGGTGAAGGGAGTGAGCGGTTTCATAACGGGCCACCATTCGCTGACAATCGAAATAAAATAGTTCACGACCAAAAAGGCTACAGTCAGCGAAATTGCGGTAATGCGGCTAAAACATGCCGCCGTTAGCAGTGCGATTCCTCCGACCGTGCCGGCGAGTAATCCGCCGACGACTGCCAGCTTGAAAAAGGCGTAGAGCGGAACTTCCTGCTCGAAGTCGTACAGGTTAGTAGCGACCACAGTTCCGAGGAACATCACCAGGACAAGTGCGGCCATACCGACAATGGTGATTAGGGCGACACAGATATAGACGTGCGTTTTTGTGGTTGGCCGAGACAGTATCAACTCCATGTTTCCATTCATCACTTCTCCGGCCAGCAGGGCGGTCGGCACTCCGACGGCATAGAGCATATACAAAAATAGAATGAAGGGTTCCTGATAGCCGATTGAGATGAGCCCGGCGATGTTTCCAAGCTGCAGTGCATCGCCGCTCATCATCGTTTTGATGAAACCCGGCAGCAAATCGATGTACTGAAGGAATGCCTTTACCTTTTCGTTGTCGTGCACGATGCCGCAGACGATAAGCTGAAAAAGGAATATCCAGAATGCAATCAAAAACCATGCGAGCAGCATCCGGAGCGTCCAGAATCGAAGTAGCGGCCAGGGAAACGGGACACGGCGGTTAGTTCTCATGGCCGTCCTCCTTTCGGTAATACTGCATGAAGGCTTCTTCGAGTGACGTCTGGAGCGTGTCGATTCTGTCAACCGGAAAACGGGCGAGCCATTTAAGAACGGTATCGGCGGCGCCGCTGTAAGAGATATGAAGCGATTGCGAATCCCGGCTGATGACCCTGACGCCTTCGGGAAGGTCTGCTGTAGAGGCGGGAACGTTCTTGCCCTGTATAAACCAGACCTTCAGTTGCCTTTGCCCCTGCTGAATAATCTTTGAAATCGGAGCCAGCTCGATAAGACGTCCCTCGCGCAGGATTGCTGCTCGTTCGCATACCGCCGCCACTTCGCTAAGGTCATGTGAGGACAACAGGACGGTTGCACCTTCATTGGCGGCTTCCCGAATCAAATCGAGCACCACCTGACTTATCAGTGGGTCGAGCCCAATGGTAGGTTCGTCCAGAATAAGCACTTCCGGCTGATGGCCGAAGGCATAGACGACGCCAACCTTCTGTCGATTTCCTTTTGATAAAGCTCTGACTCTTCTATCCAGGTCCAGATCGAGCCGTTCGGCCAGCTCCTCTTGTCGTTTATTACAGTTTTTGCCGTTGCCTAATTCGGCCATTAGCTTGAGTGACTTTCGTGCAGAACGACCCGCCCAGATGTGAAAATCGCCGGGCAGGTAGCCGATGTGTGTGTGTTGGGTTGCATGTCCTGCCTCGATACGACGGCCCAAAACATTGCATTGGCCGGATGTCGGTCTGAGCAGACCCATCAGACAGCGTATGGTTGTTGTTTTACCGGAGCCGTTTGGGCCGAGATAGCCGAATATTTCGCCTTTTTCGATATCGAACGACAAGTCATCGATACCTCGGGCGCTGCCGTATCGTTTCGTGAGTACTTTTATCTCGATTGCTTTGTCTGCGGGCATTGCAAATTAACTTTCAGATATTCCCTCACGAATTCTATCATATTTCTTGTTCACAGATAATGTCGGAATAATCCCCAAAAAGTTCCGCTCTGAATAAAAATTATAGAAATTTATCGGGCGCCGAATGACAATGACCTTTTTATTTCCAAAATCATAATGTCAATTCATTTTCTTTAGCAGTTCTTTTCGTGCCTGGACGCGGAGCCTGGCGTTTTCGTATCGGCGTTTTTCTTCCGTCGATTCCGGCACTATCGGCGGGGCGGCGGTAGGTTTTTTGTTTTCATCGAGTGCGACAAACGTCAGGAAAGCGGTCGTCGCCAGGACTTTTTTGCCGGTGTAGGGATCCTCTTTAGCTGTCTGAACACCTACCTCCATGGATGAACGGCTGACATAATTTACGGAGGCTTTGAGAGTAACGTGGTCGCCGATGCGAATCGGCTCTTTGAAGGCCAGCGAATCTATTCCGGCGGTGACAACCTCTTTTCCGCAATGTCTCTGTGCCGCCATCGCCGCGACCATATCAATCAAAGCTACAATCGCACCTCCGAAGGCAGTGCCCTGTGGATTGGCTTGGTTGGGCATAATCAAGTATCTTGTCTCTACGGCACTTTCTTTGGGGCTTTTACCTTTTTCGTTTGTCATATTTTCACATAGGTATTGATGATATTTTAGATATCGTTCGTCGTAATGCCATATAGTACCCAAACTATTGACAAAGGACAAGTCCCTGTTTAGCTATAAAACTTCTTGACGTAGTATTGGGCCAACCTATAATTGAGAGATACGGCTGCGAATGTACGTCGCTTATATCCTGGAAAGGGACTCTTATGGAGCGGATAAGTCGCTGGGAAATAGGTAAATATAAGATGAATTTTAAATTTCCCGAACAACTAACCTCATGGCTCAAATGGTTGGTCCCGTTTTTGTTGGTGCTATGGCTTTTATCGGGGATATATATCGTAGGACCTGATGAGCAGGGGGTAGTCCGCCGATTTGGCAAAGTTGTAAGAACAGTTGAACCAGGTCCGCATTACCGCCTGCCCAATCCGATCGAAAAAGTTGACAAGCCCAAGATACAACAGGTCAGGCGAATAGAAATCGGTTTTGAAACCATTAGCTCAGGTTCACCGGCAAAGTATAACTTCCACACCGAAGAGTCGCTAATGCTGACCGGTGACGAGCAGATAATCGATGCGCAAATCATAGTCCAGTATAAGATAAGGGATGCTGCCGACTACCTGTTCAATGTTCGCAATCTGGAGGGGTCGCAGGGCACAATTAAGGATGCAGCCGAAGTGGCGTTGCGACAGGTTGTCGGCAAAAGGCCGATTGACGATGTGCTCATTGAGGAAAAACTGCAAGTTGAAATAGACATCCTGGCACTCCTTCAGGAGATAGTCGATGGATACGAAAGCGGCATTCGAATCATCGAGGTTAAACTTCAGACTGTCCGGCCGCCAAAAGAGGTTGCATCAGCATTTGACGACGTGGTCAGCGCCAAGGAGGATAAGGCTAAACTGATCCAGGAGGCTGAAGGTTATAAAGAGGATATCATTCCGAAGGCTCGCGGCCAGGCCAGGAGTATAGTTTTAGCCGCGGAGGCTTACAAGGAAGAAAAGATAAAACGAGCTCAGGGCGATGTAGAGAAATTTTTAGCCGTGCTTACAGAATACGAAAAGGCAAAAGATGTGACACGAAAGCGTCTCTATTTAGAAACTATGGAACAGGTTCTACCAAAGATTAAAAAGTTTATCATTGATTCTGAGTCAGGTGACGGCCTGCTGAAACTTTTACCTCTTGAAGGTGCACCATTTGGCAATACGACGCAAAATCCAAATCCTGATACTGGGAGGCAAAGATGAATAAACAACTGATTAGTTTGATTGTATTCATTGTAATACTTGCGGTAGTGCTGCCCGCTTTACTGTTTACTGTTGATGAAACCGAGCAGGCCATTGTAACACAATTGGGAAAATTCGTAAGAGAAGTAAAAGAACCCGGCCTGCACTTCAGGATCCCGTTGATTCAGGCGGTGCACAGATTTGAGGCCAGGGTTATGGAATATGACGCTGCAGCGGCGAAAATTATCACGGATGATAAAAAGCATCTGGTGATAGATAATTATGCCCGCTGGAAAATCATCGATCCACTCAAGTTATATCAAACCGTCGGCAATGAGTTCGGCGCCCAGTCAAGACTGGATGATATTGTCTTCTCTGAGATGCGTGAAGAGCTTGCCAGGCATACGTTGACAGAAATCGTATCGGTTAACCGCCAGGAGATCATGCACAAAGTGGCCGAGCAGTGCGCCCAAAAAGCTGCCGATTATGGAATCCAGATTATCGATGTGCGAATAAAACGGGCCGACCTGCCCGAAGAGGTTACACATTCGGTCTATGCCCGAATGAGAGCCGAAAGGGAGAGAATCGCTAAAAAGTATCGCTCTGAAGGCGAGGAAGAAGCCGTAATGGTTAGGGCACAGACCGACAAGGAAAAGACAATCCTGCTCGCCGAAAGTTACATGCAGGCCGAGAAAACTAAAGGCGAAGGTGACGCCGAGGCCCTCAAAATATATGCCCAGGCATATGAAAAGGATACCGAGTTCTACTCATTCATCAGGACTTTAGAAGCTTACAAGCTCTCGCTTGGTACGGGGACTACTATCGTTTTACCCAACGATTCGGAATTTTTTCAGTATCTGAGCCCACCGACAAAAGAATAGATTTTGATAATTCGTTCCTGAAAGAATACCGTTTGACAATCATGTTGCAAGACTCGAGCTCGGATTATTGATCTGCGCTTTTCTTTCAATCCTCCTGTGCCACTACAATTATTATCTTGCTTGACACGAGAAGATGTCAAATTGACAGCTTGGAAAAGCAAAGTATAAGCCCTGTGAGTAAAAAAACCGGGATTTTTGAGCGATTAAAGCGATTCCAGAGTCTGGCACGGCCTTTGCATATTCTCTTTATGTAAGTTTGATTTGTAAATGAAAACAGAATGTAAGAATTGAAGAAGAATTTGATAAGAGATTGAAAGGAGGTATTACTATGGCACTGGTACCTTTTACAAAAAGAAATCGAAATGGCTTGGCAACACTCCATAATGAGATGGACGATTTGTTCGATAGTTTTTTCCGAGGGTTGGCCAGGCCCTTTGCAGGTTATAAAACCTGGCCATCTATCGACGTAGAGGAAGATGAAAATTCGATAATTGTCCGTGCTGAAGTGCCGGGCTGCAACGCCGAGGACGTTGACATTTCCGTTTATGGTAATACGTTGACCATCAGCGGAGAAAAAAAACTCTCGGAAGAGAAAAAGGAAAAAGGTTATTACCATGTTGAGAGCAGCTACGGCAGCTTCAGAAGGGAGTTGACCCTTCCGACCGATGTGGATTCCGATAAGATTGATGCAACATGCAAAGACGGTGTGTTGTCTATCAACTTACCGAAAGCCGCCAAAGCCAGGGCGATTAAAGTCAAGGTCAAGGGATGATAATATCGAGCCTTGCAGCCTCCGGCTCCTTGAACAGATAAACAGGGCTTGTTTTGAGAAAAGTGTTTATTCCTCTTTTGTGAAGGATCGCAAAAGAGGAATTTTTTTATAATCTGTATTTGGGCGGATATGTGTCTTTATATTATGTTTTTATTCTCTTTTAGCACACTCGATGGAGGCGAAAGTCCGTTGCTTTATATTATTACTTAGCTTTTTTATCGGCTGGTCCCATAAAAGGATAAAGTTTTTCATAATTTTTTGCCGAATATAGTTTATAGGGCATTAAGTAGTATTTTTTATGTGAAAATTGTGTTTTTCAGTAGTGAAAAACAGGCTTTTAGTGTATTTTTTTGAAGTTGTCCTGTTTCGTCGTGTAACTGGGAAAATGGAAGTCTCAGAGGCTGGAGAGAAACTATGAAAACCATTGCGATTGTGAATCAAAAAGGTGGTTGTGGTAAGACAACGGTAGCTATAAATCTCGCGAGTGCTCTCGCCGGACTGGGCCAAAGAATTCTGCTGGTCGATATGGACCCCCAGTCGCATTGCGCGGTCGGCCTTGCCGTACCGGAGGATCAAGTCGAGCAGAGCATCTATGATGTGCTTATCAGCAGGAGCAGAAATGAGATTGTAAAACTGACTGAGATACTCTGGCAGATTTCCGACGGACTGGAGCTGGCGCCGGCCAGTATAGATTTGTCGGCGTTTGAGCAGCAAATGACTGGTATCGCGGAGCGTGAATGCTGCCTGAAGGAGGCATTGGACCAGATAAAGGATGATTATGATTATGCAGTGATTGATTGCCCGCCCGCCGTGAGTTTGCTGACATTCAATGCATTAAGGGCGGCCACGGATATTGTCGTACCGGTTGAAACCGGTTATTTTGCACTCCATGGACTCAGCAAGCAGCTTGAAACACTTAGCGTGCTCTGCAAACGGACAAACCAGGAAGTAAACGTTAGCGTACTGGCTACTATGTATGATATAAGGACGAAGATGGCCAGAGAAATATTAGCTGAATTACGCAACCATTTCGGCGATAAAATGTTCGATACGATCGTTACTTTCAATACCAAGATCAAGGAAGCTTCCAGTTTCGGTCAGCCTATCAGCGAATATGATCCGGCCAGCAAAGGCCAGAAAGATTTTCGCTCATTGGCTTCTGAGATTTTAAGCTCGCAGGCGAAGCGGCAGCGACACGACTACGTCAACTCCCTGGCCGGTCAGCTCGAAGCCATAAGCTCTACCGCCGATGAGTTGTTACAGGCGACAAAATCCCAGGAGAAACTTAAGCCGGAACCGCAGGATGAAGAACTTGAGCTTCATATAGATGAGGGAGAATTCGCAGCCGTGGAAGCCAACGCATGGGAGGAGCTCGAAGCGAGCGTGAAAGAGCCCGAAACACATTCTGATGAAGAACCGGAAAAGCTTCCCATCCCGATAGCGGAAATATCCGAAGAGAGTACCGCCGCCAAGCTCTCAGATTATTACGGCGTCGATCAGATAAATGATGCAATAGTGTTTGTAACGCTTTATCCGCGTGCCCAGAACGTACAGATAGCCGGTGATTTCAATAACTGGCAGCCGCAGGAAACGCCTATGCAAAAGGTGGGAGACGGCGGTGTCTGGCAGACGGAATTGAAATTGCCTGCAGGCCGATACAGATACAGGCTTGTTGTTGACGGGCAGTGGCAGCAGGACCCGTATAACGAGCTGACGGAACTCAATCCGTTCGGTGAATATAACTCGATCGTGGAAATAAAATAATGCAGGAGACGCAGGTAGAGTAGTTTTCCTGCAGTTGACTCAAAATAACACGGCGGCTGAGACTTACAAAAAAACAGGGAGCTCCAAAGCTGTACGATTTTACCCTTTAAGATAAAAGGGTCGCCTTAAAGCTCCCAAGGACTACGACCATGAAAAAAGTCCTTTTTTGTAGGTGGCCTTGTATCCTTTATGTCATTCTAACTATTCCCGAAATGTGAATTGTCCCGGCCAATCGTCGGCGCACGGTGCTTAAAAGTTATTGCCTGCTTAGCTTGTGAAACACTAATACAGGACCGGCCCTGCCGGCTTCTGTTGAATATAAAAACCGGTAAGAGGTTCGCCTTGGGAAATCTTTCCTCCGACCCTAATATTAAGACACTGTTATGCAATTGCTGGTTGCTGAGGTATTCGTTCTCGACGAAGACGGCCACCGGTTTTTGAGAAATTGCCGCCAACCCGTCGGGGGTTGGTTTTGCCGGAAATTCTACAAATCTTCCCTGAATGTCAAAAACCGTCATCCTTGAAAAAGTGACCGTTCTATTCGAGTTTTTCATACGCATTAGTGCTTCTCAGGGCAAAAAAAAGCAGAAGTATCTTTTCTAAGCGACCTCAATACGACTCTGTACCTTATAATCCGAGACGGTTAATCGTCAAACTTCTGTTAACTAAAACTCCTGCTATTGAATCAACTCCGACAGCTATGAAATTAGCACTGACTCCATACGGAGAGGTAATAATCTGCCCACCTGACCCGATGAAGTTTTGTATGGCAATCGTGGAACCAAAAGCACCATTGGAAATCGTATTCTGCGAAAACACCGCACCAAGGCTCTGGCTTTGTATCCCCAACGAGAAGTAACCCGGCAGAGAAGACTGTGTTTGATTGCCTGCAACAATGGCGTTTTGTGAAAACCCGTAATCACCATATAAACCGGCGGTAACTGCAGTCTGTACAAGCGTAGAATTCGAAACCTGCATATATTTGGTACCGCCGTTACCGTCGTTAACCATCTGAAAAGTGGTTATAGGCGTTGCGTTAAAGCTTACCACTGAGCCTGTAGATGTTCCGGTAAGAACACCGACACTGGATGAGTCAATATTGAATACCTGTGCCTGGTTGATATCCGCAAGGGTTGCAGAAGAGAGCAGAAGGAGAAGCGCTAGTGAAAGTGCAAATCCTTTATACATTTTGTTTAACTCCTTTTGTTTAATACAGTGGTTCATTTTATTAAGTTACTTCCGACTCGCTAATGCCAAAATGCACAGATAAAAAGGGGAGCCCCGAAAATTGCCCTCTGGTTAAACAGGATATCAAGTTTGAGGGCTCCCCGCAGATTCCGCTTTAGCGAGCGGTCAGTTTTAATAAACCATCTGAGCCTGTGTCGTAGTAGCAATCAGTGAAGTCGCCAGTGCGGTGGTCGAATTGGCAGCGCCACCTGTGCCGCTGGTTTGAAGAGCGTCAATCGTAGAAGACTCATAAACGCTGCCGGCTGCATTCGAACCGGCCTGCGTCTGCGACAAAGTTGCATCGTTTGTGCTGTCACCGCCGCCGGCACCATCTGATCTTGCCAGTACCTGCTGTGCCGCCACTCCGAGACACTGAATCTGTGATTTTGTGTCAGTGCTGAAGCCGATAAACTGCTCCTGATCACCGCCTGCGTCCATAAAGGTGTTGACGTTGATAATTCCGCAGTTACCATGGGCTGATGCATCCTGTTCCAGGTCGGCATCCTGAGTCTGGAGGGCCTCAACGTCACAATCATCGTCACAACCACAACTCTTATTAAAATTGAAGCAGGGTTCCCAGCACGGATTTGTATTGCAGGGGGAACTTTGCTCATTGTCGATATACAAATTCTGGGTGGCGCCGGCGCCTGCGTCGCCGTGAGTAAGGGTCAGAACAATACCCATGCCGGTATTGCCCGTGTCGCCGACGGTAAAAGTCTGCATCTGGTGAACTGATCCTGGAAGTATCGAGTCCGCCAGGGTGACGGGAGAGGCCATCAATAGTACTGTCATAAAGATAGCAATTTTCTTTAACATTTTATAAACTCCTTTTTATTGTTAATTTTTTTTACTTGCGACTACCGGCGAATCGTCGGCAATCAACACACGGAATTTGCCCCCCGTTGTCTTGTCCTTGATTACTACCTCCTTTCTCCTCGTCCTTAAATAACCAGAGTAAATTTTTGTAGAATTCCATTTTCCTTAACGATTATTTAATAACCATATAGTCTAACTGCTGCTGCGAGTTAAATCCCGCCATCTCGTAAAGCTCCCGACTGATTTCAATTCCGGGTCGCTGTTTTGTTGTCTTATCCCCATCTTTAGGTAAGACCGGCGCAGTCTGTGAAGTTATTTCCCTGGCTACCTCAGTTCTGTCTTTGGGTTTTTCGGTAGCCGAAGTTTGCCTGGCTGCAGCACTTGCATGGATTTTGTCATAGAACGATTGGGGTATGGCTCTTCTTTGAATGGCCCGCGGGTAATAACGGAAACATTCTGCGCTGACCATCGCCACGCCCTTGCCTTCGGTTACTCCGTTTGAAGCGCCTCCAAACATAGAGAGAGAATAGTTAAGCTGGCTGTAGGCGCCGGCGGCGGTGGGGAATGAGAAATTAGAGCCTACGGTAACGCCTTTCATACCGCCGGACATAATTATCATATCGACATCCCAGGGCAGGGTCTCTGCGATAGCAGCCTTATAAACCTGGTCCCAGTTACGTTCTGATTTACCTTCCAGGGAAACTCGGCCGACATAAGCAAAGCCTAAATCTCTCAATACGTTCCTGTCTATGTTCGAATCGATAAATATCAGGAGCGGTTTGCCTTCCGGACGACGTTTACGCTCAATAGAGCTGGCTATTTCAAATCCTCTGCCGTGATGGAAGTTGTCCGGTGCTCCGAATACGGCGGCGACGTCGTTTATAACACCGCCAAGGAAGTCTAATGGTCCATCGTGAGGAATTGATTTAAGAACGCCCTTTAGCTCCTTTATATCTTGTGAATTTTTAGGATAGATTACCCGTTCGTATGCCATATTACTGCTTGGGCCGTTTGGGAAATACGTCTGCAAAATGCCCCAGCCGCCGTGCGTCCATGAAGGTAAATACGGCAGTATTGTTGAAATCGGCGAGGTACGGCCCTTGTAGTTGTTTATCGAGTTGGTGCTGATAGAAGAGATAGAGCCGGAACTTGCGTCGCCGCTGTAAGCAGAAGCGGACGCATCACCGCCTTCGGCGGTTGCATAGCCCTGGCCCTGCATGTTTTGGTTGTTTATAGAGGTAACCTCATTTGTAGAAGCTACGGTTGATGTACCGTCGCTGCATACGATGCCATAGACGCGGAAAGATTGGCAACAGGTAAGCATAAAAACTGCGGATAATATGAAACTAAACTTTTTCATGGTCATTCTCCTTAATTTGAAATCCTTTTCTTTTTTAGATTCATCCCTAAAACACCCTCCTGGTTTATAGTAATAGGCTTTGCTTTGCTCTTACTGCCGCCGCCTCCTTTCTATGCATTAATTTCCCGTTGGGCGCTGCTTTTTCTTTTACTTTGAGAACAAACGTTCCTTTACTCCTTCCTTAATATTTTTACGGTCTTAATTACTAATCACTTATCAGCACACTTTCCGCGTGAATAAATTGGGTAAGCGTTGCTGAAGGTATAATAACGGCTCTTATTTTATCGGACTGGACATCCTGAAAGGAAAGTTTTTTTTAGTCGTTGTATCTTTCCGAGGTTTTCCTGTTTAACATATGTTGGTTGACGGCGAGGTGAAAAGCATCGTTAAATCTTTAATGGTATAGGGTTATGTGAAATTTCAATATCGGAATTAAGAAAATTTTATCCGTTTAATACAAAAAAAATGGTATTTATGTCGATAGCAAGAAAACACCGATTACCTGTTAGATTTTGTCTTGAAAGGTTAAAAGGGGTGAAAAAGACAATGAGTCACTCGCCCGGCAAGAGGTTATAGCTAATATCGATGGTATAGGCAAATTGATATTCGTTGCCTTTTGGAATAGGGCAAGAATGGTATATTCAGAAAACATGAGGAAGCGGGCCGTTTTGATGTGCAGATAAGTATTTACCCTAAAAGCTTAAGTTATACATATTATCAGGCTGTTTTTTTAAATATCACGGGCAGGATTAAAAGCATAATGTATGATTCGTAAATAGAAAAGGTAGAGTGTGTATAGGGGATATACTGGCCCCGTGAAAGTATGAGACACCGAATAGGGTATGGATTATAATCCAAGACGTGTAAAGGAAGTAACCCGTAGGGTTGCTGGAGTTACACGTCGGCGGATCACGTAAAGGAGTCTCAAGGATGGCCAGAGCATCAAAATTTACAGATGAACAGAGATTAGAAATGGCCTTGGAAATGCTGAGCGGAAAGATGTCTGTCGCGGAGATTTGCAGGAAATGGGATATCGGCAATACCTACGCCTACAAGCTCAAAGACAGGGCAATGGAGTTACTTAGAAATGGCATCGGCAGGCCGGTCGGCAGAGCTTCCGGGCACGTCGAATATCTGCAAAAAAAGGTTGCCGATCTCGAGAAGCTCGCCGGTGATCAGGCTTTAGCGATTCGATACCTCAAAAAAAAAGAAGGACAGCGATGGTCGTCAATAATATTTATATGAAAATAATCGCAGAATTGCAAGAGAAAAGGCAACTTTTTTCCGTTATTGAGCAGAAATCACCGATTTTACCGGACGCCCGAATCTTTATCAATGACTTTTTTCTCCTGTGCCTTTTTGAACTCCATCAGTTTTTCGCGGAGGTTCTTGTCGGATAGTGCCAGTATTTGCACTGTAAATACGGCCGCGTTCCTGGCGCCCGCTTTACCAATGGCCATCGTTGCCACGGGTACGCCCGGAGGCATCTGAACGGTGCTAAGCAGGGCGTCGATACCATTAAGCCCGGAGCTGGAACTTAATGGCACACCTATGATCGGCAAGCTCGTATGCGCCGCCAGGGCGCCGGCCAGGTGGGCCGCCATACCGGCTGCGGCAATTATTACTTTTATGTCTTTTTCGGCTGCATTTTTGGCGAATTCGGCGGCGATTTCCGGCGTGCGGTGGGCCGAGATTATACGCACCGTCGGTTTGATTCCGAAATCCTCGAGCTGCTCGATGCAGCTTCGCATAACGTCCATATCGCTGTCCGAACCCATCACTACTGCTACGGTAGTATTTTTTTCAGATACCATTGTTTTCTCTCTGTTATAGGTTACAATATTGTTCCAGATTATGCGGTAATAATAACGGCTAAGTGTTCCGAACGCAAGTTTGCATAGCGAAGGCCTGAAGAATAGAAGAAATTTTATATTCGGGGATTGAGTTGAATTAGTAATCGAGCATCAGCTAAGGGGTGCCAAAGATGCAAACGAGAAAATCAATAGTTGCAGGCCAGTTTTATCCCGGTCAGCACGATGCCTGCATAGACGAAATCAATGTTTTCATCGATGCGATAGTTTCCAGTGAGTTATTGCCTGAGACGATAGTAGCGGGTATCGTTCCGCACGCCGGCTGGACATTTAGCGGCAGCCTGGCCGCGATGGTCTTCACGGCGATCAGGCAGCAGCATGAAAAGGTCCATACTTTTATCATATTCGGGGCGGCGCATAGTTATTTCGGCGGCGTACCGGCAGTTTACGACAGAGGATTCTGGGAAACGCCGCTGGGCCAGGCCTCTGTCGATGAGGAGCTGGCCGACGAAGTCCTCGAAGCCGGTCCCGGCCGAAGCGACCGCAGTGCACATCAAAACGAACACAGTATCGAAGTGCAGGTCCCGTTCATTCAGTATCTTTTTGCCGGTGCCAAGATACTGCCGATTCTGGTTCCGCCCTCAGAGCAGGCAATAACGCTGGGTGAGAATGTCGGCGAGATTATCAGTCGCAGCAAAGACAAGAAAATCGTCTGTATCGGCTCGACGGATTTGACCCATTACGGCCCGCGATACGGTTTTACGCCGATGGGAGTCAACAGCAAGGCCCTCCAATGGGCCGTGTCGGTCAACGATAAGAAATTTATCGATGCCGCTCTAAAGCTTGAGCCGCAGGCCCTGCTGGCCACTGCCGCGGAGAATCGCAACGCCTGTGGCCCCGGCGCTTCGGCGGCGACGATTGCAGCGGCCAAAAAGCTCGGCTCGAAAAAGGGCCTCCTGCTCGCTCATACCAACAGTAATGAAGTAATGCGCACCAGAATGGGAACCTCAAGCGCCGACAGCGTCGGCTACGCCGCCATCGTCTTCTAATTTCTGGGAAAAATGTAAGCTTTTTTCAATCCATTTTTCAGTTTACAGGACTCTTACTAGCCTCGGCGGTTCCGCCGTAGGCGCCCATATTGATAATCCCGCCGTTTGGCATTGGTTCATCGCCAACCGGCGTATTTGGATCACCGGCGTCGATACATGGGCTGGTTACATCGTCAATTACCCAGCTTTAGCTAACTGGATCGTATCTTCCCGCCTGAGATTTTAGATGATAATCACCATTATTTGAATCAGAAAACAATGGATCAACACCAATATTACCTTGGCCATCCCATCCACCCCGGATATCGCTGCAAGTAATCTCCATTGTGGTATAATTACCCTTAATCCATATTTCTTCACCATTATCCCAAAGAATGCATCCAGTAAGACTAATATAATTTGGAGAAAGATAGTATGTTGTGATGCAAGCGATAGCGTTTCCGTTTTGTGCAGAGTTTTGAGCGAATGTACAATTCGTCGAAATAATATCACTACCATGATTATAAATTCCACCGCCCGAAGTTACGGCTGAGTTGGTGCTGAATATACAGTTGGTCAGGATTAAATGACTGCTCCGCAAATTGTAAATCCCGGCGCCGTCCTGTGCCATGTTCCCGGTGAAAGTGCAATTTGTAAGGATTGGATTGCTGCTATACAGTTCTTATCCCACAAGTCACAGAAAGATATAGAAATCGCCTCATAGCCTGAACGGTTGCACTGGATTTCCAACCGGATGCCCCGTGAGTTATGCTCACATTTTCTTGACAATAAGCGTTCATCTGGTAAAATCAGTATGAGTAAGCTTCAAGGAAAACATGATGTCTGAACAATCCGATTCGTTGGTTTTAACAATTATACCTCTGAGGGTTGTTTGTGTTTGTATTATTTTATGAGCCTGATATGCTTTGTCTTTATGTTAAGATGTACTATTTCAATATTAAAAGATAAAGACGTATCGAACATTTAGAGCAATGCTTGGAATCCGGAAAAAAATTTTGCGATGGCCTCAAATTCTGCAGAACTGTATAAGATATAAATCCCATGTAAAGAACCACGCCTATTTAAGAATTGGTATTTCACTTCGAGCTTTGATCTTTTTCTCCCTTTTCTATATATATCTGCGGTTTTATGTAGATTTACGATTCTTGTACCACGGAGCAGGTATTATTACCAATTTTCCTGTCTTTTATAAAGGCTTGCCTTTTTTCAAGACGTTTCTATCGTATCCAGGCGGACTCGTCGAATATGTCTCGGCATTCCTGTCCCAGTTCTTCTATTATTCATGGGCCGGAGCTTTCATTGTCACAGTGCAAGCATGGCTGCTCGGCGCATGTATGGCATATCTGCGGAAAACTGTAAACTTCTCACGTCTTCGCGGTATATGTTATATTCTTCCGCTTTTTGTGCTTATCAGCTACACACGGTATACCTACTTTTTCACAACAACGACGGCATTACTGGCCGCGTTGATTTTTGCATTTTTGTATTTCAAGGTGAGTTTATCCCGTATCAATCCCGCCGGACAAACAGGTATTTTCCTTTTACTGTCTGTAGGCTTGTATTATCTTGCCGGTGGTGCATTTCTGTTATTTGCGGTTATTTGCACGGTTTACGAACTGCTTTTCAGAAATCGGTGGAAAACAGGCCTGTTTTACCTGTTGACCGCCGCTGTTCTTCCGTACGTTATGGGCCTTATCATATTCCGTGTCAGTGTTGTCAATGCTTATTCCGACCTGTTGCCTTTTTCCTGGAAAATTCTATATTACGAAACTCGCAGGAGAGGAGTTATATTTATCTACTGTCTCTTTCTAATCCCGCCCGCGATACTTCTTATACTTGGTCTCTGGCAATTACTCCTGAAAAGACTACGTCGGTTAAAAGAACAGAGCAATACAAAGACAGATAAAAACCGTCAGGTGAAATCGCTTAATCTAATAGTGAGGATATTTAACTGGTATAGACGGTCATCAAAATTCAGATGGATAGTAGAAACATCGCTTTTGCTTATCGTCACAGGCACTGCTGTTTTCGTTTCCCGTAAGGAAAATCTCAGAACCCTGCTGAAAGTCGATTACTATGCATACCACAGGATGTGGCCGGAATTGATTGAGGCTGCTCGGAATGATCCTACCAACCCACTTGTAGTCCATTCGGTTAACAAAGCTTTATATAACACTAGTCGCCTTGGCTATGAGATGTTCTCGTGGCCGCAGGATCCGGATTATCTGTTTCTATCAAATCCTGCATACAGATGGCATTACTGGCGGAACTTCGACGCCTATCTGGATATCGGTCTGGTCAACATGGCGGAAAATGACCTGACCGAATGTCTCGAAGGACTTGGGGACCGTCCCATGATTTTACAGAGGCTGGTGCTGATTAATATTGTAAAGGCTAATTTTGACTCTGCGCGAGTTTATCTTAACACACTTGATAAAACACTCTTTTACAGTAAGTGGGCCGGAAAATATTTAAAGCTGCTCGAAACCGATCCAAATTGTTCAACAGACAAGTACATTCAACACCTGAGATCAATTTCCCTCGACAAAGACTATTGCACGCAGACGATACCAATACATACAATGCTGGCTCTGCTGTTAGAGAAGAACAGCCGGAATCGAATGGCTTTTGAGTATTTAATGGCCTGTTACATGTTGGAAAGACATTTGGGTAATCTTATTCAGAACATTAACCGTCTCAAAGATTTTGGCTATTCCCAGGTGCCCACACACTTTGAAGAAGCCTGTCTTACTTATGTAGCAGGCACCGGGCAACGGATACGCATCAGCGGTTACCGGCCGAGCGATTCATTAAGGCAGCGAATCGATGATTTCGGTCGAATACTGCATAATTATGGCTCTAACAAACAAGCCGCATATAACGAGCTGGCGAGTAAGTACGGAAACACATATTTCTTCTATTTTCTCTATGGGACTTCAGGAACGACAGAATGACTGGATTGCAGGAACCAGATAAAGTTAAAAAACATAACACTAAAAGGGCAAAGTATGTTTATGGACTCACAGGCTGTGCGTTTTTAGCTCTTGCATTACTTTACGCGATCCGTAGTAACGAACAGGTAATTATGCAATATAATGATATCGATAGTCCTGCAGAAATCCGACCCGAATACTATGACACCATCATCCCGCCGAATATAGCTCCATTGAACTTTGTCATACAACAGGAAGGCTCAGAGTACTTCGTGAGAATTTACTCGGAAACAGGGAAACCGATCAAAATATTCAGCAGAACCGGCAAGATTACGATTCCGGAGCAGCCCTGGCATAACCTTCTTGATCTCAACAGGGGCCGGCAGCTTAGTATGGATATCTTTGTCAAATCCGGGAGTGCTGCGGGAGCTTCTGACACAGGAAAGAAACAATGGTCCCGCTTCAAAACCATCACCAACACAATTGCAAAAGAAGATATAGATGCCTTTCTTGTGTACAGAAAGATTCGACCGGGCCATCGGACCTGGAGAGAGATGGGTATATATCAGCGTGATCTGAATAATTTTCATGAGTCTCTTATTTTGGACAATGGATATTTTAAGCACGGATGTCTGAACTGTCACACATTCCTGCAAAATAAGCCCGACAAGATGCTGATCGGAATCCGAAGTACGGATTATGGAAGTGCAGCTTTGTTGATCGAAGACGGCGAAGTAAAAAAGATCGGTACGAAATTCGGATATTCCTCCTGGCACCCAAGCGGCCGCCAAGCCTTTTTTTCTGTGAATGATGTCAAGCTTTTTCTGCATTCGGCGGCAAATGAAGTTCGAGATGTGATTGATTTTGATTCTTTAGTGGCCTACTATCTGACTGACTCGGGAACTGTGAAAACGACATCAGATCTTGCAAATAGCAACTGTCTGGAAACTTATCCAACATGGTCGCCTGATGGACGATATTTGTATTTTTGCAGCGCACCGATAACCTGGACAGATCGAACAATAGTTCCTGAAGAGTATGACCAGATAAAATATGACCTTGTCCGGACAGATTATGACATCGACGGGGGTGAGTGGGGGCCGCTTGAGACAGTGTTGTCGGCTGAGGATACAGGACTGAGCGCCCTTTTGCCGCGTGTCAGTCCTGATGGAAGATGGCTGTTATTCTGTATGTGCAATTACGGCTGTTTCCCTGTTTATCAGACAAGTAGTGATCTGTATATTATTGACCTTGAAGATGCCGAAAAGACGGGGCGATTCGAATATCACAGACTTGATATTAACAGTGACAAAAGCGAGTCATGGCACAGTTTTTCCAGCAACAGCAGGTGGATTGCGTTCAGCAGCAAGCGGGATTACGGCGTATTTACCCGGATATATCTTGCCTATCTGAACGAGGACGGTACGGCCAGCAAGCCCATACCTTTGCCCCAGCAGGATCCGACCTTTTACGATTCTTGTCTTTGGACCTACAGTGTCCCCGAACTGATCATCCGGCCGGTGAGAATCACACGAGAAAAACTCGGAAAAGTAGTTCGAAGCCTCGAAAAAATACCTGTCGAAATGCCCGTTACAATGGCCACGCCGAAAGTCGGAACCCTCCCGTCTGCTGGCGTGACCTGGCGATCAGAACGGGAATAACGCTTGGATTGGACATAATATCGAAATCTCAGCAAAGCATTATCTGCAGGTTCCTGAGGAATTGTATGACAAGGTGGCACCTATAAAGAGTTCTAAGTCAAGTTAGAAGTTTTATATATCCACTATCTGAGAAAGAATTGCGTCTCTTTATATATTCAGCCACAAACAATGCCGTAAGTTCCACAAAAACTGCCACAAAATCAACACAGTAAATGATGATTCATTTTCCCAGATGCATTTCAATACCGCGGTTGTATTATACTATTGATAGCGTTTAGGGTATAGAATTTAGGCCAATTACTTTCGACCGGCGTAAGCCATCACTGCCGTCAGGCATCCCCAAGGGATTACGCAATACCCACGAACCAACAAACAAATGTCAAGTCCTGGTTAAAAGTTGTCACATTTGTTTTCATATTCCTGTTGGTGTTATCATGAAGCCAGGCGACTGAGCATAGCGAAGGAGGCTGGCTTCATGCGGCCATATGAACCTCCATCGGGCATCGATATCCCAGTTTCTGATGCGGTCGGC
>Ga0315548_1000724_pt1 | contig 30360 bp, 27 predicted proteins | sample SalMarSW160110MG_2_FD_202540 | JGI IMG/M metagenome (GOLD analysis project Ga0315548, IMG submission 202540) | Salt marsh sediment microbial communities from the Plum Island Ecosystem LTER, Massachusetts, United States - Salt Marsh Sediment SW1601-110 ... | reverse complement strand
TCACCCTCTCCAACCTCGACGGGGCGACGGCAGGCACGCTCACCGCCACCGGCACCATCACCGACGACGACGCCCGGCCCACCATCTCGATCGACAACGCTTCGCTGACCGAGCAGGACGGCAACATGCCGTTCACCGTCTCCCTCAGCACCGTCTCGGGACGGGACGTCACCTTCGACGTCGACACCTCCGACGGCACCGCCACCGCCGGTGAGGACTACACCGCCGTGTCGACCAACGGCGTCACCATCACCGCCGGCAACCTCTCGACCACCGTCAACGTCCCCATCCTCGAGGACGCCGAAGTGGAAGGCAACGAGACCTTCACCGTCAGCCTCTCCAACCTGGGCAACGTCGACCTGGGCGACGGCACCGGCACCGGCACCATCACCGACGACGACTCCGCCGGGGTCACCATCGACGTCGGCGACGGCGTCACCGTGGCCGAGGGCAGCACCACCGACACCTACACCATCGTGCTCACCGCCAAGCCGGGCGCCAGCGTCACCGTGATCCCCCACCCCGACGCCCAGGTGAGCGTGACCCCCACCAGCGTCAGCTTCACCACCGCCAACTGGAACACGCCGCAGACGATCACCGTCTCCGGGGTCGAGGACGGCATCGACGAGGCCGACACCCACAATGGGATCATCACCCACAGCACCACGTCGTCCGACAGCGCCTTCAACGGCCTCACCGTGGCCAACGTCACCGCCAACGTCGTCGATTCCGATTCCTTGCTGGTGTCGGTGAGTGGACCGTCGACCGGCGCCCCCGGGCAGGCGGCCACCTTCGTCGCCACCGTCAACGCCGGCGGCTCTGGCACCTTCCAGTACAGCTGGCAGATCCTCCGCAACGGGGTCGAGCAAGCCACCGGCGCCAACAGCTCGATCACCTTCACCCCCACCCAGGGCGGCACCTACGTCGTCCTCGCCCAAGTGACCGCCGGCGCCGGCACGTCCCCCGCCATCTTCACCACCTACGTCGTGCTCGGCGACATCGAAGGGAGCATCTTCACCGCCGACATCATCTGGCTCGCCGACGAAGGCATCACCCGCGGCTGCAACCCGCCGGCCAACGACGCCTTCTGTCCCACCCAGGCGGTGACCCGGGGCCAGATGGCGGCGTTCCTGGTCCGGTTCCTCGGGCTGACCACCATCGGCAGCGGGGTGTCGTTCACCGACGACGACGGCTCGATCTTCGAGACCGACATCGCCAAGCTCGCCACCGCCGGCATCACCCGCGGCTGCAACCCGCCCACCAACAACCACTTCTGCCCCGACGCCAACGTCACCCGGGGCCAGATGGCGGCCTTCCTGGTGCGGGCCCTCCACCTCACCACCATCGGCAGCGGGGTGGCCTTCACCGACGACGACGATTCGATCTTCGAGACCGACATCGCCAAGCTCGCCACCGCCGGCATCACCCTCGGCTGCAACCCGCCCACCAACAACCACTTCTGCCCCGACGCCAACGTCACCCGGGGCCAGATGGCCGCCTTCATCCACCGCGCCGCCGCCCTGCTGCCATAGACACCCGAGTGGGTGGTATGGAATACACTCCCTGCCACCCATCGAACGGAGGTCCGCGCTGCACCACCGCCGCCTCGTAGCCGCCGCCGTCGCCGTCACCGCGGCGGTCGTGCTGCTGCTGACACTGGCGGGCCATCTGGTGCTGGTGGGGATCGGGGAACAGCAGCTCTCCACCACCGGAGCCCCGGTCGCCACGATCCCGGCCACCTCGAGCCGCATCGGCGGCGCCACCATCTACCGTGTAGCCCCGGAGGCTGCACCGTGATCGACCTCAGCATCGTCATCCCCGCCTACAACGAGGCCGAACGGCTCGGGCCCACCCTCATCGAGCTGCGGCCGCTGCTCGACACCCTTGGCGGAACCACCGAGGTGATCGTCGTCGACGACGGGTCGCTCGACGCCACGACCGGGGTCGCCGAGCGGCATCTCGCCGTCTACCCCTCGGCCCGGGTCATCTCCTACTCCCCGAACCGGGGCAAGGGGCAGGCGGTGCGGCGCGGCATGGTCGCCGCCTCCGGGAAGCGGCGCCTGTTCATGGACGCCGACGGCTCCACCGCCCTCGACGAGATCGGCCGCTTCCTCGACTACGCCGCCGCCAGCGGCGACCAGGTCGTCATCGGGTCGATCGGGCGGCGCGACGAACACCAGGTGATCCCCCAGTCACGGTTCCGCACCATCGCCGGCAGGATCGCCAACCTGCTGATCCAGGCCGTCGTGCTTCCTGGGATCAAAGACACCCAGCGCGGGTTCAAACTCTTCGACGGGGAGGCCGCCGCCGAGATCTTCGAGCGCTGCACGATCGACGGGTGGCTCTTCGACGTCGAGGCACTCGCCATCGCCCGCCGCCGCGGGTTCCGCATCGCCGAGCTACCCGTCACCTGGCAGCACAAGGAGGACAGCAGGGTCAAGGCGTCGTCCTACCTGGGGGTGCTGCGGGACCTGGTCCGCATCCGCTGGCGCCTGTGGCGCGGCCGCTACGACGACTGAGGCTTCTCTCACCCTCCCTTCTGTGCAGGGAGGGTCGAAGAAGCGCCACCGGAGGTGGCGTTTGATTCGGGGAGGGTCACCGTGCAGTCCCCCACCGCGACCCCCCTCGGGTCGAACGCCAGCTTCGCTGGCGCCTCCCCGGTCCCCCCTGATCCCAGGGGGGGACGACAGAAGAGACCAGGGAGGACAACAGGTTCTCTCACCCTCCCTGTGCTGCGCCCCTCTCTCACCCTCCCTGCTGTGCAGGGAGGGTCGAAGAAGCGCCACCGGAGGTGGCGTTTGATTCGGGGAGGGTCACCCCACAGTCCCCCACCGCGACCCCCCTCGGGTCGAACGCCAGCTTCGCTGGCGCCCCCCCCGGTCCCCCCTGATCCCAGGGGGGACGAAAGAAGACCCAGGGGAGACGACAGCGGCGACCAGGTAACAGCAAGGACTACAGGGTCACGTCGACGCTGCCGGCGCCCGCCGTCGCCACCGTGAATCCGGCCCGGCGCTCCTCTGCCGTCACCTCGTAGTCGCCGAGGAACCCCCGGAACGTCACCTTGCCTTCGTCGTCGGTGCGCATCGTGGTGGGGGTGAACCACCACTCCCCCTTCACCAGCCCCAGCAGCGCCTCGTAGGCGGGTTTGGGCGACAGGTCCTGGCGGAGGTACCCGGAAGGGGCGTTGAGCCAGGCCCCGTCCCGCAGTCCCCAGTTGGTGATCGCCCCCACCTGGGGATGGGCGAACAGGGCCGAATACATCTCGACCGCCTCGGCCGCCTGCCGCTCCTCCCCCTCCGGCGTCGACGGCCACTCGTCGACCTGGTAGTCGTTGAGGTCGACGATCTCGGCCGGCATCAGGTGGCCGGAGACGAGCGACAGCTCGGTGAAGTGCAGCGGCAACCCGAAGCGGGAGAAGCGCTGCAGCACGTCATGGAGCTTCTCCAGGCCCCAGTAGCCCTGGTGCATGTGGGACTGGAGACCGATGGCGTCGATCTCGATCCCGGCCTCGAGGCAGCCTTCGATAAGATGCTCGAAGTCGGCCGACATGTCGAAGTCGTTGAGCAGCAGAGTGGCATCGGGGTTGGCGGCCCGGGCCGCCTCGAACATGGTGCGGACGATGCCGACCCGCCCCAGTTCCTTGGCGATGCGGGTGATGCCGTTGTCGTAGCGGTCGAAGATCGGCATGATCACGACCTCGTTGAGGACGTCCCACATGTCGATGGCGCCGGCGAAGTCGGTCACGTCGCGGCGGATGCGCTCGGTCTGGGCGTCGACGATCTCGGTGTTGCTGAGGTCGAGCAGCCAATCGGCCGTGAGGGTGTGCCAGCACAGCGGGTGGCCCTTGACCGAACAGCCGAGGTCGCCGAACCAGCGGGCCGCCGTCAGGATCCGCTGCGTGTCGGGATGGCCCCGCTCCGGCTCGAAGCCGGCCCAGTAGAACGGCAGCGTCACGAAGTTGTAGAGGTCGGCGAACCGGTCCCGGTAGACCTCGTCGGCGGCCCGCTGCTCACCGGCGACCTCGCCGTTGGCGAGCGGGATCAGGTCGAACCCCTGACTCCCCCACAGGAAGCGGTGGCGGCGCTGGGCCACCTCCACCTCCCGGTTCGCCACCGGCGACCCGTCCTCGGTGACCGTCAGCGTCACCGAGGCGGTGCGGACATCCCTGATCTGCTGGTCGATGCTCACGTCGAATCTCCTGTCGAGGCGCCGCAGCCCAACCTACCGCGGCCGGCAGGGCGCCGTGGCCTCGCAGTCTCTCGACGTCCTCTCACGCTCCCGTTCAGAGAGGGCCGCAACGCGGGAGGGGGCCGAATGAAGGAAGAACGCGCCTCGCCGGTCCCCCCTCACCGTCTTCTCACCCTCCCTGCTGTGCAGGGAGGTTTCCTCCGCCGTAGGCGGAGGCGTCGCAGAGGGAGCCGAAGGCGAGTTGATCCGGGGAGGGTCACGCCCAGTCCCTCAGCCCACACCCCCCTCGGCTCGCTCGGCTCCTCCGGAGCTGCCTCGCCGGTCCCCCCTTTTGCCAAGGGGGGACGAGAAGAAGGGGGCCGATACTGCTATCACTCGCTCTGGGATCGTTGCAGTCGCTCGAGCTGGTCACGGTCTGCCAGCGTCCGGCGCCTACGGGACCGGTAGATCAGCCCGACCAGCTCGTCGAGCACGACGCCGACCAGCAATGCGCCGAGGATCACCACGATCAGCGGCGTCGAGAAGTCCCAGCCGAGGAACTTGATGGTGCTACTGGCGGTGTTCTGAGCGGCCAGGATGACGATCCCGGCTGCCAGCACGATACCGACGATGAGCCCCCAGAAGAGCCCGGTGCCCACAAACACGCGCTCCTTCGTCTCAGGCTCGGTCTTCGTCTCAGGCTCGGTCTTCGTCTCAGGCTCGGTCTTCGTCTCAGGCTCTGTCTTCGCGTCGCGCGTCGACGAGCCGCCCTGGTCTCCCCCGTCGACGTCGGTCATTCTGGGATGGTTCATGGTGTGCTCTCTCCCTGCTCATTTGCCATCGATGGGCGGAGGCGCCTTCCATTGGAATCGGCCATACTCGCTCACTCCTCGCGACGGGCTACCCACAACGCATCATACGCAATTCACCGAGCCGGCCCCTGTGAGCCGACGCCCCCGGAGGGATCTTCGGTAAGGTGGCCTCCGACTCTCGGACAAGCGCACTGGAGGAATCGTGAGCACCACTGCCTGGATCGTCCTCATCGTCGTCCTGGTCATCGTCCTCGGTGGCGGGTTCGGCTACCGCCGGCGGCGTTGAGGCTGAGTGACCGCTCGGTAGGTCGCACACCCCGCAGGATGCCGGCCGCCTGGCCGGCTGACAGGTGACGGCCCACCCGTCTGGCGGTAGCTGCATCAACCCAGAGCGCAACCGGCATGCCGCCTGGTTCTCGAGCCGGTGAGTTCGACCGCGGCGGCTGGGAGCCAAGCGCCCGTCGGGTGGCCCGTACTACCGTCCTCCGGAGACAAAGGAGGAAACAGCATGGCTCGGAAGTGGGGAGCATCCAAGCTCCTGCTCGCGGCAGCAGTAGTGGCCTTCGTATTGGTCGCGTTCGATGTCGAGATCGGTGACCTGAACCTGACCGCCATCGGCCTGGCACTGGGCTTCGGAAGCTTCATCCTCTAGGACCGACTCCGTCCGCCCGCACTCACCCTCGGGGAAGCCGTCCTCGCTGTCCGGGGACGCGCGGCAGCTTCAGCGGCGCCGGGCCCCGGTGGGTGCCGTCGCCTTCTGTTGACCGCGTCCGTCAGTCGGTGGTGGTGGTGCCGTCCTCCTCGGTGGCGATCCGGTCGACCACCGTGGTCGGGAAGGCCAAGGCGGCGAGCAAGCCTACGACACCGATGACGATGTAGAGGACGCCGAGCTCACGGCCTCCTCCCAGGGCCGAGTCGAAGGCGTCCGGCTCGATGGCGACGATCGCTCCGAAGGCAACCGCGATCAGGCTGAGCCCGATCAGAGCGCCACGGACACCGGAGGAAGCGGCCGCCGCGAGGAAGAGCAACCCGGCGACGATATCGATCAGACCCATCAGCGCGGTGTGGTCGAAGGCGAGCACGGTCGTGGTCTCGTCGGTCCAGGACGAGAGCCCGACCCGGGCCAGCGCCACACCACCGATGACCACGAGGACCAGGCCGATGATCCCGGCAACCACCTGCGCCGGGCTGATGACTCGCCGGTCAACCGTGCGACGGCGCCGGCGGACCTCGTGGGTGCGTTCAGGATCAGTCATGTCTCACCCTCCTCTGGGACGTGCAACCGGGGTGCTACTCGACTCCAACAGCTCCCGTGCCTGGGACCGTGGCGGCCCCTTGCGTGGGCAAGGCGTCGCAAGAACAAGGATAGGAGATGGAAGGAACCGCCCGCGGGTCTGGTCTGGGAGCGAGCTCGCCGAACGCCGCGCCATCAGCCACTACCGCCGGCGGTCTCGCGCCGAACCCACCAGCGGATAGACGTCACTCGACATCGAGCGAAGGCTCCCGAGGTCGCCCGCTGCCACGCCGCCGACTGTACCGTGCCGAACCGCCGCCGGGTCGAGTGATATCTGGCACGGAGGACACGACTCGGGCGACAGAACCCATGCCCAGGTTCTGCGCGACATCCTCCTTGCCGACCCCGCCTTGCAACGGCGGCCGGCGCAGACCGCCACTCGGACACGTCGATCCGGGACGTGACGGGAATCGCTTCGTCAGGCAACCACACCGCCCTCAGTAGGGTTCGGGTTCCACACCAGCGGGCGTGCCCGGACGCAGCCGAACGAGGGCATGGCCAGGCGATCACGAAAACGGAGCAACGTGCGATGACCACGCTCGGATACCAGATACCCAACTTCACCTATCCGGACGTCGGCCCCGAGCGGCTCTTCGAGACCGTCGCCCACCAGGCGCAGGAGGCGGAGGCTTCGGGCTTCGACACGGTGCTGGTGATGGACCACTTCTTCCAGCTCCCCGGCCTGGGTGAACCTGACCGCTACATGGTCGAGTCCTACACCCTGCTGGCCGGCCTGGCGCGGGAGACCTCCGTGGTCCGGCTCGGCACCCTCGTCACCGGCAACACCTACCGGTATCCGCCGGTGCTGGCGAAGACCGTCACCGCACTCGACATCGTCTCGGGCGGCAGGGCCCAGCTCGGCATCGGCTCGGGGTGGTTCGAGTTGGAGCACGATGCGTTCGGCATCGAGTTCGGCACCTTCACCGACCGCTTCGAGAAGCTGGAGGAGGCGCTCCAGATCATTATCCCCATGCTGCGCGGCGAGTGTCCCACGTTCCACGGCAAGCACTACCAGGTGACCGAGGCCATCAATCAGCCGCCCCCGATCAGCCGGATCCCGGTCATGATCGGCGGGGCCGGGGAGAAGAAGACGCTGCGGATGGTGGCCCAGTACGCGGACGAGTCGAATCTGATCTGCGCCCCGGCAGACGTCCCGCGCAAGCTGGAGGCCCTGGCCGGCCACTGCGATCGGCTCGGCCGGGACCGCAGTGAGATCACCGTGACGTGGCAACGCAGCGCATGCATCGCTCCGACGATGGAGGAGGCGGAAGCGGAGCTGACTGCCTACCTGACGGAGCGCGGCATCGACGTCACCTCGCTCGACAATGAGCAACGTGCCGCGATTCTCGGCAGGTTCCACTTCGGCGACCCCGACACGGTCGGCGAGGCCTTCGCCCGTGACCTGGAGCGCGGCGTCGACGGCTTCACCGTCAATATGCCCGCCAACGGGCACATCCCCGGAAGGGTCACCCTGCTCGGCGAGACCCTGGCGCCACTGTTCGACTGAGCCGGCGCCCCTGCCGCGCCTCCTCTCACCCTCCCTGCTGTGCCCTCCTATCACCCTCCCTGCTGTGCCCTTCTGTCACCCTCCCTGCTGCGCCTCCTGTCACCCTCCCTGCTGTGCAGGGAGGGTCGGCGAAGCCGCCGAAGGCGAGCTGAGCCGGGGAGGGTCACCGGGAAGTCCCCCACCGCACCAGAGCCTCGCGCCCCCTACGGCACCTCGACGGCGCACGGCAGTCCGGCGACCGACGCCAGCGGGCGGTCGGTCGTCACCAGAGTGGCCTCGAGGACGACGGCGAGGGCGACGTAGGTGGCGTCGTAGGCGGAGACCCGGTCTCGCAGCGACCAGACGATGGGGAGCAACGGCTGGTGGGGGTGGCGCCGGATGTCGGCCTGCTGCAACACCCGCAACGCGCCAAGAGCCCTTGGCGCGTCGACCCGGCCAGTGGCGACGAGGCGGCGCAGGGCGCTGGCGACCTCGACATCGAGCAGATGCGGGGCGTGGAGATCCTCGCCGGCGAGCCGGTCGAGCACGCCTCGTTGTCCGTCGACGGCGTCGAGGAACGCCGAGGCGTCGACGACGATCACGTGCCGCTGCGTCCTGCCCGGACCGCAGCGGCCGCCTCACCCTGACGCAGCACCGGGTCGTCTGCCAGTTCGGCTACCAGCTCCCCGAGAGGGCGGTGGGCTGCGACGCGGGCCAGTTCGGCATTGAGGAAATCCGAGAGGCTCATCCCGGCCCGAGCGGCCCGAACCTTCAATTCCTGATGCACGTCGTCGGGGACGTTTCGGATCTGGATCATCTTGCTCACCCTCTCAGGCTACTGCATGTGATCCACATGTGCCCATGTGAGAGACATGCGAACCGTACCGAGGAGGTGTGACATGCCGCCGGCGTCACGAACCGTCGTCCCGGCACGATTGCCTGGGATGACCTGGAGTACGGAGGTAGGGTTGCCCAGCCAGCGACGGGAGCCGGGAAGGTGCACAACGGTCTGTTCATCATCGGGCTGATTGCGATGACGGCATGGCGCGGGTCCAGTTCCGCGCTGGTGTCATAGGTAAGCCGAGATGGCCGCGGTTGACATGGCGCGACCGAGAGGGGGACACATGGCCGGTTCCGTTGTTGCCGAACGCCAGGCGGGGCAGACCCGAGCAACCGGGGTTCGGTCGAAGTGGCTTGGCGACCGGGCTCATCGGGTAATCGCGAGGCTCTACATCGATTCGACGTGGCCGCATTGGGTGCACTGCCACCGGCTGCCGGAGCGGAGCTTCCATTCGCGGGGGCGCCAGTTTCACCTGTGTGCGAGGTGCACCGGCCTGTCGGCCGGGGGTGCGCTTGCGATTCCCCTCGTGCCGGTCCTGTCGCTCGACCTGTCGTGGGTAGTCGCCGCCGTGGCGGTCCTGGTGATCGACGGCGTCACCCAGATGGCAGGCCTGCGCACCAGCACCAACTCGCTGCGTTTCGCCACCGGCCTCGCCGCCGGGTTCGTGGTGGGCGTCACCGCGTTGGGTGTCCTCGCCCGGGGAGGGTGGTCATGAGGATTCTCCTCGCAAGTGATGCGGGCGTAGCCCTCGCCTGGGTCGCCATCATTGGACTCGTCATCCTGGTCCTGGTCAGCAGCCAGTCACTTCAACGGAACCGTCTTCAGCACATCGCCGACGAAGCCAAGGCTCGGCTGAGCACTCGCCCCGCCGCACCCCGGTACGAGACGTTCGAGTTCCCCAACTCCACCGCCGGTCAGGCAACCAAGAACACCGTGCTGGCCAACGCGTCGGCGCTCGGCTGGACGGTGGTGTCCGAGACGATCACCCCCGGACAGCTCAGAGGCGGACAGGCCTGTTGCCTCGCGTGTATCTGGCTCCCTCTCGCGTTCCTCGCCGGCCGGACTGAGGGAACCATCACTGTCACCCTCGCCTGGAACCCACAGGGTTAGCCGTCGGCAGGGAGGAGCCGGAAGGGCCGTCCTTTGCTGTTGCGAATGGCCCGGAAATGGCGCAAATCCAGGGTGAGGATGTCAACGGTGCGGTGGCGCTCCGCCAGCACGACGACCGAGGCGCCGGCGGCTCCGATCACGAGATCCCGGTACCGATCTGCGACGCGGCGAGCCGCGGCGATGTCGCCGGAGTCGAAGGGAGCGAGGTGGTAGGCGCCAGCGGTGACATCGTCGAGCATCGCCAGCTCGGCGTCCTGGCCGAGCTTCCGGGATACCAGGTAGTCGAGTTCGGCGAGGACGAACGGTGAGAGGACGACCCTTCACCCCAGAAAGTGCAGCCCCGTCCAGGCCCAGGCGGCGAAGAGCCCGAGCCGGCCCGACCGGGTACACAACGCCCACCCCACCATCGTGCCGAAGGTGGGAACCGCGGCCCTGCCGCGCCGGGCAGCCACCCCGAGGGTCACACCCCCACAGGCGAGGACCCCGTAACCAAGGAGGGTGATCGCCCGGCTCTCATGCGCGGCGCACCAGGGCCCGGCCGGCGAAGGCCGGCCTGCTGCTACACCGCGGTGCGGCAGACTCGTTTGCAGCTTGCCGGTTGTGACCTTACGGAGTGACCTCGAAGTAGACCTCGAGCAGAGGCTCGCCCTCGACGCACACTGACGAGTACCGAGACGCCTTGCGGCACATCTCCACTCGATAGTCCCCCGGAGCCCTGCCGGTGACAGGCATGCTGACACGCACTCCATCGATCATCCCGGTGTCGAGACTGTAGAAGGTCAACTGGGACCATCCCCCGGCAATCTGGGTTCCAGCCGGATCGAACCACTTGAACTTCCACATTGTCACTTCTTCGTACCTGAGGGTTGAAGGGTTCAACACCATGTCCGTTGGCGCCAACGGCTTATGGACCGTGAGCCTGGCGTACCCTTCACCACCGGAAGCCGAATACGCACAGGTTCCTGTGTCGTTCTCACAGTCAGAGAAGCCCCAGCTGTCGCCCGACTGTGGATGATCCGTGCCCGGGACCGTGGTGCTGGTCGTGGTTGTCGTCGTCGGGGGCGGAGGCGTCACCGGCTCCAAGCCGAGTGCCCTCGCCAGGAACGATGCCATCTGATCACGCGTGACGGCCGCGTCGGGACAGAACTCCGTATTGGCGGGCGGGTTGCAGCCCAGCGTGACACCGGCCGTCGCCAACTTGTCGATGTCGGCTTCGAACACCGAGTCGTCGTCATCGGTGAACTTGTTCCCGCCACCGTCATCGGAGTACCCCATCGCCCGCACCAAGAAGGCCGCCATCTGCCCCCGCGTCACCGCCGAGTCGGGACAGTAGAGATCGTTGACGGGAGGATTGCAGCCCAGCGTGACACCGGCCGTGGCCAGCTTGTCGATGTCGGCTTCGAACACCGAGTCGTCGTCATCGGTGAACTTGTTCCCGCCACCGTCATCGGTGTAGCCCATCGCCCGCACCAAGAAGGCCGCCATCTGCCCCCGCGTCACCGACGCGTCCGGACAGTAGAGATCGTTGACGGGAGGATTGCAGCCCCTCGTGATGCCCTCAGCGGCAATCGCCTCGATGTTCCCCTCGTGGATGTTCCCGTCGTCGTCAGTGAACGTCCCGCCGGAAGGAAGTTGGGCGGCTGCGAGGCCTACCGCGCCAGCGACGAGCGCCACGGTGAAGAGTGCAGCCAACGTGACCCTGAACCCGAGCCGATCGGACATGGAAGTAGCCCGCACAACAGCATCTCCTTGTTGAACCTCTCGGCACTATGGTCCCGTCCCGAGTTTCGACCAGTGCCCAAAGTCCCAAGTACCGTGGGCCTGCACACACGCTGGATAGGCAGCGGCCGGCGCCCGCGGAGGATCCGGCCTCTGAAGGAACCGCCACCGGCCAGCGGGCCGCTCGATGCACGGGCGGGATCCCCACGATCGAGAGCAGCTCCTCGACGAAGAACGGGCTCGGGAGTGCGCTGAGGACCGTGGCCGCGACCCCCACCGCGCTTCGGTCGATCCGCTCGAAGACAGAGGCGGCCCCGCGATGATGGCGCCGGTGCGGCCCCCGCCTGGGAAACAGGGGCGAGGAGAGACAACAGCGCCGACTCCTCCTCACTCCGGGTGCTCGCCGAGAACACGGCTCGCCCCGCCGGCGACTACCCCAGGAAGTGCAGGCCCATCCAGGCCCAGGCGGCGAACACGCCGATGCGGCCCGAGCGGGTACGCAGCGCCCACCGCACCAGGGTGTCGAAGGTGGGAATGGTGGACGTGCCGCGGTGGGCAGCCACCCCGAGGGTCACACCGCCGCAGGCGAGGACCCCGTAGCCGAGGAGGGTGATGAGGCGGCTGCTCATGCCCGCCTCACCAGGGTCCGGCCGGCGAAGGCCCACAGGCCGAGACCGGCCACCCGTCCCCCGTAGGTGGCGAGGACCGGATCGAGCAGGTAGCTGATGGTGGGATGGTCGTAGGAGCCCTCGGCCATGTTCGGCTGCAGCAGCAGGGCGCCCAGCTCCCACAACCCGAGCACCAGCAGCGCACCACCCCAGATCCACAGTCCCCGCAGCGGCGGGCGCTCCACCGCATCGACATGCGGATGGGTCAGCCACGCCCACCCCACCGCCACCACACCCACGATGCCGGTCACCGCCGTCAACGGCAGGGTGTGGACGCCGAAGAGCGCCGCCACCAGCACGGCGGCGATCCCCCCCACCACCCAACGCCGGCTCTCCACCGCCGCCTTGAGCGGCTCCGGCGACAACGGAGGGGCCGTCATCACGGCGACGGCGCCGCCGGCGGAAGGGCCACCGTGGTTGACCCGGACGCGGACCAGGGCGCCCCGGATCCGGTCCGCCATGATGAGCGCCGCCCCGGCGAACAGGATGGCGCCGCGCGCCGCGGTCCCCCCCGAGATTAGCTCGACGACCCCGGCGATCACCAGGATCCAAGCGACCGGATCACGCAGCACAGCCAACAACCGGCGCATCAGGGTCACCATGCTACGAGACTGCCGCTTCCCGGTCACGCCGAACGGCTCGAACCGACCGACCGCTCCGCCACCCCACCTTGCCAACCGAAACGTTAGTCACTAACGTTTCGGGAATGTCCCGGGCAGAACGCACCCGCCGCAGGCTCCAGGAGGAAGCAGTGAGGCTCTTCGCCGCCCGCGGCTACGACCACGTCACCGTCGAGGAAGTCGCCCGGGCCGCCGGTGTCTCCCACATGACCTACTTCCGGCACTTCCCCACCAAGGTCTCGGTGCTGCTCGACGACCCCTACGACCCGGTCATCGGCGACATGGTCGCCCGCACCGACCCGGCGCTGCCCCCGATGCAGCGCATTCGTCAAAGCCTGCTCGCCGCCTGGGCCCACGTCGAGGAACCCGACGACGAGATCACCCGGGCCCGGTTCCGGATCCTCGTCCAGCACGAAGACCTCGTCGCCCACGCCTGGTCCAACAACCGGAAGACGGAGCAGGTGATCGTCGACGCCCTCACCGCCACCGGGGTACCCCTGCTCGGAGCCCGCATCGCCACCGGCGCCGTCATGGGGGCGATGATGGCCGCCCTCATCGACTGGGGCGAGCACGAGGACTCCGGCCCGCTCGGCGATCGGGTCCGGCTGGCGCTCGAGCACCTCGCACCGGCAGAAGGCGGCAGCGATGACTGAACCCGTCCCCTTGGAGGCCCGGTCGCTGGTGAGGGTCTACGACGACGAGCGGGCCGTCGACGGGATCGACCTCCAGGTTCGCCCCGGCGAGATCCACGCCATCGTCGGCCTCAACGGAGCCGGCAAGACCACCCTGATGCGGATGCAGCTCGGCATGGTGCGCCCCACCTCCGGGACCGCCCTCATCGCCGGCGTCGACGTGCAGGCGGCCGGACCCGAGGTGTGGAGGCAGGTGGGATGCCTCATCGAGACGCCCTTCGCCTACCCCGAGCTCACGGTGCGGGAGAACCTGCGGGCGGCGGCACTGCTCCACGGCATCGACCGGGACCGCATCGACACCGAGGTCGGCAGGGTCATCGACGAGTTCGGCCTCGGCCACTGGCAACGGCGGCGCGCCCGGGTGCTGTCGCTCGGGAACCGGCAACGCCTCGGATTGGCGTCGTCGCTCATCCACCGGCCCACCATCCTGGTGCTCGACGAGCCCGCCAACGCCCTCGACCCGGCCGGGGTCGTCTTCATCCGGGACCTACTGCGCTCCTCCGCCGCGGCAGGGACGGCGGTGCTGGTGTCGAGCCACCACCTCGACCAGCTCGCCCGGGTGGCGCACCGCATCACCGTGCTGCACCGCGGCCAGATCGTCGGGGCGCTCGACCCCGACGGCATCGACCTGGAACGCCGATTCTTCGAGCAGGTCTACCAGGACGACCTGGAACGAGGCGTCGCATGATCCGGGCCGTCACCGTCGAGGTCCTCAAGGTCCGCCGCTCGATGATGGTGCGGATCACCACCGCCCTCGTCGTGCTCCTCGTCCCCCTGCTCAGCCTCGGGTTCGTCAAGGTCGCCGAGGCCGGAGGCGCCGGGGCGGTGGCGCTCAAGGCCCAGGCGATGGTCCAGGGGGAGGGATGGGACGCCTACCTCGGGTTGCTCGGCCAGATGGTGTCGATCACCATGTTCATCGGGCCCGGCATGGTGGTGGCGTGGGCGTTCGGGCGGGAGCACGCCGACCGGACCTTCCCGTCCCTGTTCGCCCTCCCGGTGTCGCGGGGATCGATCGCCGCCGCCAAGTTCCTGGTGCTGGCCTGCTGGGGGCTGGTGGTCACGGTGCTGATGCTGCTGGCGTCGGTGCTGGTGGGCCTGGTCGCCAACGTCGGGCCCCTCGGCGAGGTGGACCTGGTGCCGCGCCTAGGGCGGCTCGCCCTGGCGGGATCGCTCACGTCGATGATCTCGCTCACCGTCGGCCTGGTGGCCAGCGTCGGGCGCGGCTACCTGCCCCCCATCGGCGCCCTCATCCTGCTGACGATGATCACCCAGGTCGCGGTGATGTTCGGGACGGGCGGCTGGTTCCCCTACGCCGCCCCCGGCCTGTACGCGGTGGCGGGGACCGACGGGGTGGCCGAGGTGAACGCCATCCAGCTGCTGCTGGTGCCGGTGACGACCCTGGCGGCGGCGTGGCTCACGGTGCGGTGGTGGGACCGGGCCGAGGTGGTCTGAGGGCCGGGGCCGGTCTGGTACCAGGTCCACCCCCGGTCAGGTGGGTGGCCGGCGCCAGTCGGAGGGAACATCGACGAGCCCACGCTTGATGAGTTCGGCGTGGGCGGCGCGGTTGCGCCGCACCTCGGCGTCGGCGTGCAGCGGTGGAACCACTCCGGATGGAGCGGCGCCGGCGGCAGGCAGGGTGTCCTCCCATCGGCGGCGCAGCGTGTCGTCGTCGAGGGCTGCCATCTCGAGGGCAGGATCGGTCGGGTCGGTGGCGGCCTGGAAGTTCTGGAGTTCGTAGCTCATGGCTGCCTGGTAGATGGTGAGGGCGTCGGCCTGGTCGACCATGCCGGGGTTGGCGGCCATGTACGTATCGAGGTAATTGCCCATCTTGTATGCCCCGGAGGGATCGTTGTTCTCGGTGATCCACGGTCCGTACAGGTTCGACGGCGGGGGCGAGGGAAGCTGAGAGGCGATCCATGCCCACAGGTACTCGCAAGGGATCATGACGATGAGGGCGTAGATGGCTGGCGCGGCCGCGGCGATGATCCCCTCGTAGAGCGAGTAGAGGATGCAGGCCGTGTAGGGGGCGAGCCCGGAGGCGTCCCGGACCCGCCACAGGGTCGGGAACGTCTCGTTGTACTGCTGGTAGGACTGGTACTTGGCGGTGAGGAACGCCTGCAGTCCGGGGTCGGTGGCGCGGGCAGCAGCGCCTTGGTAGTCGTCTGCGCCGTTGAAGCAGTAGTAGGCGTCGTTGACGTTGAACCCGCCATAGGTGACAGGGGCGAGGGTGCCGGCCCCGAAGCCCTGGATGAAACCTGTCTGCAGAGCCGCCTGCGCCGTTGCCGTCGAGGCGCGCCACATCGTCCAGAACAGCGACGTTGGAGGCGGTGGGTCGACAGAACCAGGCAGGTCGGCGAGCAGGTGGGGCGCGAGGCGTCGCGGTGACCGCATCGATGTCTGCCGCCCGTGATGATCCCTGGAGGCGAAACTGCCGGGCATCACCCTTCCTCGGTGACAACTCCAACCATACGCGCCATCGGGGCGACACGGAAGGGGTCACCGTGCAGCACTCCTCAGTGGTGGCCAGTATCAAATAGGGGGCATCGCTCGGTCATAGACCGCGACCACATGCTCCGGTTGCAGGCGACCTGGACGTCCCGATCAGTCCTGCCGCTCGTCCACCAGCGTCACCCGAGCGGTCCCTTCCACCTCGACCGATCGAGGCACAGTGCCTCCCATCACCCGCAGACGGCCGACGTCACCATCCACCTCAAGCACACCCCACGAACGCCCGTCGGAGTAGAAGCAGCGCGAACCTTCGTCGCCGGCCAGGATCGGGGATGGAGCGAAGCTCAACTCATGATCGGGTGTGGTCCTCTGCCCCGAGGCGATCAGCAACAGGAGCCAGCTCGCCATCGCCCTGGCGTAGTGGTGGCCGCACTCCACCTCGTCCCACGGGTTGCCGTTGGAGCCGTCGTGACGCCGGGCAACCGTGTCGACAATCTCGATCGCCTCGCCGATGAGGCCGCAGTGAATCATCCCAGCAGCGACGTGGTACTCGACTCCCGACCAGACCTCATCGGAGTAGGGGAACGGGAACTCCGGTTCTCCCCCGCCGGGCCAGGTGCACAGGACGAGGCCACCCTCGGCACCGGCGGCGTAGGTCCGCTGGAAGTTGACGTGATGCTTCATCTCCCGCCGGAAGTTGTGCCGGTGGATGGCGCCATACGCCGCCGGCGCTCGTCCATCATCGATGACCGGGGGCAGGTCGTTGGCGACGGCGTGAACGTGCCCAAGGAGCTGGTCGGACAGGCAACCGGGCCCGTGCTGGTACGGATGGGCGGAGGCCTGCTCGCCGGGCTGGGCGTAGAACTCCCCCGACCAGAGAGCTTCGTCTGCCGCAACCCGACCCGCGTCGGCGATGGCCCGCCAGGTCTCGGCCAGCTCCCGATGGCCCAGCGTGGCGGCGATGCGGGACGCGGCGTGGAGCCCTGCCAGGTAAGTGAATTCCCCCAGCGGGTTCGGTCCCCAGAACTCGATGTCGTATGTGTTGTGCTGGGAGCCACCCACCAACCCGGTCCGTTCCGGGTCCCAACAGCGGATCGCGAAGGAGGTGGCACGTTCCAGCCCCGGCCACAACTGCTCCAGCCACGATCGGTCCCCCGAGAGGGCGAACTCGCGCCACAGCCGCACGATCGACCCCATCTGACCGTCGATGGCGGGCCGCGGGCCTCCCTCCCATTGCCAGATGAAGTCCTCGCCGAGCACCCGATGGGCCCGGAAGCTCATCAACCCGTTGCCGTCGGTCTCGGTCCCGAATTCGACGGTCCGCATCCTGCGCTCGAGCGAAGGGAACAGGTAGGCGCCCGTGTAGGCGTAGGACCAGACGTGGGTGCATGAGCCGGCGCAGCAACCGGCATCGTCGAAACATCCCTCCCAGCCGTAGAAGCCGCCGTCCTCCAACCAGAAGCACGTCTGTGAGCGCAACGGGACGATGTTGGCGGTGACGGCTCGCACCATCGAGGGAGGAAGCGTCGAGCTGAAGATGGCGTCGCGGAAACGGAAGGTGGCTCCGTCGAGATGCCGGCGATGAGCGTGGGCGTGCTCGGCGGCGGATGCCGCCGAGTCGAACCGGTTGGCGTAGTGCTTCTTGACGAGTGGGACCGGCTCTCCGTTCCATCGTTCCGGGATGTTCTGGGGGCTGCACCAGCCCTGCCGGCGATTGGGGAAGTACCAAGCGAGGTAGAAGCGGTGGGTGACGACACCCCCTGCCGGGATGGAAAAGGGGGCGGCAACCGAACCGGCATCGGGTTTGCCTTCGGACGGACCCCGGTACCCGCCGTCGGCCAATGTCCCCCCGGCGCCGAACTCTTGCCAGAAGCTCCTCAAATCGTCCCACCAGCCGCCGCGACGCCAGACGGGCTTGACGGTCGCTCCCGGCGCATCGGTGAGGACCGCAACTTCACCGAAGGGAAGATCCGCCGCGGTGAGATCTGCGTTGGCGAAGACAACCCCGGTCAGGTCGATCGAGCGGTAGGTACGGTTGATCGTCCGCCCAAAGCGAGCCGCGATCGGGGTGCCGAACGGATCGCGCACGATCCGGCCGACCGGGTTGGTCAGCGACGCGCACACCGCGGCGGCGATGTCCTCAGCCCCGTGGTTGGCGAGCGAGATTTCGAAGACGGCAACCGGGATCCCGCTCTCCTCGGGATCGAGGGGAACCAGCGGCGTCCATGCCTCGATCGTGGCGGCCAGCGGCAGCTCGTCGTCCCAAAGCTCCACCTTCGCCACCGGGTAGGTGCCCGTGAAGCGGCTGTTGCTGAAGCGCGGAATTCCCGCCTGGGTGCTGGGGTGGCGACCGTGGGAGCCGCGGGGCGAGGCCGGCAACGGTCCCTCCAGAATGCGAATGGCCGGTTTCTCGCCGCCACCGACCCAGAGCCCGAACGCGGCGTTCGGGAGTACATTCCCCTTGGCAGACTCCGCCTCGAGTTCCCAGTCCCGCAGGTCGCCGCGCGCTCCCAACGAGACGTTGCCGGTGCCGATCCCGCCAAGCGGGAACGCAACGGCAACGGCATCGGGGCCGAATTGATGAAGTGGATCTGCCCGGCTCGAGCTGGCCATCTGCGCCTCCGGCCTATCGCTTCGACCGGCTGGAGGCGCGCACGTGAAGCCGGGACTCGAGCGTCACCCGCCTGGTCGGGGAGGTATCGCCCTCGATCCGCTTCAGCAGCAACTCGGCGGCGGTTCGCCCGATCTCGTACGTGGGCTGACCGATGGTGCTCAGCGGGGGGTCGCACAGATCGGCCCAGAGAAGCTCGTCAAAGCCGATGAGACCGAGGTCGTGAGGCGACCTGCCGGCATCGATGATCGCCCGCAGGGTGCCGATCATCATCAGGTTGTTGCCGACCAGCAGCGCGTCCGGCGGCTCCGGGAGACGCAGCAGCGACTGCGCCGCGGCATAACCGCCGTCGATTCTGAAGTCGCTCCAGCGCAGCAGCTCCTCGCCACCCCCGATCGCCTCCAGATAACCCGCGGCCCGCTCCCGGCCGGTCGAGATCGATGGCGGGCCGGTGATGCAGCCCACTCGGGTGAACCCCTCCTCGAGCAGGTGCCTGGTGGCGTGAGCGGACGCCTCGCAGTTGTCGAGCCGGACGAGGTCGAGGTCACAGTCGTCGATGGTACGGTCGACAGCAACCACCGGTGTGCCCGATCTGGTGAGGAGGGCGACGTCCGACTTCCTCGCGTCGGCAGGGGTGATGATGCAGCCTGCCATCCTCTCGTCGTGGGCGAGTTCGACATAGGCGCTCTCCTTCACGGGGTCCTCGTCCGCGTTGCACAGAACGACCGAGTACCCACTCTCGGCGGCGGCGTCCTCTACACCCCGCGCCATATCGGTGAAGAACGGGTTCCGAATGTCCGAGATGATCAGCGCCCATACCAACGTGGTCTGAGTACGGAGCGACCGGGCGATCCGGCTCGGCCGGTAGTCGAGCTCCTCGACGGCGGCTTCGACCCGTGCCACCATCGACGGGTCGACGGTATGTCCGTTGAGAACCCGGGACACCGTCGCCGGCGAAACGCCATCACCCCAGTGCATCTACGTCCCCGCACACGTGAACCTCGACGCCGAGTTCCGCCAACATCGCTGCCTTGGCAATGAGGGCTTTGTCGGCAGTCGCGGCATCGGGCGCGTAGACAACACTCAGGTGGTTCGCCTTGTGCCTGGCCATGAACTGATCTCGGCTCACACCGTGAAGCACGGCGTGCATCATCGGCCACTCAGGGTTGGTGGCCTGCGATCGACGCTCCGTCTCTTCGAAGGGCAGCTCGATCGCCGTTCCTCGTCCGAGGTCCACATGGAGCCGCCCGTCGGCGATGAAGACACGCGACCACACGATCTCACCTGGCTTGGACACACCCTTGATCGTGGAACCGCCAAGTGGAAAGTACACGGGACTCTGTCGCCAGCCTACCGCGTCGGCGTATCCGTTCTCGAAGTGTGACGGCGGGACTGAGCCCGAGATCTCGAACAGCCAGACAAACCGGCCTTCGTGCTCGTCGCCCCACCGAATATCATGCAGTGTCGTGGCGGGATCGAGTCCCATTGCCATCCAAATCCGGTTGGTGACGAGTGAGTCCACCGCAACGCCCTCATCCGCCTCGTTGAAGTGGGGCAGCGCCCTCCCCTCCCACAGCACTTGAGAGCCATCACGGCTCGTGACCGGCGGGCGTTCCACGTTGTTGAGGAGGCCCTCAGCGAGGTCGGAGGCGGGACAGAGGTCCTTCAAACCCTGCTGGTATTGGATGCCGATCACGTCGACTCCGAAATCATCGGCGATACGGAGCGCCGCTATATACATCTTGTACTGCCAGCGCAGTTGGCTCTCGGTCAGTTCGGTCGCCTCGTCTTCGCCGAGCCGGAACGTCATTCCCTTCTCTCGGAGCCAGCGCCCGACCCCATCGGCCTCATCGTCGGCGACACGTTGCATTTCCGCCCAGAGAGCGCTCTGCGACAAACGCTCCTTGTAGATGCCGATCGGGTTGAGCAACTCGTCGTCGATGATCGCGTTGTACATCCCCATGCAGCCCTCATCGAAGACTCCGACGATGGCCTTGTCGGTGCACAACTCGGCGGCGAGCGCCTCGCCGAGCTCCTTCTCGGGTCCCGGCGGCAAGGTGGGGTCGTCGTGGACGTGCCCGTCATCGTGGGTGATCGTTCCGGTCTCGATCCACTGCCGGAGGCCCGCCTTGAACCAGTCGTCGGTGAAGTCGACGCCCATCTTGGTCATGCCTGCGTTCACTCCGAGGAGTCCCACCAGCCCGGGCCACTCCCCGACGAAGTTGGCCATGGTGAGGATCGGGCCCTGATGGGTGCGCAACCCGGCGAGGACGTGATGGCTGTACTGCCACACGGCCTCGGCAACGACGAGCGGCGCCTCCGCCGGGATGCCCTTGAAGACCTCGAGCCCCATCCGCTGGCTGGAGATGAACCCATGTCCGGCATATGGGTCGAACTGGTGGGCTCGTACCACGCTCCAGCCGAGCTCTCCGAATGCCGCCGTGATGTCGGCCTCCATGCGCTCCTGCGTCGGCCATCCGGCGCGGTTGGCCGACTCACGGAGGTCGCCGCTCGCGACGAGGTAGACGGTGCGAGGCCGTGCCTTCGGAGGTTGCGCGACGATGGGCAAGGTGTAGGTCATTGGTTCTCCCTTGGTTTCGGCAGATCACGGTCGCGGCGGGCGAGCCGATGGGCGATGTCGCGGGTTGCGGAATACAGGGCGCGGTAGGCGGCATACGCCTTCTCGTAGGCGGAGGCATGGGCGGGTTCGGGACGGGCGACGCCAGCTGGTGGATTCCACTGCGTGGTGTCGAAGTCGCCGAGGGCGCCTGCGGCCAGACGAGCCGAGCCATAGCTGGCTCCGATCGTCACCGACGGGATGATCTGCTCCAGCCCTGTCACGTCGCTGACGATCTGTGGCCACAGGTCCCCTTGGGTACCTCCACCCACGGCGACGACCCGCTCGATCGCGGCTCCCGCGGTGGCCAGCGCCTCGACGTTGTGGCGCACACCGAAGCCGGTCGCCTCCAGAGCGGCGCGGTACAAGTCGCCCCGACCGTGCGAGAGTGTAAGGCCGGCGATCACTCCCCGTGCGTCGGGATCGAGGATCGGCGTTCGGGCACCGGCGAAGTAGGGGAGCATGAGCAGTCCCCGCGCCCCCACGCCCGACCGGCGTGCCTCGTCGAGCAGCGTCGAATACTCAGGCGACCCGCTCAGGTCGCGAATCCAGGAGGTGATGGCGCCCGAGGTCGCCATGCCCCCGGCGAGATTGCGGGTGTCGGGGAGGGCTCCCACCGTTCCCCACATCGACGGAGACGTGAGCTGGGTGGCCGTCGTGGCGATGAGGAACATCGTCGTCCCGTACATGAGCATCAGGTCGCCGACGTTCTGGGCACCGACGCTGACGGCCTCGCTCCATGCGTCGATGGTCCCGGTCACGACCGGAGTACCGGCCGGAATCCCTGCGACCGCGGCTCGGGTGTGGCCGGCGATCTCGGTTGCCCAGGTGAGCGGCGGCAGCTCGACATCGGGGGCGATGCGCGTCGCCCACGGCGGGTACCAGTCCGTGTCGACGGAGTCGAACAGCGGTGTGCATTGCGAGGCCGACTGGTAATCGAGGGTGTAGGCACCGGTGAGGTTGCGCACCAGCCACGAGGCGGGCATGTAGAAACGACGGGCTCGTTGCCAGATCTCCGGCTCGTTCTCGGCGACCCACAGCAGCTTTGGGCCAACCGCCTGGGAAGACAGAGTCGAGCCACAGCGGCTCAGAATGGCGTCAGTGCCACCCAGAGACACCGTCAGTCGGGTGATCTGCGCGCTGGCGCGGGTGTCGACTCCATAGAGGATCGCCGGCCGGAGGGGACGGTCCTCCTCGTCGGTCAACAGCACACATGGCCCCATCCCGCTCACGCCCGCGGCGCGCACATGGACGTCGCCAGGGGCGGTGAGCTCGGTGGTTAGCTCGACGAACTCGTTCCACCAGACGCGGCCATCCATCTCGAAGTACCCGGGGAGTGGGCAGTCGACGCGGTGGTTACGGACCGCCTGACGTACCACCCGCCCGTCTGGAGCGACCAGGACACCTTTGCTGCTCGACGTCCCGATGTCGACGCCAAGCGTCACTTCTTGATCCACAACGACCTCCGCAGTCACTATCTCAGAAATCATCTCAGAAATCGATTTCAAGCGCAAGTGTCGAGATCGGGAGGTCGGTATCCGGCTGCGTCGGAATCAGCGGGTGATGGGAAGCTCCAGCGACCGTGGGGGTGAGGTGTCGCCGCGGATTCGATCGATGAGAACCTGGGCGGCCAGCTCTCCGAGCTTGCGCGCCGGAAGGGGGACGACGTCGACGCCGTCATGCTCGAGAGATGCGTAGGGCAGATCGCCGATGGACGCCAGTCCGATCCTTCCCGGTTCGTCCAACGCATGGAGCGCGCCGGCAGCCATGAGGTTGTTCGTCACCACGATGGCGTCGGGGGGAAGCTCCCCGGAGAGCAACTCCTGAACCGCGTCGTGCCCACCGTCATAGCGGTAGTCGGAGTGAATCAGAGGTCCCGGCCGCATGCCGCGAGCGTTGAGCTCGGCCTTCCATCCGGCGGCGCGCAGGGTTGCCGTCTCGACGTCATAGGGGCCGGTGACGCAGGCGATCCGGCTGAAGCCCCGGTCACAAAGAAGCGCCGTCGCCAATCGGCCGGCCGCCTGATTATCCACTGATACAGAGTCGATCTGGCTCCGTTCCGGGGCACGATCGACCGCCACGACCGGCCGGCCGCTCTGGAGTAGCGCCGAGATGTCCGTGTTCTTCGAAGCGTGAGCGAGGATGACTCCTGCGGTCAGCTCGAGCAGGGCGATGTCGAGGTACTCCGCCTCTTTCGTCATGTCCTCGTCGCTGTTCCCCAGCATCACCGAGTACCCGTCGGCACGGCATTGGTTCTCGACACCACGCGCCAACGCGGTGAAGTAGGGGTTCTCGATGTCGGGCACGATGAGCGCCACGATCTCCGACTTCTGGCGCCGTAGGTTGCGGGCGGCGCGGTTGGGCTCGTAGCTGAGCATGGCGGCCGCCTTGCGGACTCGCCCTGCCAAATCCTCACGGACCTTGATGTCGTTGAGCACGCGCGACACCGTCGATGGCGAGACACCCGCGAGACGCGCTACGTCGTAGATCGTTGCCATCGTCGGATCCTAGGACGACCCCTTGTCCATCATCTGTCAGCTTCCCGTTTGACAAGGCTCACTCGCCTTGATATACATTGATGCCAGAAATCGATTGCTGCTTGGTGTGTCGCCGGTCGGAACCTAACAGAAAGTGCAGGAGCCATGCGAAATTATGACACAACTCGGCCGCCGTTCTACGGCCGCCCCGCTCTCAGGGCGTTGGCGTCGGTCGTAGTACTGGCGCTCGCGCTCACCGCGTGCGGATCAGACGGGAGCACCGATACAACCACGACAACCGATACAACCACGACAACGGAGGGAAGCAGCACCGACTCCTCGGTGACCGAGACCACGGCCGCCGCGCTCTCGGGATCGCTCTCGCTCATGGCGTGGGGTTCGGAAGAGGACCTCGCCTCTATCGAGGCGGTCGTCGACGCCTACACGGCAGCCTTCCCTGAGGTCGAGATCGAGTTCCTGACCGGGGATTGCGCGGTCGATCTGTCGGTGTGCAAGCAGCTCGTGGCCGCCAACGACATGCCCGACATCGTCATCCCCCACAACTCGGTGATCGACATCGAGGGCAGTCTCGGCGTGATCGAGAACCTCGACCCCTACATCGAACGAGACGGTGTCGACCTCAGCCAGCTCGTCCCGGCGAGCGTCGCCGGCGTCACCGCAACCAACGGTTCCGTGTACGCGCTCCCGATGGGGTATCACATCGAGGTGATGTACTACAACAAGGCACTGTTCGACGAGGCAGGACTCGCCTACCCTCCGGCCGACGGTTCGTACACGTACGATGACGTCCGCGACTGGGCACTCAAGCTCACCAAGGACGGCTCCGGGAGAACCGGCGATGATCCCGACTTCGACGGCAACGACGTGGTGCAGTGGGGCCTGTACACCTGGCCGCTGTCGCTCAACGGGTACGACCCGATCCTCCTCGCCAACGGCGGCAGCGTGACCGCCCTCGACGGGAGCGCCACGTGCACCGTCGATTCGCCTGAAGCAGTGAAGACGTTCCAGTACATCCAGGACCTCATGTGGACGGACCACTCGGCCGTGACCGCCGCCGTCGACCAAGAGGAGGCGGGCAAGTACCGCTTCGCCGACGGACAGGTTGCGATGCTCATGGGCGCGCACTGGATGACTCCCATCATTCAGAACCAGTCACCCGACATGGCGTACGACGTCGCCGCCCTCCCGAGCGGTGATGCCGGCAACGCCTCGATCGTCAACGTGCACTCCTGGGCCATCGCCAGTCAAAGCGAGAACAAGGACCTCGCGTGGCACTTCCTCAAGTGGGCGACCCTCGAGAATCCGCTGCCGGCGATGGGGCTCATCCCGGCGAACACGTCCGCCATCGAGAGCCAGTTCCTCACCCTGCCGGACGAGCCGGAGCATCTCGAAGATGCCTTCATCGTGCCTGCCTCGTGGGAACTCACGGTGAGCCCACCGGAGTTCGCTCACAACTTCCTCGAGTTGCAGAGTCAGGATGGGCTCGCTCCGATCATGGAACAGATCTACCTGGATTCCGCAAGCGCAGCCGACGCGCTCGACGGCGCCTGTGCCAAGCTCCAGCCGATCATCGAGCAGTAAATGCAGCCGATCATCGAGCAGTAAATGAGAATCCGGAGACGCCGGGCGAGATCATCTGAAGCACGTGTCGGTTGGGCTTTCGTAGCCCCCCAGGTACTGGGGATGCTGGTCTTCATCTTGATCCCGCTCGGCGTCTCCGTCTACTACACGTTCACGAAGTGGGACCTGATCGCTCCGGCTCCCACCTGGGTAGGGCTCGACAACTGGCGATACCTCCTCCACGACTCGCGGATCGTGAAGGTGATGGGCAACACCTTCCGCTTCATCCTCTTCGGGCCGACGGTGTACCTCGTCCTCGGCCTCCTCCTCGCGTTGCTCCTCAGGAACGGTGGCCGCGCAACGAGTGGGTTCCGCGCCGTCTTCATCCTGCCCTACGTCCTCGCCACCGTGGGGGTGGGCACGATCTGGCGGTGGGTGCTCAACGACCGTGCCGGTCCCATCGCACAGCTCCTCGACGTATTCGGCATCAACAGTCCCCAGTGGCTGTTCGATCCAAAATGGGCGATGATCGCCATCGCCGCCGCCACGACATGGCAGGCGCTCGGATTCGGGATGGCGATCTACTTCGCCGGCCTTCAAGACATCCCCAAACAGCTCTATGAAGCCGCCGGGCTCGATGGCGCCACTCCCTTCCAGCGGTTCCGCTACGTGACGCTTCCGCAGCTGTCTCCCATCATCCTGTTCCTCACCGTCACCGCCCTCATCTCGGCGCTCCAGCTCTACGACCCGGTCGTGGCGATGACCGGCGACGGCTTCGGCGGCACCGCCGCCGCCGGGGGCCCACAGGATTCGACTCGCACCATCGTGCTGTACCTCTACAACCAGATGTTCCAGTACAACGAGTCCATCTCGGGACTGGGCTACGCCTCGACCATCGCCTGGTTCCTCGCCATCGTGACGATCGTGTTCACCGTCGCCCAATGGATGCTGTTCCAGCGGCGGAGGTCTCGTGGCGAGCGCCGACCGCGGCGAGGGCTCCTCCGGCGGAAGGCGGGCGCATGAAGCAAGCCACCGACGCACGCTCGTCCCGTCGGCGCACTCTCCACGGCCAGCAACACTCTGTGGCGAGACGCCGGGTCGTGGTGCGGGTCCTCCTCATCGTCTCCGCAGTGATCTACCTCGTGCCGTTGACGTTCGTGGTCTCCTCGTCGTTCCGCACCGACACCAACATGTATAACCCGACGCAGTGGATTCCTAACCCCTTCACGCTGGAGCACTACTCCAACCTGTTCGAGACCCTGCCGCTGCTGCCCCGCTACCTGTGGAACACCGTGTTCATCGCGGGGCTGTCGACCGCCGGCACGGTGCTCTCGAGCGCACTCGCCGGCTACGGGCTGGCCCGCTTCCGGTTCCCGGGAAACCGGCTGATCCTCGCCGGTCTGTTGCTGACCCTGATGGTTCCCCCGCAGGTCACGCTGGTCCCTCTCTACATCGCCTTCCGGACGGTCAACCTCGTGAACACCCCGTGGCCCATCATCCTCCCTGTGTTCTTCGGGACACCGTTCGTCACGTTCTTCTTCCGGCAGTACTTTCTCTCCCTGCCCCGTGACTTCGACGAGGCGGCGCGCGTCGACGGCGCGTCGTGGTGGCAGGTCTTCTGGAAGATCGTGGTCCCGCTCTCTCGTCCGGCGTTCATCACCATGGCGGTGCTCACCCTCATCCAGCAGTGGAACGGGTACTTCTGGCCGAGCGTCTTCCTCAAGTCGAAGGAGCAGTGGGTGCTTTCGCAGGCGATGGTGTCGCTCAGCGGCCAGTACGCCAGCCGCCAGGGGGAGATCATGGCGGGCATCATCCTCATGTCTCTCCCGATGGTGCTCCTGTTCATCTTCGCCCAGCGGTACATCGTCCAGGGCATCACCAGCGGCGGGGTCAAGGGATGACGGCGGCGACAGGTAGACCCGACGAGGGTTCCGCAGGCCACACGGTCGAGACCGATCGCCTCCGCATCCGCATCGTGGAGACCGACCACTCGGTGGCGGTCGCCGATCTTGTCGACCGCTCGACAGGGGTCCGATGGCTCGGCGAGGGGAGGCGTGAGCCCCTCGTGCGGATTCGCATCGTCGACGGAGTCCACGCCGAAGACTTCGACTCCCTGGGGGGTGTCACCGGAGTATCAGCTCATGAGGACGGTCCTGGACTCGGCATCGGGTTCGCCACGCTTGACGGACGACTCGACGCGAAGGTGCGAATCGTGCCGGAGGGAGCCGCGCTGTGGTTCGAGGCTGCTCTCCGCAACCGCACGTCCACGGCTCTCAACGTCGAGGTTCGACTGCCGTGGTTCCGGCTCGGGCCCGTCCGGGGGGCCGAGCCGGTCGGCATGGTCCCGATCGAGATCGGGAGCGTCCGTCCCCTCGCCGAGGGTCCCCTTCGCAACGGTGGTCTCTTCGCCCACCAGACGTTCGCGTGCGCAACGTCGGTCTTCCCATTGGCCCACGTCGGTGACGCGCGCCGCGGGGCCGGCATCTCGATCTCCGGCGACCCGGTGCACGGCGCCACCCAGGTGTTCGAGGCGGCACTCGACGGCACCGGATGCCGTTCGACCGCCTTCCTCCTACCCGAAGGAACAGCTGTCGTCGGCGCCGTCAGGGTCACCGCGGACAACGGCCGGTGGCAGACGGCGGTCGACGTCTTCCGGGCCCGGACTTCACCATCCGTGCCAGCGACTCCCGAATGGCTCCGCCACGCCGGGGCGATCTACAACCCACTGGCGGAGGGTGGCGGCGGCATCTACCAAGAGGAGCCGACGATCTCGCTGGCGGATCGGATCTCGTCGTTCGAGGACCTCCCGACCCTGCTCGCCGAGGCGCGGCGGCTCGGCACCGACGTGCTCCATCTCTTCGACTACTGGGAGAAGGACTCGGACGACGCCCGGCCGGCTTACTGGCACAAGGGCTCCTACCTGCCCCGTCGCGATCTCGGCGGTGAGGAAGCCCTGCGGCGTGGCGTCCACGCGGTGCGCGCCGCCGGCGGGCACGTGCTCATGTACCTGGAGCCGTTCATCGTCTACCGCGCCTCGGAGCTGGGCCGCAGCGACGGGGACCGATTGGCGGCGCGCGACCCATGGACCGGTGAACCCATCAGCACCTACCCCGACACCATCACCACGGTCCCCTGGGATCCGGTCTGGCGCGACTACATCGCCTCTCGGGCCGAGTGGCTGGTACGAGACATCGGCTGCGACGGGATCTTCCTCGATTCATTCGGATGGCAATGGAACTGGGTGTGCTCGGTTCGCGGCGAAGCACCGCGCAGCGCGGCAGCGTGGAACCGTGGCGTCGTGGAACTGGCTTCGGAGGTACGCCGACGCATCCGGGCCATCGAACCGGAGGCGGTCGTCGTCACCGAGGCGCTCACCTGGGAGCTGGCGTCGGCGGTCGATGCCGGCCTCGACGCCTCGTTCGCCTGGAACCTGCCACTCAACTCCCCGGGAATCCTGCGCTCGCCGGTCCGGCGCGGGTACCCGGAGCTGACGTTCTTCTCGAGCGGGCGCGACGAGCTGCAACTCAAGCAGGTCTTCGCCGCCGGGCATGGGCTGGCGCTCTCCCATCGCTGGCTGGAGCACGAGGACTTCGTCGCCGAGATCGTGCGGCTCCGCAGGGCCTGGGGCGAGGCGTTGACTGACGGAGAGGCTGCCGAGATTGGGCGCAGCTCCGACGGCCTCATGGCGGCGATGCTCTACACAGGCAGCGGCCAACACGTGCTCACGGTTCTCAATGCAAGCGCTGAAATACGCCGTCCGCACTACTCCAGCGGCCAGCCACCCTCGGGGATGTGGCGCCCACTCCTCACGGGCACCCCCGCAGACACGACCTCGCCTCTTCCCCCCGGGATGCTCGCAGTCTGGGGAATCCGCAACCGACCTCTCGCCGAAGGACCGTAATCCAACGACCGTAGGAAAGGAGACACCTATGACCCTCAATCGGGCTCTCCGTCTCGCCGTGATTGCTGTCGCCGTCGTTGTGATGGTGACGTTTCTCAGCCCCACGCCACCCGCAAGCGCGACGAGCTACACGATCTCCGATTCGGCGATCTCGGTCACCATTGACGCCACGAGCGGCATCGAGCTGACCGAGGTGCGCGACGTTGACACAACGCACGACTGGATCTCGTCGGACACGGCGCTGTTCGAGTTCGCCCTCGACAACGGTATCCCGTACAACAGCGCAGCCGGTGTCACCGTCGACAGTGCCTCATCGACAGGCACCACGATGACCATCGCGGCCCACGCCAACGCGCTCCCGCTCGATTTCGACTTGGTCTTGGAGATCGACTCCGGAGCTGGCGCCGTCATCCAGGCGATGACCGTGACGAGCACCGACACCAGCGCTCACGACTTGCGCCTCGTCTACCCGAAGATTCACAACTTCGCATCCCCGGGATCGAGCGCCGACCTCATGGGCACCGTTCCCGCCGAGTCGGGTGGCGTGGCGAACCTCAACGACGTCACGTCCCTGGGGATGGGTCTCAACATCGACATTGGGTTGCCGACGGCGATGAACTTCATGGAGGTCGCCAGCGTCTACGACGGAGCCGGCGGCGGGGGGCTCTACTTCGCCGACCTCGACGGCAACACCAACGACGCCGTCGCCCCACTCCAGTTCGTCATCTCATCCTCGGAGATCGCCGCCTTCTATTTCGACCGGCTCAAGGCGGGAGAAGAGCTCACCCTCCCGCGTCTCGGGATCGGAGTCACCCCGGACGGTGACTGGCACGAGGCCGTCGACTACTACCTCAACGCACACGGGTCGCCGAGCTTCCCCACCCCGCCGGCATGGCTGCGCGAGGCAGGAGCCATCTACTCGCCCACCGCGGGCGGAGCCGGAGCCATCTACCTCTACCAGCAGCCGCTGGAACGCATCGACAACCGGATCAACAGCTTCACGGATCTTCCCGATTTGCTCGACGAGGCGGAGTCGCTTGGCACCAACATCCTCTACCTCAGCGACTACTGGGAAGGAATCGATCAGGATCCAAACGAGTTCCCGCCGTACTACAACAAGGGCGACTACATTCCGACGTCGACGCTTGGCGGGGCCAACGCCCTCATCGAGGGCATCGAGGACGTCCACAACGAGGGCGGATACATCATCGCCTACGTAGAGCCCTTCATCGTCTACGAGCTGTCGGACCTCGGCCAAGCGGTCGGCACCGCTTGGGGCGGACGCGACGCGAACGGAAGCCTGGACGACACCTACA
>Ga0315548_1000723_pt1 | contig 30377 bp, 26 predicted proteins | sample SalMarSW160110MG_2_FD_202540 | JGI IMG/M metagenome (GOLD analysis project Ga0315548, IMG submission 202540) | Salt marsh sediment microbial communities from the Plum Island Ecosystem LTER, Massachusetts, United States - Salt Marsh Sediment SW1601-110 ... | reverse complement strand
CGCCGCTATCCCCGAATCTCCGGCCGCACAGGCTACGGCTTTGCCGTGATTGCCGGTGGAGAAGGTGATCACCCCCCGCCGGCGCTCCTCCTCGCTCAGGCCGAGGATCTTGTTGAAGGCCCCCCGGACCTTGAAGGAACCGGTCTTCTGCAGGCTTTCGAGCTTGAGATACACGGCTGCGCCGACCTGATCACTCAGAACGGGGGAGGCGATCAGCGGGGTTCTCAGCACCCTTCCCGCAATCCGCTGACGGGCTTGATAGACCGCGGAGAGGGGTATCGGAGAGTGGAGCATCCGGCTACTTCACGAACAGCTTGTTCGGAAACTCGTACAGCGGCTCGTAGCCCTTCTCGGTGATCCTGATGGTGGCGTCGGCCTCGAAGCCGACCTTCTCCTCCCAGATCCCGAGGATGATGTGAAAGGCCATGTTGGGCTTGAGCACCGTCTTGTCCCCCGGGCGCAAGCTCATGGTCTGCTCGCCCCAGTCCGGAGGATAGTTGAGACCGATCGAGTAGCCTATGCGGGACTCCTTGACCACGTTGGTGCCCGAAATGGCCTGCCGCCAGCGAGCCTCCACCTCCTCGCAGGTGACCCCGGGTTTCACGATCTGCAGGGTCTCACCCAGTCCGTGGATGACCACGTCGGCGACCTCCTTGATGAGGGGGGGAGGCGTTCCCAGGAACATGGTGCGGGCAATCGGGGCATGGTAGTGCTTGTACACCCCGGTCAGCTCCAGGATGATCGGCTCGTCCTTCTGGTACTTCTTGTCGGTCCAGGTCAGATGCGGAGTGCTGGTACCCTCCCCGGCCATCATCAGGGGCACAATGGCCGGATAGTCGCCACCGTGCCGCTCGGTGCCCCTGTACTCCGCCGCGGCGATGGCTGCGGCGGCGTCGCACTCCCGCACGCCCACATCGATGGTGTCGATGGCCGTCTGCATGACCTTGACGGCGATCTGCCCGGCGATCTTCATGAAGCGGATCTCCTCTTCACTCTTGATCTGCCGCACCATATTCACCAGCAGGTTCCCGTCCTTGAATTTGGCACCCGGAAGTGCCTTCTCCAGCTCCACGTAGTTCCTGTGGGTGAAGTAGAACTGGTCCATCTCCACGCCGATCGATTTGCGCTCCCAGCCTTTCTCCTTGATGATGTCCGCCACGAACATCATGGGGTGCTTGATCTTGGACTGCACGTAGTCATCGGCGTAGGAACGGATGTTTTCGGGCTTCAGGAACGTGGTCAGCTTGGCCCCATTGCCGTCCATGCCCCGGCCGACCCATATGGGCTCCTCCTGATCCAGGGAAACGATGAGCCCCTGGTGCACGTAAAAGGACCAGCCGTCGTAGCCGGTGAGGTAGTTCATGTTGGCCGGCTGCGAGACGAACAGCACATCGATACCGTCGTTCTTCATCCGATCCTTGGTCTTTTCGATTCTCTGTCTGTATTCCTTCTCCGGAAAAACAGGCATGACGATAACCTCCTATCTTTTTTTGTTATCCAGTCTCTTCTTGGTCCCCCCAAGAAAATGCATCACCATTGCTGCAGCCATGATCGAGGTCAGATTGGCCACATCTAGGGAAGGGGCAACCTCGACAAGGTCGAATCCCCGGGTCAACGGATGCTGAGCGATCATCCAGACAGCCTCAAGGGCCTGGTAGGAGCTTAGGCCCCCCGGATTGGGTGCACAGGTCCCGGGCGCCACGCTCAGATCGAGCCCGTCGATGTCGATGCTCAAGAAAATGGCCTCTGTACCGTCGGAGGCCAGCTCGAGGGCTTGATTCACCACCTCCTCGATCCCCCGTTTGTGCACCTGCCTGGCCGGGATCACCGTGATTCCCTTCTCCCGGCACCAGTCCATGTAGAAGCGGGAGTTGAGCCAGCCGTTGATACCCAGCTCCACCAGATTTTTCGGGAGAACCGCCCGTTCGGGCTCCTCCACCAAACGCCTGAAGGGTGTTCCGCTGGACACCTCCCCGTGGTGGGAGATGCGCACGTCCAGGTGCCCGTCGATCATGATCACCCCGATCCTGCCGTCCACACTGTTGATCAGGGCCTTGGCATCCGGATAGGCAAGAGAATGATCGCCGCCGATGGCCACCAGGGTTGTTCCGGTCCGGAAGATCTCGGTGAGCACCTTCTCCACCCGCTCGTGGGTGCCCAGCACGTCGGTCTGCAGTACGTCGATGTTGCCGAAATCCGTTACGCTGAATCCCGCAGACAGATCCATATCGATTCCCGGCTCGTAGACATTGGAGAAGACCAGGGAGCTGCGCACTCCCTCCGGACCGAAGCGGCAGCCTCTGCGCCCCATCACCGCGGTATCGAAAGGGATGCCGATGATCCCCGCATCCACCCGCTTCGCTTCCCTCCAGTCGACCATGATGTCCCTCATGCCCACGTCGTACTCATCGGGCACCCAGTTGCCGGGCTTCGGCACATCGAGAAGGAGCTTCTCCACCTCAGATGAGAATTTCATTTTCTCTACCTCCAGTGAGCCTAGCGAGCCAGCATCGTGTCGGGCAGGAACATGGCGATGTCGGGGAACACGATCAACAGGATGGTCGCCAGGATCAGTATAAATATGAACGGCGGCGTGTGCCGTATCACCTCCAGGTAGGGCCTGCGGAAGATCAGCTGGGCCGTGAAGATGTCGCAGCCGAAGGGCGGCGTGGCCGAGCCGATGGCCGCCTGCAGGGTAACCAGGACTCCGAGGAACACCGAGTTGATGCCGGTGGCCACCACATACGGCCCGAAGATCGGGCTCAGGATGTATATAGCCACGATCGGGTCCACGAACATGCAGGCTATGAAGTAGGAAATGACCACGATCATGATCACCTTGAGCTGCGAAGGATCGGTGCCGAACAGCAGGGGCATAAAGGCCTGGGGGATGCGCAGGAAGCTGATCAGCCAGGAGAAGGCCTGTCCTGCTCCCACCAGGACGAACACCACTCCGGTGATGACCCCGGTGTCGAGGAAGGACTTGTAGATTTTCTTCCAGGTCAGGCTGCGGTACACCAGTCCTTCCAGGATCAGGGCATAGGCAACCGAAGCGGCCGCCGCCTCAGTCGGGCTGAAGATCCCGGTGTAGATTCCCCCCACGATCAGCACGGGGAAGCCCATGACCAGGATGCCATCCTTGACCGCGACGAATCGTTCCTTCCAGCTGGCTTTGGGCGCCAGACCCACTTTCTTGATCCTGGAATAGAAATAGCAGTAGATCGAAAACATGAAGAAGATGAGCAGGCCCGGGCCGATCCCGGCCAGAAAGAGCTTGCCGATCGACGTGTTGGTGGCCACCCCGTAGACGATGAATCCGATGCTCGGAGGAATGAGGAAAGCGATGTCGCTGGAGTTGATGATCAGCCCCAGGGTGAAGGGGCTATTGTACCCCGCTTCCAGGAGCATGGGACGCATGGTGCCCCCGATAGCGGCCACTGTAGCCTGGGTGGAACCGGAGACCGCCCCGAATATGCCCGACGAAGGACCTCACCATATCTATGAGCTTGCGCGCGGCCTTGCCCGAGGTAATAATGCTGGCCGCCAGGATGAACATCGGCACACAGACCAGAGCCGGCGGCGTGAGCCCGGTCAGAACCTGCTGCACCAGCACGGTCATCTTCAAGGAGGGTATATTTACGGAGATGTGCGCGATCAGGGGACCCAGGATCGTAACCATGAAGGGGAATCCCAAAAGCAGCATGGCGACCATGCTGATCCACATAAATGTCATGGCCTACCTCCTTATCCCTCTTCCTCGTACTCGCTGCGCTGCTCCGGAGACATCCAGACCTCCTTGCGCACGATGTTGCGGATAATGGTCCGCACGTACTGGATGCCGGCCAGAAGAAAGCCGATCGGCACGATGACCAGGAAGGTCCAGTAGGGCAGCCTGAGGGCTTCAGTGGACTGACTCAAGGATTTGCTCTCCAGCAGATAGGCCAGGGAGTAGCGGGCCATGAGAAACATCACCACCGCACTCACCGCTGAAATGGCGAAGATGAAGATCTTCTCCAGACGGGGACCCATCAGGTCGAAGAAGGCCCCCATGCGGATGTGCCTGGCTTTTCTGACCGCGTAGCTCACCCCGACGAAGGTGGTGAAGATCACCAGGAACTCCGAGACCTCCTCCGCGAAGTAGATGCTCTTGAAGAACTCCCGGGCCACGACATTGGAGATGAGCAGGACGGCCAGCGCGGCAACGCCGAAACAGAGGCTTACCACCTCGAAGGTGTTCACGATACCGCCCACAATCCGGTTGAAGCCGGCGAACACCTCTCTTGCCGTAAGTCTTTTCTCTCCCTTCTTTTGCATACAATCAACCTCATTTTCGAAAAGGCTGGGCGACAGGGGATTTGCCCGTATCGCCCAGCTCGAGTTATTGTTTACTTGACTCCCACTGCTTTCTTGGCGTTTTCGATGTCCGCCAGCAGGGTGTCGAGAACCTCTTGGGCTCCTTCACCGCCGATGTTCAGATACGTGGAGTGGACCTTCTGAGCCTGCTCCTTGAAGGGCTTGATGTCTTCAGCGGTGAACCGGTACACCTCGATTTCCGGACGATCCGCCAGCATCTGCTCCAGCTCGTTCTTGTTCTTGGCGTCGATCCACTCGGCCGAGGGGATGACCGCGTCCGCCCAGAACTGGCGCATCTTCTCCTGCGTCTCCTTGGGCAGAGAGTCGAAGAACTGCATGTTCACGGTCGGGATCCCGACGAAGGGCTCGGACCATATCTGGGTCAGGTAGTCCTGAACCTCGTAGAACTTCATGCTGGAGATGGCGAACAGGGGGTTGACCTGACCGTCGATCAGGCCCATCTGCAGGCCGCTGTACACCTCGCCATAGCTCATCGGGGTGGGACTGGAGCCGTAGGACTTATAGTCTTCCACCAGCAGCTTCGAGCCCATCACCCGCACCTTGAACCCTCCGAAGTCAGCGAGGGTGCGTTTGGGCTTCTTCGAGCTGACCCACTGCCATCCCTCGTACACGATGCCCAGAGGCACCAGGCCGTTGTGCCGGAAATGCTCCTCCAGAATGCCCATGATCTTACCGTTTTTGACCACCCATTCCAGGACCTGCGGCATCTTTTCCTGGGGCCACAGGTAGTTCAGGGCCAGGACCTGGGCCTGGGGAACGAAGGAGCTGATCCAGCCGAAGTCGGAGAACACGTACTCCACTACCCCGATCTGGCAGAGCTCGTTGATGTCCCGCGTGTCGCCCAGCGTCCCATAGGGATAGACGGTGATGTCGATCTGACCGTCGGACCATTCCCTCATCTCGTCGGCGAAGTTTTCCGCCCAGACGGTCATGAAATCACCCTCGATCTCCTCAGAGGCGAACTTCGGCTCGATTTTTTCGACCACCTCTACTTCGACCGCTTCTTTTTTCTGGCAGCCCATGAGCAGACCCACGCCCGCCACCAGGACAGCCAGAACCAGCGCTACTACGAGTAGCTTCTTACCATTCATCATGGCACCTCCTATAAATTTTGAATTCTCTGCAATAGGCCCACTATTCCTCCGCCCGCGCATCACCTCCTTTGTTTTCGAAAAAATTCATCGCTCCGCGGACGTGCATCTCCACCCCCAGGGGCAGTACATCCTCATCGATGTTGAAGCGGGGATTGTGGTGGGGAAAGCAGCTGCACTTTTCCTCATTTCCCGTTCCTAGAAAGTACAACACGCTGGGGACGTGCACGGCGAAATCCGAAAAATCCTCTCCCGCGGTGCAGGAATAGGAAACCACCGAATCGCCTCCGCCGAGCACCTCCGCAGCGGTACGCCTGGCCAGGGCGGTCATTCCGGGATGGTTGACCACTGCACGATTCTCGCGGTGTATCTCCAGCTCGCACTGAACACGATAGGCCGCACCCACCGCCTCCACGATCCGTTTGAGCCTGCCTTCCGGGTTTTCCTCGCTCTGCTCCCCGCCTTCGTACAGATAGCGCATCGAGCCTTCCAGGATCACATGATCGGGAACGATATTGGACTTGGTGCCTCCCTCGATCTTCCCGAACATGATGATCGTCGGTTTCATCAGGCTGATCTCCCGGGTCTGGATGGTCTGCACGGACTGTACGATGGCCGAGGCGGCGATGATAGGGTCCACGGCCTGTTCGGGGAACCCGGTGTGCCCGCCTCTTCCCCTGACCACGATCCTGAATACGTCGAGGGTGGCCGTTACCGGGCCCGAGTCCATACCTATCTGTCCGCTTGGAAGAGGTGTCCAGATGTGCAGCGCCATGGCCGCATCGACCTTGGGGTCGATCAGGACACCGCCGGCGATCATGGCCTCCGCTCCCGGAGGCTCCGCAGTCGTTTCCTCGTTCGGCTGGAAGACCAGCTTGATCGTGCCGGGGATCCGCTTTCTCTGTTCCGCGAGGACCTTGGCCGCCACCAGCAGCATGGCCGTGTGGGCGTCGTGGCCGCAGGCGTGCATCACCCCTTGGTTCACCGACCGATAGGGAACGTCGTTTTCCTCCTGCACGGGCAGGCCGTCCATATCCGCCCGCAGCAGCAAAACCGGTCCCTCTCCGCTGCCTTCCAGCAGCGCTTCCACCCCGGTGCCGGCCAGCCGCTTCACGGGCAATCCCAGGGCGCGCAGGTACTCCTCCACCAGCTTCGAGGTCCTGTGCTCCTGAAATCCCAACTCCGGGTACTTGTGGAAGTCCCTTCTGAGCTCGATCAGCTCATCCCGCAGACCGGCAATCCGTTCCTGCAAATCCATGTTCAGTCTCTCGCATCCCTCGGCTTGACCCATCCTCTTTGTATCAGTGTCTCGGCAATCTGAACCGCGTTCAACGCCGCCCCTTTTCGAATGTTGTTGGACACGATCCAGAGGCTCAAGCCGTTTTCCACCGTACGATCCTCTCGAATCCTGCCGACGAAGGTGGCGTCTTCCTGGTCGGTCATGATCGGCATCGGATACTTGAGCTGGCCCGGATCGTCGAGGAGGATCACCCCGGGGCTCTTCACCAGGATCTCCCGGGCCTGCTCGGCCCCGAGCGGCCTCTCCATCTCGATGTTCACCGACTCCGAATGCCCGTAGAACACCGGTACCCGCACGCAGGTGGCATTCACCCGGATCGATTCATCCCCCATGATCTTCCTGGTCTCATTGACCATCTTGTACTCTTCCTTGGTGTACCCCCCCTCCTGAAACACGTCGATATGGGGGATCACGTTGAAGGCGATCTGATACTGGAAGCCGCGGACCTCTACGGGCGCTTTGGTCTTCAGAAACTCGATGGATTCCTCCTCCAGGGCGATGCTTCCCTTTTTGCCGGCGCCCGTGGTCGCCTGGTAGGTGGAGACCACCACCCGCCTGATTCCGGCTGCATCGTGGAGGGGCTTGAGGGCCACCACCATCTGGATGGTGGAACAGTTGGGATTGGCGACAATCCCCCGGTGCCATTCCAGATCGTGGGGATTCACCTCGGGCACCACCAGGGGACACTCGGGATCCATGCGCCAGGCCGAAGAATTGTCGACCACGACCGCCCCCTGAAGCACGGCCTTGGGAGCCAGCTCCTGGCTGGCCGTACCTCCCGCGGAGAAGATGGCAATGTCCATTCCCTTGAAGTTCTCTTCCGAGGCAGCCAGTGTCTTCAGGGTATGTCCCCGGAACTCCAACGGGGTGCCTTCGTTCTTGGGCAGATCCAGCGCCCGCAGCTCCCGAACCGGGAATTTCCGCCTTTCGAGGGTGCGGATCATCTCCGACCCCACCATCCCGAGGGCTCCTACAACCGCGACATTCCAATTTTTACCAGGCATGGGCTTTCACTCTCCTGACGGATTTTTTTCGATCTCCCGCACGGAATCGGAAAATATCTCGATTGCCTTGCGCAACAGAGCTTCGCTGATGACCAGCGGAGGCAGAAAACGGGCCACGTTCCCGTAGTGTCCGCCCACCTCGATCATGACACCCCTCTGATGGCAGAGGGTTCTCATCCGCTTGGCCAGCTTGGGAGCGGGTTTCTTGGTGTGCTTGTCGTAAACGAACTCCACTCCCAGCATCAAACCCTTTCCGCGGGCCTCCCCGATGATCGGGCAGTCCTTCTCCAGTGCCTTGAGCAGCTTCAGAGCCGCCCGGCCGAGCTGCTCGGTGTGTCCGAGCAGACCGGAGTCCAGCATGTAGCGCAGGGCCCTGGCTCCGGCGGCATAAGCGATCATGTTGCCGCGGAAGGTCCCGATCGTTTTGGCCGTGGGCCAGGTGTCGAGACTTTCGCGGTAGGCGATCGCCGAGATTGGAAAACCCAATCCTCCCAGAGCCTTGCTCAAGGTTACGACATCGGGAACGGTCCCGGTGTGCTCGAAGGCGAACATCTTTCCGGTTCGCCCCAGGCCGCATTGGATCTCGTCGCAGATCAGCAGCACCTCGTGGCGATCGCAGATTTCCCGAACTTCCGGCAGAAAGCGTTCGGGAGGCACGATGGAGCCGCCCTCTCCCTGGATCGGCTCCACGATCACCGCGGCCGGCTTCGTCACTCCCGAATGGGGATCGGCCAGCATGCGGTCGAGGTAGCCGGTGCACTCCATGGAGCAGTCCTCCGGCCGCCTGCCGAAGGCGCAGCGATAGCAGTAGCCGTAAGGGGCGTAGTGCACCTCGGGGATCAGGGGCAGCAGCCCGTCCTTGTGGGAAGCGGCGGTGGTGAGCGCCAGGGCACCGGCGGTCATGCCGTGGTATCCTCCCTCGAAGGCGATGAAGGGAATCCTTCCCGTGTTGTATTTGGCCAGCTTCATGGCCTGCTCCACGGCGTCGGATCCGGTGGGCCCGCCGAAGAACAGCCGCGTCAGCTCTTTGGGAAGCGCGCGAACCAGGATCTCCTCCATCTCCCTCCTGGCCGGGGTGGGGATATCGAGGGTGTGGGTGACCTGATCGATCTGTTCGTGGGCCGCTTTCAGCACTTCCGGGTGGGCGTGTCCCACCGCCATCACCCCTGCGCCGCCGAAGCAGTCGATGTACAGGTTCCCGTCCATATCCTCCACGGTTGCCCCCTTGGCGCGCCGTACCGCCATGGGCATCCCCTTGGCGTAGGAAATCGCAGAGCTCTCGTGGGCGGCCTGGTACTCGAGCAGCTCCTTCGACTTCGGTCCCGGCGGCGCGAGGTGAATCTTCGGCGCTCCGGGAAAAGAAAAATCGTCATAATTGATGGTGCTTGGGCTCATCTGCTTCCTCCGTCCGGCACCGGCACGACCAGGTCGGCGGCTCCTGCCGGGGATATCCGCGATCCTCGGCCATATCGCTCCATGATTTCCAGCAAAACCGAGGCGATCTTGACCTTCTGCCGGACAAACTCGGCATGGAACTCCTCGCTCACCCACGGTTTGTATATGGCGGCCTCCGACGTACCAGGTTCTATCTTGAAATAGCAGGGGGAGGCCAGGCGACAGATCTCCGGTGCCTCGTAGATGCGGTATGTTCCTCCAAAGGAATCGACAACGATAAGATAGATATCCAAGGGGATATCAATGGCCTTTCTCATCCCCGCGATCATGGAAAGACTGATGTCCGACAGGGGATTCAGTGAATCAGCCCCGAGCGACTCGATCAGTCTTGCCCCTGCGGCGTTGCCGCAGCCGCCGAATACGGAGAACTTGAACACCGTGTTCTGAGGAATCAGTCCGTCCGCTCGCATCTTGCTCACCAGATCCAGAACTCCTTCGTCGTAGACGAGGAATCCCCGAAAGCCCGCCTCGATGTTCCGCAACATGTCGGCGATCCAATAGGAGAGGTAGTCCGAACCGCGGAGCCTGTAGCCCTGCATCATTCCCTCCGGGCTGACCCCCTCCTTGCTGCCGGCATCCCAGGCCTTGCGCGGACCAACCGATATCACTACCTCGATCCGCTGCTCGGCGGCCATTGCGGCCATGTCACGAAGCTCGAGTTTGTCACAGAAGGTCGAGCCGCCCACGGTGGCGATGATCCGGTGCACCGGAACTCCCCGCTTCTGCGATTCCCCTATCATCGCCTCCAAAGTCGAGGCTCGTTCGATCCCCGCAATCTCTATGCGGAAGTTGGAGCCATCGGGGAACGTTTTTTTCGAACCGTGGAGATCCCGGCCGGGAACTCCCTGTTTTTCCATGAAAGCGCGTATCTCTTCCAGGGTCATGCCCTCTGCTCCGCCTGATTCGTTTCGGTCGTTGGATTGTTTGCATCCGTACTGCCCATTTCACGGGAAATCTCGGCAGTGATTTCGAGCATCGGTGCTATCAATTTGTCGATCTTCGCTCTGGTAAAACGGATCGAAGGTGCGGAGATGCTCAAAGCGGCGACAATCCGGTTGGAATAATCGTAGATCGGTGCAGCGATGCAGTGCAGATTGAGATCCAGCTCCTTCAGATCCAGGGCGTACCCTCTTCTGCGCACTTCGCGAATCTCCTTCTCCAGTCTCTCCCTCGTCACGATCGTATTCTTCGTGTACGGGCGAAGCTCTACCGAGTCGAAAAACTCCTCCAGATCCGCTTCCGGGAACCCGCTCAACAACACCTTGCCCAAGGCCGTGCAGTACAGGGGATCGATCTCGCCGATCTGATGATCCAGACGGAGGTACTGCTTGGCTTCCACTTTGTCGAGGTAGATGACGCTGTCTACGTACAGGACGCCGAGATTCACGGTTTCATCCGACAACTCGGAAAGCCGGTGCATGAAGGGCCGGGTTACCTCATCCAGCTTGCGGCTGTGCGGGACGGTGCTCCCCATCTTGAAGATCCTGTAGGACAGGCGGATCTTTCCGTCCTCCAGCCTCTCCACGTAGCCGAGTCTCTCCAGGGTCGCCACCAGCCGATGTACGTTGCCCCTGTTGAGACCCAGCGCCTGCACGATCTCAGGGATTCGCACGGGCTGCCGGTTTGCAATGTGTTCGAGCACGGAAAAACACTTTTCGATTGTTCGAACCGGGGTATAGGAGCTTGTTTTACTATGTGAACGTCCGTCATCATAGTGAAACATAGGGCATTATTGTTCGGTTCGTTCTTCCTGTCAAGCCGTTTTTCCGGGATTTTGGGGATTTTTTTTGAGTTTTTTTTTAACTTCCGGCTATTTTTCGAACAGCTGCTGGGGAAACTCGATCAGCTTCTCACTACCGGTCTCCGTGACCAGAAAAGGCTCGCTGCATTCGAAGCCGTATTGTTCCAACCAGATTCCCGGCATGAAATGGATGGTCATGCCGGGCTTCAGGATCGTTTTGTCACCGGGCCGCAAGCTTACCGTGCGTTCGCCCCAATCGGGCACATAGTTGAGACCAAACGAGTAGCCCACCCGGGAAGGTTTTTCCACGCCGGTACCCTTGAGCGACTGTCGCCAGCGTGCTTCCACCTCTTCAGCAGTGACACCCGGCTTGATGAACTCGAGGGTTTGGTTCAAGCCCCGAACCACCACATCGGCAATCTTCTTCAGGTCGGCGGGAGACTTGCCCAGAAAGACCGTTCTGGACAGGGGGGCGTGGTAGCGGCGGCGGCAACCGGCCAGCTCGAGCAGGACCACATCACCTTTCTGATAGCGGCGGTCCGGATCGAAGGTAAGGTGGGCGGTCGAGGTTCGCTCCGCACTGGGCATAATCGGGAAAATCGCCGGGCATTCTCCCCCGTATTCCTCGGTACCGGCGATTTGGGCCTCGACCACCTTGGCCGCCGCATCCTTTTCCCAGGCACCCTCGGCGATCGTTTCAACCGCGACCTTCATAACCCGCTCACATATCCGGGCCGCCTCGCGGATACAGGCGATCTCCGCGGGCGATTTGATCGTTTTTACCCAGTTAACGTAATTGGTGGCATCTACGAAGGTCGCGGCGGGCAGCTCCTTCTGCAGCTCCTGGAAGCAGCGGGCAGTGAACCAGTAGTTGTCCATCTCCAAACCGACGCGTTTCTTGTCCCAGCTCCGCTCTCTGAACAGGCCGGCAACGAAACTCATGGTGTGCATGTATCTCGACTGCACGTACTCGTCCTTGTAGCCTTTTATATTTTCCTCACTCAGCCAGGTGGTCAGGCGGGCTCCGTTGCTGTCCTGCTCCCTCCCGTACCACACGGGTTGCTCCGCATCCAGACTCACCAGCACGCCTTGATGAACGTAGAAAGACCATCCGTCGTAGCCGGTCAGGTAGTTCATGTTGGCGGTGTCGACCACCAACATGACCTCGACGCCCGCGGCGTCCATCCTCTCCTTCACCATCCTGAGGCGCGCCCTGTACTCACCAACATCGAACAGCAGTTTCTTCATTGCGATCCCTCCTTACCTGAAGATCTACTCAAACAGTATAGGGGAAGGCTCGGAGTTCCGCAAATCATGCGGTTTTGGCCGGGTGAAAAAAACGAATACGCCTATTGACAACGTACTGCTCGTGTGATATGCATTTCAGACCAACATTTGGATCAATAGAGGCGCGGGTCTCATGAGTAGCGCAGGCGAGGAAGCAGGGTTCCGACGAACCTGTATGCGAAAGGGGTGATCCGCCGAAAGCTCGCAGTTTCCCTGTACCGTGAGCTTGGTTACCTGGGCTAAATCCCAGGGACTGTCACCGGGTGGTGGAGCGCTATTGGTTTCCTGCCTTTGGAAGCAGATCAGCGAAACCTCCTCCATTTCATTTCGATCCAACAGACCGATATGGAGGTGTGACAATGGAGAAGATCGACGTAGCCGTCCTCGGCGCAACCGGAACGGTCGGGCAGAAGTTCATCCTGCTTCTGCAGAATCATCCCTACTTCGAGGTGAGAGAACTCGTCGCCTCGGAGCGATCCGCCGGCAAGTCCTATGCCGAAGCCTGCAATTGGAAACAGGACATCCCGATCCCGAAGAACGCAGGGCAGCTGAGAGTAAAGGGCATTGAAGAGGACCTTAAAAGCCGCATCCTCTTCTCCGGCCTGGACTCCTCCGTGGCCGGGACCGCCGAGACGAGATACGCAGAGGATGGTCACCTGGTCATCAGCAACTCGAGCAATCACCGGATGGATCCTCAGGTTCCCCTGGTAATCCCGGAAATAAACTCAGAACATTTCCAGCTCATCTACAGCCAGCAGCACAGAGGTGCGATCGTCACCAATCCCAACTGTTCGACGATCTTCCTGACCATGGCCATAGCCCCCCTGCACAGGGAGTTCGGAGTGGAAGCGGTCAATGTGACCACCCTCCAGGCGATCAGCGGCGCCGGCCATCCGGGAGTGCCCTCTCTGGATATCCTCGGGAATGTAATTCCTTATATTGGCGGGGAGGAGGAAAAGATGGAGACGGAGCCGCTGAAGATTCTGGGCGCTCTTTCGGGGGATGTTATCGAACCGGTTCCCATAAAGATCAGCGCCCAGTGCAACCGTGTTCCGGTGTACGACGGGCATACCGAAACCCTCTCCATCAAGTTGACGAGCAATCCGAGCCTGGCCGAGGTCCGGCGGGTTCTCGACGGCTTCAGCGGCCTGCCTCAGGAGCTCGGTCTGCCCTCCGCACCTGAAAAGCCGATCCTGGTTCTCGACGACCCGGACAGGCCTCAGCCGGCCCGGGATTCCTGGCTGGAAAAGGGTATGGCTACGATAATCGGACGCTTACGGCCGTGCCCTGTTCTCGGCATCAAGATGGTGATTCTCGGTCACAACACGGTTCGCGGTGCCGCCGGCGCGGCGATCCTGAACGCGGAAACCATGGTGCGTCAGGGATATTTGAAAAACGGAGACCGCCTTCCGAAGGGTCAGAGGCGGACTAGAACCCCCAGCCTCAGCGAGTCCGATAGAGCGTCCGGATAGAGCGGGATCGCCGAGCGCGGGACCGTCCCCTACTTCTTCCGGTTGTTCACCACCGCCTGGGCGGCTGCCAGACGGGCGATGGGGACCCGGTAGGGCGAGCAGCTCACGTAGTTCATGCCAACCCGGTAACAGAATTCGATCGAGCTGGGATCCCCGCCGTGCTCGCCGCAGATACCCACCTTCAGGTCCGCTCGGGTCGAACGGCCCTTCTGCACGCCCATCTCCACCAGCTGGCCCACGCCCTCCTGGTCCAGGGACTGGAAGGGATCCTTTTCCAGAATTCCCTTCTCCACGTACTCGGGCAGGAATACTCCGGCGTCGTCGCGGGAGTAGCCGAAGGTCATCTGGGTGAGGTCGTTGGTGCCGAAGCTGAAGAACTCCGCCACCTCGGCAACCCGGTCGGCGGTCAGCGCGGCCCGCGGGATCTCTATCATGGTGCCGATCTTGTAGTCCAGCTTGACCTTCTTTTTGGCCATCACCTCTTCCACGATCCGCTTGGCGTTCTGTTGGAGCATATCCAGCTCCACGTCCACGCCGATCAGGGGAATCATGATCTCCGGCAGAACCTTGACCCCGTTCTTGGCCACCTCGCAGGCGGCTTCGGCAATGGCCTGAACCTGCATGTCGTAGATCTCCGGATAGGTCACGCCCAGGCGGCATCCCCGGTGACCGAGCATGGGATTGAGCTCGTGGAGCGAGTCGATCTTGGCCTGGAGCTTCTTCACCGAAATGCCGATCTGGTCGGCCAGGGCTTTGGTGTCCTCTTTGGTCTTGGGAACGAACTCGTGCAGGGGCGGATCGAGAAGGCGGACCGTCACGGGAAGTCCGTGCATGGCCTTGAAGATGCCCTTGAAGTCGCCCTTCTGCAGGGGAAGGAGCTTCTTCAGCGCCTTCTTCCGGGCCTCCAGGTCCTCGGCCACGATCATCTCCTGGAAGATCTCCAGCCGTCCCTCTTCGAAGAACATGTGCTCGGTTCGGGTCAGGCCGATACCCTCGGCACCGAAATCCCGGGCCACCTTGGCATCCCGGGGCAGGTCGGCGTTGGTGCGGACGCGGAAACCCTTCTCCTTGATCCCGGAACGAACCGCGGCCAGGCGGATCTCGTCCGCCCAGGTGAGGAACACCGCCAGCTCACCGCTGACCTTGGCCTGGACCAGCTTCACCTGGCCCTCGAAAACCTCGCCGGTGGAACCGTCGATGGTCAGCCACTCCCCCTCCTTGTACTTCCTGCCGTCGACCGTGGCCGTGTTGCCGCTGATGACCACGGCTTTGCAGCCCGCCACGCAGGGGGTGCCCATGCCCCGGGCTACGACCGCCGCGTGGGAGGTCATGCCTCCGGTGGCGGTGAGGATCCCCTGGGAAACGTGCATCCCGCCGATGTCGTCGGGAGATGTCTCTCTGCGCACCAGGAGCACCTTCTTGCCGCCCTTGGCCCACTCCTCCGCTTCGTCCGCGGTGAACACGATCTGGCCGCTGGCCGCCCCCGGAGAGGCGTTCAAGCCCTTGGCCAGCGCCTTCATTCCTCTGCGGACCTTGGGGTCGATCATCGGGTGCAGGAGCTGATCGAGCTGATCGGGAGACACCCGCATCACCGCCTGCTCCTTGGTGATCAGTCGCTCCTCAACCATGTCCACGGCCATCGTGACGGCTGCCGGACCGGTTCGCTTCCCGGTGCGGGTCTGCAGCAGGAACAGTTTTCCCTGCTGGATGGTGAACTCCATGTCCTGCATATCTCTGTAGTGCTTCTCCAGGCGCCGGCGCACACCGTCGAGCTGCTTGTAGATCTTGGGATTTCTCTTGGCCAGGAGCTTGAGGCTGAGGGGAGTGCGGATGCCGGCCACCACGTCCTCCCCCTGGGCGTTCATCAGGTACTCGCCGTAGAACTCGTCGGCTCCGGTGGAGGGATCCCGGGTGAAGCACACGCCCGTGCCCGAATCGTCTCCGAAGTTTCCGAAGACCATGGTCTGTACGTTGACGGCGGTACCGAGCAGGCCCTTGATCTCGTTGATCTTGCGGTACTTGATGGCCCGGGGGTTGTTCCAGGAACCGAAAACCGCGTCTATGGATGCCCAGAGCTGTTCGATCGGCTTCTGGGGAAAATCCTCTTTGGTGTGCTTCTTGTAGATCGCCTTGTAACGTTTGACCACTTCCTTCAGATCCTCGGCGTCCAGATCGAGGTCCTCCTCGACCCCCTTCTTCTTCTTCACCGCCTCCAGGGCGTCCTCGAAGGAGTGGTGGGGAACCTCCCGTACCACGTCGCCGAACATCTGAATGAAGCGCCGATAGGCGTCCCAGGCGAAGCGCTCGTTGCCCGAAAGGACGGCCAGCCCCTCCACGGCCTCATCGGTCAGCCCGAGGTTCAGGACCGTGTCCATCATCCCCGGCATGGAGATCGCCGCCCCGGAGCGCACCGAGACCAGCAGCGGGTCCTTGGGATCGCCGAGCTTCTTGCCCATCAGGTTTTCGAGCTTTTTCAAATTGTCCTGGACCTCTTTGTCCAGTCCGGCCGGATACTTCCTGTTGTTCTTGTAGAACAGATCGCAGACATCGGCGGAGATCGTGAAACCGGGAGGGACGGGGATGCCCAGATTGGTCATCTCCGCCAGGTTGGCGCCCTTTCCGCCGAGCTGATTCTTCATCGCGGCTTCGCCCTCCGCTTTGCCGCCGCCGAAAAAATACACGTATTTTGTCGCTTTAGCCATGAATTCCCACCTTATGTGATTTTTTGTTGGAAGACGTGTTCAAATCTAATGAAAACGGCAGGTTCTGTCAATTCGCAGAACCGGGGGTTCAGAACCGGGGGCCGGGGCAAAAAAAGGTACCCGGCCGTATGAGACGGGTACCCTGGTTCTGCGCATGCTACCCGCCCCGGAGGCGCCTGCAGCTTCCAGGACGGCTAAAGAACTAGGCCAGATACGAACGCAGCGCGTGGCTGCGGGAGGGATGCTGAAGCCTCTTCAGAGCCTTCTTTTCGATCTGTCGGATCCGCTCCTTCGTGAGCTTGTAGCGATTCCCGATCTCCTTGAGAGACATGGGGCGCTTTCCGTTCAGTCCGAAACGGTACTGGATGATGTCCGCCTCTTTTCCGCTCAGCGTGTTCAGCACCAAGTTGATGTCCTCCCGAAGCGAGCGGTCGATAACCGATTCCTCGGGCGCCTTCTGGCCCTTGTCCTCGACGAAGTCGCTCAGAATCGAGGAATCTTTCTCGTCGTAGATCGGCGTATCCAGAGACACCATGTCCCGGGAGATGTTGATGAGGTCCGCCACGTGCTCCTCTCTCATATCAAGAGCCTTGGCAATCTCGTTTATCTCCGGATCCCCTCTCGCTCCGCTCTGCAATTCCTTCCTCATCTTCTCTATCTGCACCAGCTCATTGGCACGGTTGAGGGGCAGGCGAATCATCCGCGATTTCTCGCAGATCGCCTTCAGGATGGCCTGTCGGATCCACCATACCGCATAGGAGATGAAATGATAGCCCTTGGAAACGTCGAATCGCTCGATCGCGTTCATCAACCCGATGTTCCCTTCACTGATCAGGTCGGCCAGGGGCAATCCCTGATTCTGGTACTTCTTGGCCACATTCACGACGAAGCGCAGATTGGCCTTTATCAGTTTATTCTTGGCCACCTTGTCCCCGTCTGCGGCTCTGCGGGCGTAATTCTGCTCCTCCTCCCGGGTCAGCAGGGGAACCTTGTTGATCTCTTTGAGGTATATCGATAGGATATTTTCATCGCCGTTGCGCGTATCTTTCTGGGGCTGAACCATTTTTGATGCTGTGGACATTAATTCCTCCAAACTTTTAATGAATAAGATGCAACATACGTGCCAAAAGCGTCAAAAATCGCGCTATAAGTGTATACAGGACAGGGAATTAAAAAGTGGAAATTACAGATTCGTCAGAGGAGGCAAGAATGGGTCAAAATGCCCCTACTACCGGTAAATTCTGCAAAGCTGTATCAAAATAACCCAATTGAGAGCTCATCTTCCCCCGGATTGCGCCCGCAGCAGCAGCAGAACTGCAAACCGCTTCCGCACGGGCAGGGATCCCCCGGTTTGTACCTTCTGCCTTGGGAGAAATTTACCCGGACCACCGGGTCTCTCAGGCGACTGTAGTAGAAGAGGGGGAAATCGATCTTCGTATTTTGAAAGATCTCGTATTTTTCCTCCGGGGTACGTCTCTCCAGGGCCCCTGAGCCCCGGAGCCCATTCCACGCTTCCCGGACGATGTCGACTATCATGGACCGCTCGCTGCGGTCGGAGAGGGTTCGCTTCTTGAAGCCCCGGAGATAGCGCATCAATTGGATCGAATAGAAAGCCTGCCAGTCATCCTGAGCTTCGCAATCCTGCTTTGCCATCCCATACTCGTTGCAGAAGCGGTCCAGGAGCGCCCGGGTGTGCTTATGCTTCTTCATTCTAAGGGAGGTCACCCAGCTGCGGATCGCCGAGTTGTCGTACCCGACCCGCTGGAGGGCAATGCCCAGGTAGTACAGCGCCTTGGTCAGCTCGTCGGATCGGCTCAGCGGGCAGTACTGCACCGCCCGGGAGAAAAACAGAATTGCGCCGGCCGGATCGTGCCCGGATAAATAGCGAATTCCCCGATGAAAATCAACGGTCCACCGATCCATGGTTAAAAAATACACTCGCGGAACCGGAAACGGCAACAATATTGTTGACGATTCACGGAGTAATTCTGTATATTCTTCTCAAAACAAATACCCATAAACCTTTCGTTAATCTGAAAACTATATAGAATCAGGAGGAAGCAGAAGATGAAAATCAAACCTCTCGGTGATCGTGTACTCGTAAAGATGGTCGAAGGGGAAACCAAGACCGCGGGCGGGATCTACATCCCTCAGACCGCACAGGAAAAGACCCAAGAGGGCGTGGTGATTGCTGTCGGTGACGACGAGTCCATCAAGGTCAAAGCAAAAGACCGGATTCTTTACGACAAGTATGCGGGCTCTACCATCAAAGTCGACGGGGAAGAGCAGCTGATCGTGAAGATGTCGGATATCCTGGCTGTCATACAGTAGATTCTTTTTCCTAAGATTTGTTGCGATCGGAGCGAGAGGAGCACCTGCTAGAGGAGGTGCTCCTCTTTTTTTCGCATCCCTACGATGAAGTCCTCGAAAGCGTTCAGCACACCCCGAACCGAAGAGACAGCGGTTCGGGTCTTTGGTAGCGAATCCAGAAAGAAGCGGCCGTACGCTTTGCGGACGACTCTGGGATCGAGAATGAGCACCGCCCCGTAATCGTCCTGGCGGCGCATCAGTCTGCCGAAACCCTGACGCAGACGTATGATGGCATCCGGCAGGGCCAGTTGCCAGAAGGCATTGCCCCCCAGCTGCTCTATGGCTTCGGTTCGCGCTTCCATGACGGGATCCGTGGGAACCCGGAAGGGAAGGCGGGTCAACACCACCACCTCCAGAGACTTCCCGGGTGCGTCGATTCCCTCCCAAAAGGAATCCGTGGCAAACAGGACGCTGTCCGTGTTCTCCCGGAAGCGGGTGAGCAGCCGGTTGCGCTCCTCATCCCCCTGACGCATCACCAGGAGTCCCACCTCAGCCAGCTCCGGCTGGATCGTGGAAAAGGCGAAATCCAGGAGCGAGTAGGAGGTGAAAAGCACCAGTGCCCTCCCTTCAGAGACGAGCAGAGCCTCCCGAATGAACTCCGTCAAGAAACTCGGAAAATCTCTCTCCTCCGGCCCGGGGGCTTCTTTGGGAATACCGAGGAACACCCGATTCTCGTAGTCAAAGGGAGATTCAAAAATCGCTTCGGCGCAGCTCCTGCCGGCCGGGGAAGTCAAGCCAAGGCGGTTTTTCCAATAATCGAAGCGCCGATCCACGGTAAGCGTGGCCGAGGTGAACACGACGGTTTCATACGGCTCATACACGGCCTGCCTCATTACCGTAGAAACGTCCAGCGGCGTTATCACGAAGCGTACGTAGGATTCGCCCCGAAAGTTCTTTCGGGATTCGAGCCAGAAGATCTGCTCCCGGTTTTCGCTGTAGCGCAGAAAGCGCTTGCCTATATCGGCCACCTGGCCCAAGCGTCGCATCTGCAGCCGGCACTCTAATACCAGGGGGTTTTCCTCCTGTTCCGGCGAGGTTCCCTCCACGGCTCGAGCAAAACGAGCCTGCAGGGTGTTGATGGTGACGGCCAGATCGGTCAGCGGCTCCAGGAGCAGGTCGGAGAGGCGAGGATCGCCGTCGGCGAGCTTCAGACGGAAGGTTGTCCGGGGTCCGAGCAGCTGTGCCGCCCTGGCATCGAGAAGCGAGGATTTGTCGGAAATCGCGCCAAGCAGCCGCCTGAGCTCGGAGATCTCCTCGCTCCTGCCGAACACCTTCTCCAGGGCGAACAGCAATCCGCTCCTGCGGCCTCTCTTCTCCCTGTACAGCCGGCCGGCGTATTTCACGATCTGACCGCGGGTAAAGGATTCGGAGAAGTAGGAGGTGGCGTTTTTCTCCAGGTTGTGGGCTTCATCGAAGATGATTCGTTGAAAAGGAGGCAGAACCGCTGCGGAGTCGAAACCCATTCCGGACAGACGCAGAGCCAGATCCGAGAACAGCAGATGATGATTGGCGACCAAAATCCGGCAGGCCGCCGCTTCCCGGCGGGCCTTGAGCACGAAGCACCCCTCCCGGTCCGCGCAGCGCAGCCCCAGGCAGGCATCAGCCTCCGAGCAGACCCGCGACCACAGCTCCTCGCCGGGGTAGAAGGGCAGCTCGCTGCGGCTGCCCGTGGTCGTGGTCGCGGACCAGCTGTGAATGGCCTGGAGCTGGTCGTCCTCTTCTTCGAAGAGGGTCGCTTCCTCCAGCGCCTCCCGGACCCGGTTGAGGCACAGGTAGTTACCCCTACCCTTGACCAGCATGTATCCGGGGTCCCCTCCGAGGATCTTGCTGACCAGGGGAATGTCCTTCTCCACCAACTGCTGCTGAAGATTGATCGTTGCGGTGGAGATGACCACGCGTTCATCGTTTACCAGCACCCATTGAAAGGCGGGAATCAGGTAGGCCAGGGACTTGCCGACCCCGGTTCCCGCTTCTGCAATCCGCAGCTCGCCGGCGTTGAAGGCCTCGCAAACGAACTTCAGCATCTCGACCTGGCTTTCCCGTGCTTCGAATCCGGGATATATCCTGCTGAACGCTCCGCCGGCTTCCAGATGCTTTGCCAATTGCCCGGCATCGAGAGCGGACAGCTGCCTGACCGCAACAGGCTCGGCGACTACGTACAGCGCCCGGACCGAGTTGTCTACGATGTAAAAACCGATCCCCTCGCTTCCCAGTCTGGAGGCCACCTGCAGATCTGCCGCGCTGGGCTCCAGAATCCCCGAAGGGTGGTTGTGGACTACCACATCCCCGCCCTCCAGGTACGGCCGCAGGGCGGGAACGGCCTGAGAGGTTCCCCGGGCGCCCACGGTGATCGACACTACCCGGCGCTCGGCGTCCAGACGGCCGGCGACCAGAACCTCGTTTCCGAAGGCTTCTTCGATCGCTGCCCGCAGCTGCCGAACCGTCTCGGGGGTAAAGCGACTGCCTATCTGCATATACGGGCGAGGATGCCTTTCAGCAGCGCCGAGAGCCGGGGCGCTACCCTTGCGGCGGTTTCCACGACCTCCCGGTGGCTCAGGGGTTTATCGAGGATGCCGGCGGCCATATTGGTCACCATGGACAGGCCCAGCACCTCCATGCCCAGATATCGGGCCGCGATCACCTCGGGAACCGTCGACATACCCACCAGATCGGCGCCCATGGCTCGAGCCATCCGCACCTCCGCGGGTGTTTCGTAGGTGGGACCGGCAAAAGCGGCGTATACGCCCTCCTGCAGCTGTCCGCCCTGCTCCGCCGCCACCTCCCCGGCCAGGCGCCGCAGCCGCCCGGAGTAACTGTCCGTCATATCCGGAAAGCGCGGTCCGAATCCCTCGGGATTGGGGCCCCGGAGCGGATTCACCCCCAGAAGATTGATGTGATCCTTGATCAGCACGAGCTCACCGGCGCTGTAGCTGTCCTTGATACCGCCGGCGGCGTTGGTGACGATCAGAGTGCGCACGCCCAGGGAGTGCAGCAGGAAAACCGGAAGCACGACATCATCCATGCTCCAGCCCTCGTAGAAGTGGAAACGGCCGGCCATCACGGCAACCGACGGGGCCAGGCGCAAAAACCCGGCGTGACCCTCCACGGTCGGGACCGGGAAACCCCTGATCTTCTCATAGGGAATATCCGTTCCCTCCACGGATTGGACGAAGGACCCCAAACCGGAACCCAGGATCAATCCCGCCTCCGGCCTCTCATCATGTTGAGAAACAACGGATTGCGCCGCTTCTTCGACCCGTCTCGGGAAGCTCTCCTGCATATGTCTACACCTCCTTTTGCGATGTCCCCTTCCAGCCGCTCTGCCCGCGGTGCCTCATCGTAATGCGTCGTACAGCTCTACGGGATCCCGGAAGAAGCCCACCCGGATCGCCCGGTTCATCTTCTGGGTAATGGCCCAATTCCATCTGGGATCGAGGCCGCTCTGTGAGGACATGCGCACGATTCGATCGTGCGGCTCCCGTGCCGCCTTGGCTTCGCCGTCCAGCAGATGGCGAAGCGCTCCGCCGTAGGCCCGGTCGGGGAAATACCGAGCCTTGTCGAACTCCCGGGGTTTGCGACTCTTCAGTCTTTGCAGCAGATCTCGAGGATCCAGCACCGGGAGTTTCCCCAGCTGCAGACCCCTTAGGGAGTAGAGCTCGAGGCCCTCTTCCAGCAGGGACACCGCGATCTCCCGGCCTTCCGGATAGGACAGAAAATTGCCGAGGGTGGAGTGACAAAGGGCCACCGGCAGGGCCAGCAGGTCCCGGATGTGCAGGGCGTTGCGGTAGGGGCTCAGGTCGTCGGTTTGGTGGACGGCGATCCTGCCGGCTTTCAGGCAGCGTTGAAGCTCGCCCAGCTCTGTACAGGACTCCACGATCAACAGGGGCTGGGGGGATGAAACCTCGACCACACCCGGATCCCACTCCAGCGCCTCCAGCAGGCTGAGTCCCCGTAGTAACCTGGTGCCCGGAATAACCGAGCGCTCGGCGCCCTGCCCACCCTTCGCCTGGGGTTCGCAGTCCAGAATGAGGAGGGTTTTGTTCTGGCCCCCGACGGCTCTCTGCGAGACGGCGGACTTTCCCCGGGCGGTTCCCGGGGTATGGCAGACAACCACGCCCAGCTCCCCCGCCTTGAGCAAAGTGGAGGAGCTCAGCTGGAAGCCCTCGGTTCTCAGCCAACCCCAGGGCAGGTTCAGTCGAATCTCCCTGCGGCGCTTCAGTGCCTTGAGCCGACTATCATCCCCCTCCGCGTCGGGATTCCAGATGACCTCCTGCCGTTCCGCGGCCAGCACTCCCGCCAGAACGGCGGCCGCCGGGGCATCACCGATAATTCGTACCTTCATTTTGGCTTCGTAGTGTAACCAACATCTTGTTGAATTTCAATAAATCCATCAGAATGGCAGGCGCAATGGACATTGATTTCATCAAGCTCCAGAGCTGCGGTAACGACTACATCGTGGTGGACACGTTCAAAAACACCATAGTCAACCTGGAGGCTCTCCCCGACATGGCCAGGCAGATCACCAGCCGACGGTTCGGGGTGGGCGCGGTCGGCCTGCTGTTCATCGCCCAGGGAAGCGAGGAGAAGCTGCGCATGCTTCTCTACGATCCCTACGGCGAGGAAATCCAGAGTGACGGGCTGGCGCTTCGCTGCCTGGCCCGCTACGCCTTCGATTCGGGACTGGTCAACACGGAGAACTTCCAGGTGCAGAGCGGGAATCGGATCGTGGCGGTCGAAGTACTCGATTCCCATAACATCATGATCGAAAACGATGCGCCCCGCTACTGGCAGCAGGAACAGATCCTGAGCGAACGGATCGAGGAGACCTTCCGGCACCCCGTCAGACTCGGTTCGATGGAGATCAACTATACCCCCGTGTTCATCGATTCTCCCCATGCCGTCATCTTCGCCAGGGATTACGGTCTCGATTATCCGGATTTGGTTGAGGAGCTGGAGGACAGCGCCGGTTTCAGCGAGGGTACGATGATCTCGATGGTCCGGGTGATCAGCCGGGAAGCCCTGAGCCTGCGCACCTGGCAGGTCGGCTTGGGAGAAGTGCTCTCCTCCGAGGCCGCCGCCTATGCGGCGGTAACCGCGGCGGTTCTGGACGGTCTGGCAGACAGAGCGGTCCGGGTGCACCTGGAAGGAGGCAATCTGCTGGTGGAGTGGTCGGAGCAGGACAACAGATTTTCCGCTTCAGGACCGGTGGAGTACGTGTTCATGGGTACCTACTACTACGAGGAGACCGCGGAAGATGAAGATTGAGGCGTCCAAGCGTCTTCGGGGCATCGGCGGCTACGCCTTTGACGAGGTGGACAAGAAGGTGGAGGAGCTGAAAGCCAAGGGCATCACCCCGATCGATTTTGGAGTCGGTGACCCAACCGCTCCCACTCCCCCGCCGATCCGACAGGCCGCCGCCGCCGGCCTCGAGCGGAGGAAATCGAGCGGTTATCCCAGCTACATCGGGGATGTGGAGTTCAGAGAGGCGATAGCCGGTTGGGTCGAGCGGCGCTACGGCCTGGCCGTCGATCCGCAGCTGGAGATCTCATCCACGATCGGCTCGAAAGAAGCGGTGTTCAACTTCCACGAGGGAATCGTGGATCCCGGCGACATCGTGCTCTGCCCGTCGCCCGGATATCCCCCCTACACCAGGGGAACTCTGTTTGCCGAAGGCATACCCTACCAGGTTCCGATCCGAAGAGAAAACGGTTTTCTCATCGATTTTTCCGGGATTCCCGCCGAGGTCGCCCGAAAGGCGAAACTGCTGTGGCTCAACTATCCGAACTCGCCCGCCGGGGTGACGGCGGATGAACGATTCTACCGGGAAGCCCTGGAGTTCGCCCGGAACTACGATATCATCATCGCCTCCGACGAAGCGTACTCGGAAATCTACTTCGGGGCGGCCCCGATTTCGATTCTGAATGTCCAGAGGGAGGGCGTGCTGGTTTTCAACTCCCTGTCCAAGCGCTCGGCCATGACCGGATACCGCATCGGTTGGGTCATGGGAGATCGAGAGCTGGTGGCCATTTTTCGCAAGGTGAAGACGAACATCGATTCCGGAACTCCCACCTTCATCCAGGACGCGAGCGTGGCGGCGTTGGCCGACGAGGGGCACGTGGAGGCTTTCCGGGAAGAGTACCGGCAGAAGCGGGACATCCTCTGCTCGGCTCTTGCCGCAGCGGGGCTGGAGGACTGCACGCCCGAGGCTACCCTGTACATCTGGCAGAAGGTCCCCGAAGGGATGAGCTCGATCGATTTCGCCACTCGACTGCTGGCCGAAAAGATCGCCATCGTCACCACCCCGGGCAGCTGGATCTCCGAACCTGCAAGCGGGGGAGAAAACGCCGGGGAAGGATACGTGCGTTTCGCCCTGGTCCCTTCGATCCAGGACACCCGCTTGGCCGCGGAGCGGATCTCCGCCCTGCGGCTCTGAGGCAAAGGCCCGAGGCAATGGATGGATAAGTTTTTCGACAAACTCGGGGATCTGCTCCAGTCCCTCCTGGGAGGTGCATCCGCCCGCGGCGGCGCCTACGATCTGCGGGATCCGGATATGCGGGAGGCCATCGAAGAGCTGGATGCCTACCTGGAATCAGGCGGGATTGCCTTTGAGCAATCCCGGGATCCCGGCCGAGGTTGGCGTTCCCAGGATGAGCGCAGCCGCTGGAAACCGGAGTTCGTGGATCCGGCTCTGCGAAAAGACTATGCAACCCTGGAGGTCGCTTTTGCCGCCCCGTTCGCCGACGTGCGGAAGTCCTACAAACGCCTGCTCCACAAATATCATCCGGACCGCTTCAGCGACGATGCGGAAAAACAAGCGCTGGCGAATGAGGTCACCCAGCGTCTGAATGAGGCCTTCGCCCGCATAGAACGACAGCACAAGAGTCGGACGGGATGAGGCGGACACCGGGATGCCAAACTAGAAACCTTGTGATATAATAATATAAGGAATGATTTTTCCCGCCATCATCGCCACAACAGTCGCACTTGGTCTGGCCTTACTGCTGATTCCCACGATCCGTCGTATGGCGCATCGGTTCAAGTGGTACGATCTGCCGAACAAGCGGAAGATCCATACTGGTTTGATTCCCAGGCTCGGCGGCCCCGGCATGTATCTATCCTTCCTTGCCGCTGCCTTGCTGAGTCCCCTGCTCGTCTCCCTGGTCTCCGGCGGTACTACCAGCGTGCGCTACGATCTGCGCTTCATTCCCTTCTTCCTCGGGATCAGCCTGATCCACGCTGTAGGACTGATAGACGATTTTCACAATCTCAAGGCTCCGCTGAAATTTGTTCTCCAACTTCTAGCCGCTATTATTGTCACCTCCGGGGGATTTCTGATTCGCTCCCTGACACTACCCTATCTGGGCACCCTGTCCCTGGGCTTGCTGTCCTATCCGGTCACCGTTCTGTGGATGGTGGCAATCAGCAACGCGATCAACATGATCGACGGCACGGACGGGCTGGCCGGCGGGATCAGCGGCTTTGCCGCGCTGTCCATGGGAATCATCTCCCTGCTTCAGGGAGCGGTGATCACCTCGGTGCTCTGTTTTGCTCTGTTCGGCGCCATCGCGGGTTTTCTGGTGTTCAACTATCCCCCGGCAAAGATCTTCATGGGGGATTCGGGCAGCCTGTTTCTGGGCTTCTGCCTGGCCAGCTTTCCGCTTGCCGGGGGCATCTCCAAAATTTCAGCCTTCGGCACCCTGTTGGTTCCCGTCACTCTGCTTACAATTCCGATTCTGGATATGATCACCTCGGTGATTCGGCGGCTGCGCAACAAGATACCGATCATCCATCCCGACAAGGAGCATATCCACCACAAGCTGCTCGATATGGGACTGAACCAACGGCAGATACTCGGCGTGCTTTACGGATTCAGCATCTACCTGAGTGTCGTGGCCATCACTTCGGTAATTCTGCCGAAGGAGGTCAACGTCTACCTGATCCTGGTCGTCTGGGCCGGCAGTCTGCTCGGGTATGGCCTGCTGTACTTCATGAACACGAAGAAACGCTCCGTCAGCTCCGTCGACGCGGATGAGGAGGATGGTGAGGAAGGGCGTTCAGCCCGGCGTCTCCCGAAAAGCGGGTAGCTGCCGCAACCTCCGCTCGGTCCCGATCCCCTCTACAACGTTGGTAAGGCGCTCCGCGCTTTCACGCAGGCGCCGAAAAGCGCGAACGATGTTGTCCGTATTGTTCAAACTCTCCAGGCTCAGATTCATGATCGAGTCTATGGAGTTGTTCACCCGATCCACCCTGCCTGCCGCGCTCTCCGCTTTGCGGACCACTTCCCCGGTCGTTTCGGCAATGTGAACAATGCCCCGCTGAATCGATCCGATCGCCAGATTGTTCTCAGAGCTCCGCAGGGAGATCCGTCCCACGGTTTCCCGGATCGACTGGACCAATCCGGAAATTTCGGCGGCGGCCCGGGAGCTGCGGTCGGCCAACTTCTGGACCTCCGTGGCGACAACGCTGAAACCGCGGCCGAACTCACCGGCCCGAGCCGCCTCTATGGAGGCGTTCAGGGCCAGGAGGTCGGTTTGATCGGCGATATCACCGATCAAGGCGGTGATCTCCTCCACCCGGGTGGTCTTCTCCTCCAGGAGCTTGACGTCATCGGCTCCTCTGTAGATGGCCGCGGAGGAGCTCTCGATGTCGCTTCCACTCTCGGTAGCCGCCTGATGGTTGTTGCGGGCGTGGTCACAGACATTTTGAATCTCCGCGACGATTTCGCTGAACCCCGAGGTGGCGTCCTCCAAAAGATCCGCCTGCCGGTTCTCCGATTCGTACACCAGGTTTGTGATCCCTTCCATTTCAACGCAGGAGTGGAGGATGCCGATCGCGTGATCTTCGATCTGCGCCAAAGCGGTCTTCAGGACATCCAGCTGTGACAGCTGAGCGGCGATTTCTCCCAGCTCGTCGTTCCGATTGGCCGGTGCAGTGGTTTCGCCCTGGGAGGCGCCCCGCTGGATGGATCGGCTGAAGGCAATGAGCGCCTTGTAGTCCCTGGCAAGATTGGGAAGGTAGAAGAAGAAATAAACCACGATGACCGCAGTTCCTGCCAGGACCAGGGCGGCGAAGAAAATTATCAGAAGCGTAACCAGGCGCCCCCGAAAGCGCTCCGCCTGGAAGTTGTAGCCGTGCAGCTGCTCGATGAAGCGAAAACCGCTGCTGATGTACTCCTGCAGAGCCTGCACATCCCGGCCTCCACCCTGCTGCACCTTCAGGAATATCCTGCTGCTCTCCTCGAGAAACCGGGAGCGGATATCCGTGTAACCGAGGGAAAGCTCCTCGGGAAGAAAAAAACTGCCCAACATCTCCGGCTCCTCCCCGAGCAGCTCGCCCAGCTCCTGATGAAGGAGCTGCAGCTTGGCGAAATTTTCCGCGGACGGGGCCGCCACCTGCCCGCTGGCGGTTTGAATCAATCGCTCGGCGCGGGTGAACATCTCTTCGGTCGTCAGACTCTGGGCATTGCTGAGCCTGTCCACCGTGATGTTCACCACAAACGCACAGATCATGAGGATGAGAATCAGTATCAGGATGCCGTATCCCCAGACGACGCGGCTCAAAATGGATTTGCTCATAATCCGTACTCCTGTAGTTTGCGGTGCAGGGTCTTCCTCCCGATCCCGAGCACCTCGGCAGCCCTGGTTTTATTGCCGTTCTGCTGGACCAGGGTAGCCCGGATGGCCTCTCTCTCGATGTCAGCCAGGGAAGAGCCGGCACCGATCTTCAGGTACTCCTGGTCTGAATCGCTGTGAATGTGGGGCGGAAGGTCATCCACGGTTATGATGTTGGATTTGCTCATCACCACCGCGCTCTCGATGCAGTTGCGCAGCTCCCTCACGTTCCCCGGCCACGGGTAGTTGTACAGCACCATTCGGGCTTTGGGTTCGATGGCCTCGATGTTCTTGCCGTTTTGCTCCGAGAACTCTTTGACGAAGGCCGCCATGAGCGGGGGAATATCCTCCTTGCGCTCCCGCAGGGGGGGGATGTGGATATTCACGACGTTGAGTCGGTAGTACAGATCCTCCCGGAAATCCCCCTCTTCTATGGCCGATTTGAGCTCCCGATTGGTGGCCGCTATAACCCGCACATCCACCTCGATCGTCTCCTCCCCTCCCACCCGTTCGAAGGTCTTTTCCTCCAGAACCCGCAGCAGCTTGATCTGTACGTTCTGACTCATCTCCCCGATTTCATCCAGGAAGATCGTCCCCATGTGGGCCAGCTCGAAGCGTCCCCGTTTGCGGGCCACCGCCCCGGTGAAGGCCCCCCGTTCATGGCCGAACAGCTCGCTCTCCAGAAGGGTTTCGGTAAGGGCGGCGCAGTGCACCTTTATCAGTGGTTTGTCTCGACGGGAAGAGTTGTAATGAAGGGCGTCGGTGATCATCTCTTTTCCGACTCCGCTCTCACCGGTTATCAGAACCGAGGCGCGGCTGGGCGCCACCTGCTGCACGACTTCGAAGATCTTCTTCATCGATTCGCTCTTGCCGATGATGTTGGAGAACTGGTTTCGCTTCTGCAGCTCCTCCTGCAGGGCCCGATGCTGCAGCATCAGCTCCCTGGCGGAGAGGGCCCGCTGCACCAGCAGGGAGAGGCGGTCCATGTTTACCGGCTTGGTGAGATAGTCATAGGCGCCGTTCTTCATGGCGGCAACCGCGTTCTCGATCGTTCCGTGCCCGGTCAGGATGATCACCGGCAGATTCGCCGTCATGCTTGTAGCTTTCTGCAGCACTTCTTCTCCAGAGAGATTCGGCATCTTCAGATCCGTGATCACCAGGTCGATGTCGCCCCGGTCCAGCTTCTGGATCGCCTCCTTGCCGTCGCAGGCCAGGAGCACTTTGTAGCCGTCCATCTCCAGCACCTTGCCCAGGCCCTCCCGGATGTTCTTCTCGTCATCAACGACCAGGATGTTGTAGGTCATTGCCCCTCCTCGCTGTAGCTGATCAGCCGCTTCTCCTTCTGGGGTATGGGGAAACTCAAGGCGATCGTCGTGCCCTCCCCTAATTTTGAGTTGATCTCTATGTCCCCCAGATGCTCCTTGACGATCTTGTACACCAGGGTGAGCCCCAGACCGGAGCCGAAGTCTTTGGTCGTGAAGTAGGGTTCGAAGATCTTGTCCATGTTTTCTTCCGGGATTCCCACCCCGCTGTCGCTGATCTTCAGGCGCACCTCGTTTCCCAGCTGCTGGGTGCACACCTGGAGCTTTCCCCCCTCGGGCATGGCGGAGATCGCGTTATTCAGCAGGTTGAGAACGGCCTGCTTCATGTAGCGCTCGTCCATGAGAATCTGGGGGCCCGTGGTCATCAGCTCGGCCTTCAGCGTAATCCCCGCCTCGGCCAGCTCGGGCTTCTTGAGCTCCAGCAGCTCCTTCACCACCCGGTTCAGGTCGTCATAACTCAATTCGGCGTTCATCGGCCGGACGGTGAACAGAAAATCCGTGACGATTCGATTGAGCCGGTCCACCTCCTCCTTGATGATCAGAAGGTTCTCCATGACCTTGCGTGTCTCTATCTGCTTCTTCCCGCTCATCTCCTTCTTCATCAGCTCCAAATGAATGCCGATGGAACCCAGAGGATTCTTGATCTCA
>Ga0315548_1000722_pt1 | contig 30414 bp, 16 predicted proteins | sample SalMarSW160110MG_2_FD_202540 | JGI IMG/M metagenome (GOLD analysis project Ga0315548, IMG submission 202540) | Salt marsh sediment microbial communities from the Plum Island Ecosystem LTER, Massachusetts, United States - Salt Marsh Sediment SW1601-110 ... | reverse complement strand
AAATCGATATTAATAGAAGCAAATATTTGTTTCCGATTTCCTTAAATATTTCTTTGAGATACTTAAAATTGAATATCGATGCGATAATCAAAAGCAGGAAGTTGAGCTCAAGCAGATATACATAATAGATAGACAAAAATGCCTGGAGTCTATTGGCTAACATTATTTTTTCTCAGCAGGTAATTTTCCAACACCAGGTATTCTGCTTTAGTTCTCGAAAATGTATTTAAAGCATCTTCGGGGGAACAAACAAGGGGCTCCCCGTGTAAATTAAAGCTTGTATTAAGTATAACACCAGTGCCGGATAATTTTTTGTATTCCAGGAGCAATCTTGCATATTTTGAATTATAATCGGTTATTATCTGCGGTCTGCAGGAACCGTCAATATTAATTACTCCTTTCATTAATTTTTGCTTATCTTTTTTTACCATATATCCCATTGTCATAAAAGCATTCGGGGTCCCTTTCAAATCTTCTAAAAACTCTTTTGCATCATCAAAAAGCATTGTTGGACAAAAAGGTTGGTACCAAACTCTTTTCTTTTGTACCAGGTTTAGCTCTTCTTTTATCTCTTCGGAGTGAGGCGGGGCAAGTATACTTCTATTTCCAAGAGCTCTTGGCCCATATTCCATCCTTCCCTGGAACCATAATACGATTTTCCCCTCAAAAACAATCCTTGCTATTTCTTTTTCTATGTCTTTTACACATTCGTATTTTAAATTTTTCAAATCGCTTTTCTCTATCAGTGCTTTTATATAATCATTTGAGAATCGGGGCCCAAAGTACACATCCTTAAAATCATATTTGAAAATACCGTTCAACTCATAGTTGGCAAGCATGGCACTGCCCATCGCAAGCCCGCCATCACCCATATGAGGAAACACATAAACATCATCCACTCCGGGCAAGTTCTTCAACATCATATTTACTTTTATATTTGAGCAGGTCCCTCCTGACAGACAAATTCTGCTTAAACCTGTTTCTTTAACAGCATTTCTCACTAACTCTGTAATTTTTATTTCCAGAGTTCGTTGTGCCATATATGCGAACTGCTCGGACGGATACTTCCAAAGTATTCTTTTCAATTCTTTATATGTTCTTAAACTATCATATTTTGCCTTTACGTTTAATCCTTCAACCCTAAAAAAATCCAGGAGAGGATTTTGTTCGTCTTCTATTTTTAAAGCATAATTAGCAAGTGCCATTACTTTTCCTTCATCCTCTAATTCCCTCATATTCATAAGATTGGTTACATGTTCGAAAAATATTCCAAAGGAATCTCTACCGGAAATCGTTATTATTCTCTCTAATTTTCCATTCTCAAATTTGCTTATTGTCCCCGATAAAGTATCTCCTATTCCGTCGATTGTAACAACCAAAGACTTATCGAAACCACTTGTAAAAGCAGTACTGACCGCGTGGCATAAGTGATGGTCGTAAATAAATAATTTAAAATTTTTGAAACCCAATCTTTTCAATTTTTTATTTATTATCAATCTGCTTATGCTTCTTGATAATGGGTCCAGTTGCATCTCGGTTATTTTGTATTTGAAGCTCTTCTTGAAAGAATCGAAAATCGAATACTCTTTTTTTCTTCTACGTAACAAATAGTAACTTTCTTTTAAAAATGGGAATATTCTCCACAAAGTTTTGGCAAATTCCGTGGTTGAGAGCGCTATAATTTCAATATCTTCCTTTTTAAGACCTAAATAATTTAAAGAATATTCTATTGATTTTTCCGGGAACGATATATCCAATTTCTTTCTTGAAAGTCTTTCTTCGTTTATGGCAAAAAGAATTTCGTTATCTTTTAATAATGATATACCCGAATCGTGACCATCCCATATTCCTAAAATAAGCATTGTTCACTCCTCTTTTTTATCAATTAAATAAAATAATAATCGTTTTCAATTGAATGTCAAGGATTTCACTACCCGACATCAGAGTACTATTGAGACTGACATATATATTACAAAGTTAATGTATTGAGATCACGTTTGACGTTTTTTCAATCAACTTTTTGTTTTTTTCGAAAAAAATACCTTCTTCTCTTCTGTTTTTCATGGAAAACAAATATCGGAAATCTACGGAAAAGCTCAAAACAGGCTTGCATATTTCGTTTATTTTATTAAAATTTCTAAATAGAAATGATTAAAGATGAAATAGAGCTGAATTTAAAGCAAAAATCTAAAAATTCAGAAGAAAAGGGAAGAAATTCGCTTTCAAAAGACGGAAAAGCGTTTTATTTGCTTTTCGATAACTGCCCTTATCCTATCTTTCTCCTCAACAAAAAAGGAGTCATTGAAGATTTAAATATGGCTGCAGTTAAGTTATCAGGGCATAACAGGGACAAAGCCAAAGGTAAAGCTTTTATCGGCCTTTTGACGAAAGATTCAAGAAAGTCAGTCTCCGATAAATACAATATGTTATTAAAAGAAGGTCATATAAACGAGGAATTAAAACTCGTCTTCAAGAATGAAAATAACGTTAATGTCACCTGTTCCGCTTTACCTGCCGGGGACGACAGCGATGGCGACCGGAAAATTGTATTATTTGCGCATGATACAATGGAACTAAAAGAAGCCCAGAAGGCGTTTGATTTTAAAAGCAACCTGCTTAGTTCCCTGCTCGACAATATACCCGACCATATTTACTTCAAGGACAGAAAAAGCCGTTTTATCCAGGCGAGCAAATCGGTTGCCGAACAGTTTGGAGTTAAAAGCGTGGTTGACCTGATTGGCAAAACGGATTTCGATTACTTTACCAGAGAGCATGCAGAATTAGCTTACCGGGACGAACAGGAAATAATGAAAACAGGTAAGCCAATCGAAGGAAAACTCGAGAAAGAAACTCACCCTGACGGTAGAATAACATGGGTTTCGACGACCAAGATGCCGCGCTATGACGAAAAAGGGAATATAATAGGGATTTTAGGTACCTCAAGGGATGTAACGGAGAAGATAAAATTAGAAGAGAAACTGAAAGAGCGTCTCGACAAACTCGGAGAAGAAGTTGTTTTCAAAAGCAACCTGCTTACCTCTCTACTCGATAATATACCTGATTTAATTTACTTTAAAGATAGAAAATCCCGTTTCGTAGAGTTAAGTAAATCCAAAGCGAATCAGGCTGGTCTACCAAAAGAAGAAGTAATAGGCAAAACAGACTTCGATTATTTTACAAAGGAACATGCAGAACAAGCTTATGGAGATGAACAGAAAATAATCAAAACGGGTAAACCAATCGCAGGTAAAGTCGAAAAAGAAACCCATCCCGACGGTAGAACAACCTGGGTCTCAACAACAAAAATACCGAGGTATGATGAAAAAGGAAATATAATTGGGACTTTAGGTATTTCAAGAGATGTCACGGAAAAGATAAAATTAGAAGAGAAACTAAAAGAACGCCTTGACCGACTCGGAGAAGAAGTTGTTCTCAAAAGCAACTTGCTTACTTCCCTGCTCGATAACATACCTGACCCGATTTACTTCAAAGACAGAAATTCCAGATTTATAATAGTCAACAAAGCTAAAGCTATGAAAGCCGGTAAAGACGAAAAGTTCTTCATCGGTAAAACGGATTTCGACTTCTTTCCTAAAGACCAAGCAAAAGAGATGCTGAAAGACGAAAAACAAATACTCGAAAAGGGTAAAAAGATAATCGAAAAAGAACAAAAAGTAACAAGAACTGGTGGCAAAGAAGAATGGACTTTGGCAACCAAGGTTCCCCGCTATGACGAAAAAGGAAATATAATCGGGACTTTAGGTATTTCAAGAGATATTACGGAAAAGAAAACATTGGAGGAAAAGCTCAAAGAAAGAGTTGCCGAACTCGGAGAAGAAGTCATTTTCAAAAGCAATCTGCTTACCGCCCTACTCAATAATACACCTGACCATATTTACTTTAAAGATAAAAAAAGTCGTTTTACTGCTGTTAGCAAATCCCTGGCTGAATGGCTCGGTACCGGAAGTCCAGAAGATATGATAGGTAAAACGGATTTCGATTATTTTACTAAAGAACATGCGGAGCCGGCTTATAAAGATGAACAGAATGTAATGAAAACGGGTAAGCCTATCGAAGGAAAAGCCGAAAAAGAAACCTATCCTGACGGAAGAACAAACTGGGTATCAACCACCAAAATCCCGAGGTACGATGAAAAAGGAAATGCGATAGGCACTCTCGGAATCTCCAGAGACATAACCGATAGATTACTGGCTGAGAAGAAACTTGAGGAAACCGCAAACAAATTACAAACAATCGTCAACGCCGTCAGCGAAGGCCTTGCAATCGTAGGCGAAGATTACGTTATCCGTGAAGCGAACGACTTTCTATGTAAGCTATTCGGTTTAGAGAGAGAAGAAATTATAAACAAGAAATGCCACGAGATATTTCCTCCATGGGAAGAATCCTGCCAGGATTGCCCTCTTAAAAAAATGTTCGACAAGAGCGAGATTTCGCCTGTCAGCGAAAAGACAAAGGTTTCGAAGAACGGGTCGATAAGATATTTCAGCATTCAATGCTATCCGATTCCGAATTATGACGACAAAGAACTTAAGAGCGTCATTTCGATAAGCGATATAACCGAAAGAAAAAACATGGAGAAGAAAAACGTACAAAACTATAGAAGAAAAATGAAAAAGCTGTCTCACAAGCTGACACTCGCTGAAGAACACGAGAGAAAAAGGATTGCGACCGACCTTCACGCAGATATAGGACAAACTCTCGCCTTTCTAAAACTTAAAATAGGCGAATTGAGAGGAAGAAATCCTTCTCCGAACGTAGATAGTTCTCTGAAGGAAGTTTATGACCTTGTCCAGAATGCCATAACCTCAGCACGTTCACTGATATCACAGATAAGCCCCACCATTCTCTACGAACTCGGTTTCGTTCCTGCTGTCGACTGGCTTGCAGAACACATTCTCAAAGAAAACGGCATCAAATATGACTTCAGCGACGACGGTAAAGATAAGCCCCTGACCGACGACATCCGCATTCTGCTGTTCCAGGCTGTGAGAGAACTGCTGGTCAACATAAGAAAACACGCAAGGGCAAGAAAAGTTAAGATATTCATAGAAAAAAATAAGGATAATATCCAGATAGAGGTCAAAGACGACGGAATTGGTTTCGATATCTCCGTACTGGACTCATATTGTGAAAAAGACATAGGGTTTGGTCTGTTGAACATCAGAGAGCGTATAGATATCGTGGGCGGATCTTTTGAAATCGAATCGAATAAAAACAAAGGAACTAAAATAACATTGAAGGCACCTATAAATATATAAAGGAGTAATAGATGAGCATAAAGATAATGATTGTTGACGAGCATAAAATTTTAAGAGAAGGATTATCTACTTTAATCGCAAAACAACCGGATATGGAAATAGTAGGAGAAGCAACGGATGGAAGAGAAGCTCTGGATTTAGCAGATAAACTTTCCCCCGACCTTATTTTGATGGACGTTACCATGCCCAATCTCAACGGAATAGAAGCCACCCGCAAAATCAAGTCAAAAAACTCGGATATAGAGATAATAGCGCTTTCTCTGCATTCAGACAGAAGATACGTTCTGGGTATGATAGATGCGGGAGCTTCCGGATATTTGCTTAAGGAATGCGCTTTCGAGGAGCTGGTTCGTGCAATAAATACGGTCATGGACAAAAAGAAGTACTTGAGTCCCGAGATATCGGATATCCTGATTGAAGAATATGTCAAAAAGAACGTGCAGGGCAAACCCACAATTTATGTAAAATTAACACCGAGAGAAAGAGAAACCTTACAGCTAATTTCCGAAGGAAAAAACACAAAAGAGATCGCAAGACATCTATCCATATCGATAAAGACTGTGGAAACTCACAGGAGACACATAAAGAAGAAATTAAAGGTAGAAAGCATAGCCGAACTGACCAAGATAGCCATCAGGGAAGGCTTAACGTCCTTATAATCCCCAATACTTCAAAATCTACATAATCGTTATTACTAGATCACTTTTAAATTATACCAAAAACAAAAATCATCCTTTTACTGAAGTAAAAATAAGAAAAATAAAGCATAAAAAGAACTCACTTGTTTCGTGTTTTAAGTTTCGGGTCTCAAGACTAGAGATTAGTATATTAGTAAATTAGTAAATTAGTAAATCAATGAATTAGTAAATTAGTAACAAAAAAATATATTTTCTACATGTCCTACATGTTAGAAAAATTTGGGGATGCGGTTTGGGTTTTAAAACACAAAATATCCTGTCTGATTTAGTTAGTCTGTTAGTGGGTGAGTGTATTGGTGGGGGTAAAAAAGCGCAATAAAATTTTCGTGTCTTTCGCGTGTTTTGTGGTTAAAATATTGTTTTTCTCTGGTGATAATCTTGTGAAATCTCGCAGGTTTAACTTTATCTTTCCAACTACAGTCCGAATAACCTCGGCAGCGCGAGTGATATTGCCGGTATATAAGTTATCAAAAGTAGTGCAATTATCATAACGGCAAACAGCGGCAAAAGACTTTTAAACACTTCATGTATCTTACCATGACCAACACTAACACCGACAAAAAGAACCGTACCAACAGGCGGCGTACATAGCCCTATGCAAAGATTGGCAATGATTATTATACCGAAATGTACCAGATTCATACCAAGCTTTTCAATTATAGGAAGGAAAATAGGGGTAAATATCAAAATCGCCGGAGTCATATCAAGAAAAGTGCCAACAAAAAGCAGCAAAACATTAATCATAAGGAGAATTGCAATCTTGTTGCTTGAAATGGATATTATAGCATTACTTATTAGTTCCGGAACGTTCTGAGATGCCATGAACCACGACATACCCATCGATGCTCCGATAAGAATCATCACCACTGAAGTCGTAACACCACATTGAAGTAATATGCCGGGCAAATCCTTCCACTTGACCTCTTTGTAAACGAATACCGCCAGAATAAAAGCATAAACAACGGCTATACTTGCTGCTTCCGTTGGAGTAAATATTCCGCTTAAGATTCCGCCCATAACGATAATAATCAATAATAATCCCGGAAGAGCACCAAAAAATCTTTTTATTGTCTCCTTCATAGGTATTATTTTACCGGTTCCATACCCACGTTTTTTTGCTATAACTGCACTTGCGCCCATCAAAAACAATCCGACTAAAATCCCGGGAATAATTCCCGCTAAAAACAGTGCGGCAACAGATACCGTACCTGTGACGAGTGCGTATACAATCATAACATTGCTGGGAGGTATAAGTAACCCCGTTGTTGCGGCACATGAGGTTAAAGCGATATTAAAGTTTTTATCGTAACCCTTCTTGTTCATTTCCGGAATCATGACTCCTCCAATCGAAGTTACAGCTGCAACCGAAGAACCGGATACTGCACCAACAAGCATACAGCCTAAAGTATTAACAAATGCAAGCCCACCGGTAAATTTGCCTACCAATGCTTCGGCAAAATCTATCAATCTGGTCGCTATTCCACCTCTTCCCAACAACAATCCCATAAGTATAAAGAAAGGAATTGCAAGGAGAGCAAAACTATTTATACCTGTTGCAAGACGAGGAGCAACTATATTAATAGCTGAAACACCTCCGACAGCAGAAATAGCCCATAAAGTGGCAAGACCTATGCAGACTGCAATGGGAACATCCATTGCAAGTAGTATCAAAAACGTCAAAACCATAACAATAACCGGTATATTCATTTCTCTCTCTTACGTGCTAAAAACGATATATCCTTAAAAATAAACTCGATAGAGTAACTAATTATAAAGATAGCACTTATCGGAAGACAGAGATAAAGATAACCCACAGGTATACCCATTGTAGGTGAAGCTTGATGATTAACGAAAGCATTCCGTACGAAATTCATACCTCCGATAAGCATTACCTTAAAGGCAAAAAAACCGACCAGAATAGCTATTAATATCTCTAAAATTCTTCTGTTCCGCGCGTTTAATTTATAAGCGAAATATTCCATACCAATATGAGCTTTTTGCCCGTAAGCGTACGCAGCGCCGACTATACCGCACCACATCAACATATACGTCGAGGATTCCTCTGTCCATACGGCAGGCGTTTTTAGAACAAGACGCGTAAAAACCTGCCACAGGACCGTTATAACCATTATACCTACAAGAGATATAACAAGATACCCCAGTATCTTGTTACGCCAGTCGGATAAAGCTTTCAGCAACTTCTTAAAGGACATCTTGTTTCATCACTCTTATTCTGACTTAATAGCCTTTATTTTTTCAATTAAAGGACCTATAATTTCATCCTTTTCATATTCTTTGTACATTGGAGCTACCGCGGTAACGAAAGGCGCCTGATCCGGAACTGTTACCTTTACTCCAACGGAATCAAGAAATGCAAAATTTTCTTTCACAACCTCTGCCCAGAGTTGTTTCTGGTATTCTACGGATATATCGAAAGTCTTTATCATTATAGCCTTATCTTCCTCACTCAACTTATCCCATACTTTTCTGCCTGCCATCACAACATCCATTGGTGAGGTGTGTTTATCCAGAGAAAAATATTTGCAAACTTCATAATGCCTTGCAGAAACGTAAGAAGGAGGATTATTTTCGGCTCCGTCAACAGTTCCCTGCTGCAGAGCGGTATATAACTCACCCCAGCTAATTGGAGTCGGAGAAGCTCCAAGTGTTTGTAATAAACTAATAGCCATAGGACTCTTTATAACCCTTATCTTCAGATTCTTTAAATCCGAAGGTTTATTAATTGGACCGCCCTTGGTATAAAAACTCCTCTCTCCCGCCTCGTAAAAACCTATTCCCACAAGCCCCCTATCAGAGCCCGCATTCAACAATTCCTTACCAACATCGGAGTTAAGAACTTTCCATTTATGTTCGTTACTGCTGAAAAGATAGGGCATACCAAGCACCATCATTTCGGGTACAAAAGATTCCAGACCTGCCGAAGAAACCTTCGTTAGGTCTAAAGTACCCATTTGGAGCTGTTCGATTAGCTCTTTTTCCCCTCCGAGCTGACCACCGGGGTATATTTTTATCAATATACGTCCGTCTGTAACTTTCTTCAGAGTATCAGCCCAGAATACCATCGCTTTATGTACGGGATGATTGATATCAAGGGCATGACCTAATTTTAAGTTAATCGTGCCTTTCGTTTTTTCACTTCCTCCCTTACCACATCCTGCACTTATAATCAACGACAAAACAACAAAAATTATCCCAAATGTATTTCTCAATTGCTTCATAAAATACCTCCTATTGTTTAAATGAAACCAAACGAGCCTTCCTGTAATACAGTTTTATAATCTGAATTTAATGTATTATACAACATCTTAAAATCTATGATTATACTAATGTTTTAGTAATCTTTGTCAAGAGAAAAATTAGCCACGAAGACACTAAGACACAAAGAACAAAAAATTTTATTTAACCACGAAACACACGAAAAAAAACATTTACCACAGGGGACACAGAGAAAAAGAGAACACACAGAGAACACAGAGAGAATAAGAAAAATTATACTTTGTGTTTTAAAACCCAAACCACATCCCCAAATTTTTCTAACATGTAGGACATGTAGAAGATATATTTTTTTGTTACTAATTTACCAATTCACTGATTTACCGATATACTAATCTCAAAACCCGAAACTATAGTTGATATTTGCTCTTTGCGTTTTAGCGGATTTGCCGTACCGGAATTCGTAAATAAATATTCAATCTTTTCCGGTTAACAAAACTAACCAAAAATTGTAAGGGGAATCTCTCCAGAGAAAGATTCCCCTTACAACAGGATATTTATTTCTTTTATCCGCCCTATTATCCTTTTTTAAAACGCAAATCCTACGGACGCTCTATTGACCATGTCATATAGTTTGAACGCACTATAGGAATAGTCAAACTTTACATTTTTTACATTAATACCAACTCCCGCATTTAAACCTTCCGCAGAAGAATTAAATTTATATCCCGCTCTGAAGAAAATCATATTCTTGAATCCAAATTCTCCTCCCACATTATACTGTTCCTTCCAGTCGCGAGGATGCAGCATTTCCGCTCCAATATTAAACGAATAATCGGGATATTCTCCGAAGAAATCAAGAATATCGGCACCCACGCCAAGAGCAAAAGTTAAGGGCAATTCAAACCCAATTTTTTCATATTCTACCCTGGGAGAGAAATTCCTGACAGACATACCGAAAGCGAAACTTTCGAAACCGGGATAAAAAAGTAAACCGAAGTCGTAAGACATAGTCGAAGTCTTGTTTTCTCCGATTACCTGTATAACAGTATCTCTTGCAAGAGCTCCTGTATCTACTTTTGTTTTTAGATCAAATTCACTCGCTCCCAGATCTTGAGAAGCATATTTGACATGAAGACCTACCGTAAACTTGTCGGTAAATTCTCTGGCGTAAGCTACGCCCGCGCAAAATGCCGATACTTCAAATATTCCTGTATTCTTAAAACCTTTTGGTGCATCTGCATCCACCCGAGTTCCGTAAAAATCCCCATAATCAGGATATATAAGACTGAAGCCGAAATTTCCCCAAACCCCGGCATTTAAGACCGCAGCCAGATAAAGATAATTAATATCGGCGATCCACTGCGTTCCACCAACAGATAAATCAAAACGGTTATCAATTTCCCCTATACCGGAAGGGTTATAGAAGAGAGCTGAAGCATCCTGTCCTAACACAGTAAAAGCTTCTCCCATTCCGCATGCCCGGGCTCCCCCAGCAACATCTAAAAATCCGTAACCTGTCTGGGCAACCTTACTCTGCTGTGCGTAAGCATTAACCGAAAGAACAAATATTAACAGATATATAAAAACAATAAACTTCTTCATCTTTCATCCTCCTTATCTTACTATTACAAACTTGCGGGAAACGCTTTTGCCATCAGGAGTTCTTATATGAGCAATATAAATACCGCTCGCCGGCTGCTGATCGTAATCCGTAAGAAGATAAATATCACGAGCTTCCCATACTTCCGTTCCGCTTAAGTTAGTATGCTCGATGGTTTTCACCACATTTCCCGATTCTGTAAATATAGTAATTGTGCATTCGGGAGGTAACTCGACAAAGGTTAGTTTTAGTCCCTCTCCTTCACTGTACCTCGAACGTGCCGAAGCATTAACATTCAAAGGATTTGGGACGACTCTGACGGAATCGAGAGCGGCACCCGGATAAGATTGTAAATTTGCCGCTTTTCTGGTCATTGTCAAAAACATTCCGCTTTCAATTCCTGCGGGGCTAACGGCTGTAATCGCGTAATAATAATAAAAAGCCGGGACAACAACCGTATCATCATATAGTCCTGCATTCCCAAGAACGGAGTCGAGCACTTGCCAATCACCTATAATTATCGCTCCTTGCTTCTCATATACATATCCGCCTAAAGCTCTGTAGATTTTAAACTTTGCAACATCCGTAGGATACGAAGGTTCATAAGCAGCGTCATAACTCCATGTCAGCCTTATCCTATCGGGCCCGGAAGTAACCTCAAAAATGGAAGGAGGTGGAGGAGACTTGGGTATATTATAGTTCATATTAAAGTTTCGCTGTGCATTCATTCCGTTGTTGAAAAGAGAATCCTTGCCTCTCGCCACTATCAGGTCCTTCGCTATATCGTTAACTGTAGGCGGAGGTGATAACCTTGGATTCGTATAATATACATCGAATATAGGGTCTCTTTTCCTCAACTCTTCTACCATTTGAGCCGAATCCATACCTGGTAGCCAGGAAGCCGCATCCTTAGTATCATTCCACGCTTCCCCGAGAAGGTATGAATTCTTCCTGTTTATGGCTCCACCTACATAGGCATAGACAAATCTCAGAGTATCCCCGAATTCCATCTGGTAAGGTCCAATAGAAAGATGCCCCTGCTGGTCAAACCTCATCCACGTGATTTCTGAGGCAAAGCAATATCCCCTGTCCGGGTCTAGCTCTCCCCATCTATCTATAGGTTGTTCGTAATAAGTCTTTGCGCCGCTGGCGGTAGTATCGTAAACATCATAAAGACTATCCATATAATAAGTCTCTTGAAAATTAGGAATTGTTGGGTCAATAGCAAATACTCCCTTCACCATAATTTCATAAGCATTACGGAAGTCCGCGCTGTCCATTCGCGGAAAATCACTCAATACTCCATCGTGCAATAATATCCAGCTGGGCTCCGCCAGCATACTTGTATGCATACATGGCTGAGCAGGGTCATTACTCGCGGCAACACTCGCAGAGGGATCAAAGGGACTATAATTATCCTGCGGAACATCAATACTTTTAGGGGCAAACAAAACCGCCGTGCCCGCAAAACGGGCTCCGGTCATAATATTCCACGTACCAACATCAGCTTTAATACCATAACTATCTCTCGTTAAACCCCCTGCTCTAAGAGGAGTAACAAAATCAATCCGAAGAGAATCATCATCCTGAGGATAGGAAAGCCTATTGTCCGGGTTTTCTTTTTTTGTTGTTCCTGCAAAGGTAGGCAGTACTTTATTGGACCCGGTACCGTTTATCATAGCCTCGGTAATCCTGGTAATATAAACATCCTCTAATGTTTGTCCCGGAAGTTCGATTTCATCATCCATATCAACATTCCCCGTATTTACAAATGTCAAATCCCATATGACATAATCATCATGTCCGGGCTGACTCCAGGCTAACACTCTCTGCTTAACATCCAGACCCATGTTCAGCCTGACATTGGACGTGACCATTACATCGGCAGTACCCCATACTTTGTCGGGTGCCACCTCATCTCCAAACATAGGAAATGGATCTTCACAATGTGTTCCATCGACAATTATCTGCGTAGGAGGATACCTCATATACCTGCGTATTGTATAACCCCCTTCATCCGGAACAGCAAATTGAATACTATCAATGTCACGTAAACGAGCGCAATGCCCTGTAATCATAGCATCCCATCTATGTCCGGTTGTATCCACCCAGTTTCGAGCCCCAAAAAGCAATCCGGCATCCTTAAGAAGCCCTCCCGGCCACGAGTTCTGATTAGAAAGCTCATCTGCCAAGGTACAGTAACTGCCTCTATAGTACGCAATCATACCATAATCATAAACGTTACTGCTATAACAGCCGTGGTCATATACCCTGGCTTCAGTTTTTCCCACTTTGATCAGTTTAACAATCTGGGCATGGACACCGCTCATGGGGAAAAAAGCCAGCAGAAATATTAATATTAATAACTTTCTCTGTTTCATTTTCAATAACCTCCTTTTCTTCTAAAAAGAAAACCTTATTCCAAACTGCACATATCTGGGGTCAAGGTACCAAAGGTAATCTCTATTCGGATTATTTATATATGGTTTTTCTTCACTTCGCAAATCTCCAACGTGGTCCGGTTCGGTTCCGGCTTTTTCAGGACCGACGAACGTTTCATCCCCCACAAAAGGTTCCTTATCATAGATCTCGAGATGAAGGGATTTAAAATATTGAAATCGGTCCATGTCGTTAGGTATATCAGGGTCGAAGCACTGAGTAGACAGAGTCCCCCAGTCAAAAAGATTGTGCACATCCATAAACAGAGTAGCTTTAACACCGCCGACCGAAATATTCTTGTTTACACTCATATCCACCAAACGAGTAGCCGGCCATTGGATATTATTTTGCAACACATCAGCCCAGTCCTCTTCATTCTTACCGCCAGCAAACGTTTCATAGTGACCCGCTCTCCACTGATACAAAAATGAAAGATTATAACCTCCTAAAAATATTCCCCAATCCTGAGGCGCCGACAATGTAAGTTGAGCCCTGAAAACTGGTTGCGGAAGGGGTCTATCCTCCTTGGGGTCTACCTTTGCTTCATTTGACTCTTGCATCGGCTCCTCATAATGTTGCCTTGCTCCGATTCTTCCCGATGTTCCTACCCTGTAATCATAATTTAACCAACCAGTAATATACCTTCCATGGTCCTTTCTAAACTCAAATTCAAAACCCCTTGTATCACCATAGCCGGTATTTTCGGTAGTTGTATAATTAACATCTCCGTAATAACTTAAATATTTAACCTGACCGCTCTCATTAACTATATCCTTATAGTAACCCGAGACCCTTGCCATATAAGTGTTGGCTATACTGCTTTCAAGACCCACCTCATAAGAAACTGTTCTCTCCATTTTAAGACGCGGATTCCCCAGGAAACTAACCGGATTACTTTCTGTACCCCAGTTAATCTTATACCTGTTCTCGTTGGTTGGCAGGGAGTAAAAATGTCCGTAATTGAAGAACAACTTGCTTTTTTCCAATACAGGGAATGAAATTCCAAGTCGAGGACTTATCTCATAGATAGCAGCCACGTCTTCCACAGGACCTTGAGAAAACAAAGAATCTTTAAAATATGAAGAAAGGAAAAGCGAATATCTCTCTGTAGTATCTGGCCATTCGACATTTGGGTCCGAGTAATCGAACCTTAAACCTAAAGTGGCGAACATTCCTTCGAATTCAATCTTATCCTGAATATAGCCGCCTGCAAGGATAGGATATGAATCATAGTTAACATAATAACCCAGACTCTTATCCTTGGTTGGGTCTACGCCAGGGGCTAGCCAGAACCATCCGTCATTGGTAATAAAATATTCATACAGCTTATCATATTGAGCCGAAAGACCGAATTTTATCAGATTGTACTTATTTATCTGTGAGCTCATATCGAAACTCGCGCTATAGGTCTGCGACCAGGAAGTATTATAGGTTCCACATTGATGGGCAAACCCATATGCCGCGAGGCCACCAGCATCAGATATATAGTTGAGTTCATATCGAGGGTCAGCCCATCCATACGGGAGGTTGTCAAGAGGATATTTAGTATTACCTATTATTATCGTATCTTTGAGGAACCATAGTACCACTGTATCTCCGCCTATACGAGTTGGCACATCATAATTGAATTGAGCCATATTGTTCCTGCGTATATAAGTCAAATGTACATCATAAAAAGTATTCTCTGACAAAGCATGCTGCAGCGTGAGACCGTACATTCTGGAAGTTACATCGAACGGGGTTAACGCATTTGCTCTGTACAGCTGATCGAGACCCATTTTATTACTGCCGTGCCATCTTCCATCATAATCCCCAATGGAGAATAGCATATCCGACCCACCTCTCAGGTAGCCCTGTCCGATTTCCCCCAGGGGATAATCCCCTTGCCACATGTGACCCTCGCCGTACGGGGAAAGGGAATTAATAATTGAGTAGGCACCCTTCATATTTACCTTAATGCTACCAAAACGAGAAGTCAGCTTTAAACTCGCCATTCGTTCCCGGTAATTATCCCTGCTGTCCGGAATAGCAAACATTTCATTATGGTCCCTGTAAGAAGTATAAAATGTCATATCACCTAAATAACTGCCTATAACGGGAATGGGACCACCAAAGCCGGCGTCCGCGGTCCAATCCGGCTTGTTGCCGTATTCTCCGGTCCTATCTTCCTCTGTATGCGTATAAGGGACTTTTTCATATCCTATCACTGTATCATTTCTATAAATCGGAGAATACATGGAATCACCACCGTTGTAGATTAATAAGAGAGAATCTGTTCTGGGTGTATTAATACGGCGCATCCACAGAAATCTATCACGCTGTATTTCTAAAGTAGTAATAGTCGTGTCTCTTCCTACCTGAGATTTCCATCCCCTAAATGATGGATAACTGTTATATTTAATTGTATCGTAAAACGGGCTAGTCGGAGTATTCCATACTTTATTAGAGCCTTTATAGCAAACGCTGTCATACTTAATAACCGTATCACAACCAACAGTATCTCCTCCCACTATATTCCATACGTAACCCGTATCCAGCTTATTCCATAGAAACGGCACATTATTATAATTATCTGGGTCAAAGATAGATTTACCGCTGTGCTTTTGATAACCAGGAGTATATCTGGCTTCAAAGGAACCTTCGTATCCCTTCGGAGAACCTTCCCTGGTAATAACATTTATAACTCCCGAACGAACATTCGCGTATTCGGCGGCAAACCCTCCCTTCATCACACTAACCTCTTTTATCTCGCTCAGGTTGGGCATCATGATAGGTTCGTTTGCTCTCTGGTCGACAAGAAGTAAACCATCAGCCAACAATTTGGTCTCACCTTGATTACCACCCCTGACACTCCAGCCTGCTACCCCGGACTGTAAGTTGATATATGAAGTCACGTCTGAGATAAGAGGAACAGCTTCTATTTCACTTTTATCCGCAGAGAAAGAACTGGAAGAAAGGTCCATCTTAATAATTTCTCTCTCAGCCTGGACTGTTATACCTTCTCCTTCCACAACCGTCGTCGTTAACTCAAAATTAAGCGGAGTTGTATGTCCGGATATCACTCTAACATCCGTCTTTGTAACATTCATATAACCCATCATTCTCGCCTGAACGTTATAAATTCCGGGTTCCAATCTTATTATGTAATAATAACCATCCACATCGCAGGCAGCTCCTCTATCGGTACCCTCGATTACTACATTGGCACCGGGTAGAGGCTCGCCGGTCTTCGCATCAACAACGACACCCGCGATCTTTCCGTCAATTGCCGCTTTCGCATCCTGAGTAACCATAAAGAAAGCCACAATTACAAGCAAGCTATATAAAATCCACTTAAAAAACAATCCGCTTACCCTTACTGCTTTTTCCATTAAAACCTCCTTTCATTAGAGTTTAGGAAATAAGTTACTCTGGGTAAATAAAACAAAAAAACATCGATAATCATTTTTCCTTGATACACCCCCTTAATAAATTGTACAATATGATCCGAATTGCTTGAAACCTCCACTTGAAACCTTGAATATGCCAAAAACAGAAAACCAACGAAAATATAGGTGTCACACGAACTCTACTAAGTATATTTCTTATAGTATTCTCCTTTCTTACGAGAAGCCTAATCAAAAATTTCGACTCTTTCATATATACTTAATTTTACTGATGACATCCCCTCCTTTTTCCTTATTTCTCAATATCAGTCTTTGAGACGACATCAAAACTCCAACCATAACGTTCCGAAATCAAAGCATATTAAATCTAACTACCTTTATAAAATCTATATTAATAAATTTCAATGTATTTGTCAAGGCTTTTTTTTGTCTAATTTCATGACGGAGAATATAGCGCGGCACAGCCGATAAATTCAAAAATCAAAAAAACAAGAAACAACAAATCGCACGAATAAAACGATTTTTTTTACTAACCCCTAAATCCAAAATCCCAAATTTTAACACAGAGCACACGGAGAAAAAAAGAACGTACAGAGGAAAAAATATTTTTTTGTTGTTTAAAAACCCATCCTACAACCCCTGAACCAGCCACAAATTAACACAGATTTACTCAGATTCTTTTATTTTGTTGTCTTCCTAACTCGAAACACGAAATCCGAAACTCGTAACTTAAAATTTTATATCACATAAAGACACGGAGACACAGAGAAAAAATATATAATTGTTTAAAACACACAATACTTAAACTAAAGTTAAATTTTTTTACTATTTCACTATTTTACTATTTAACAATTCAACTACTTACGGAAGAAAGCCTTTTAAACTTCTGTTCAACTAACATCAATCTCTCACCATAATCGGAGATGCTTTCAAGATGAATATGTTTTATTTTATTTGCCGAATTTTCGGCCAAGTTTCTCATCTCCTGACATAATAACATCTCCTCTGCTCCAAGTGCTGCTGCATTTCCGATCTGTATAATTTTCTCGGAAGAAATATCCGGAACAAGACCAATTATCCTGGCATTTTCTTTATCTATATAAGTGCCGAAAGAACCTGCAAGAAAAACTCTGTCCAACTCATCCGTAGTTAAATCTGCTTCCTCAAGAAGCGCCTTTATTCCAAGAGATATAGCAGCTTTACTCCACAGGAGCCCGCTCTCTCCTTTTATATCCGGTTGGGTAATCCGAATATTGCCGGTTATCTCAAAAACCTTGCCGGTCTTAAGATAACCATCTTCATCCATCAAATCATTTTTAACTAATTCGCCCAGAATATCAATAATACCCGAACCGCAAATGCCGATCGGCTGGGCATTACCGATAGTTTCCCACTTAAACTTTTTATTGTCCATGTTAAACCTGCAAATTGCTCCAGGTACTGCAGACATAGGCTCTAAAGCAGGACCTGCTGCACAGGAAGTTGCAATTATCCCTTTATCGGACTTCAAAATTACCTCACCATTGGTACCTATATCAATGCACATTATATTTTCTTTCGCCTCACTCAACACCCCACATGAAAGACTGACAGCAAGGGCATCAGCGCCGACATGAGAACCAATTAAAGGTGGAGCATAAACTTCCGCGTTTTCGTTTATGTCAAGACTAAGCTCGGATGTTTTCACAGCGAGAGGAGTTGCCCCCTTTCCCGTTTCCGTAATTGATTTAAACGGACTGACACCGAGACTCTGAACATCAAGTCCGAAAAACAAATCTCTCATCGTACTGTTGCCTACCACGACAAAATCATATATATTCTGTCCTTCGACCGGCATTTTTTTTATTTCTTTATTTATTTTTGATATTAAATTAGACTGTAATTCTCCGGAGCTTTTTCCGTCAAACTGGATTCTGCTTATAACGTTGTTACCATCTATTTTTCTTTGAGGATTTTCGAATGCGGAAGTATGAACAATATTGCCTTTCTCGAGATTTATTAAATGTAATACAACAGTAGTGGTTCCGATATCAGCCGCGATACCAAAGAGAACACCTCGATAATCATCGATTTCTCTTTCGCCTAAAAAAACTTTATTATTTTTTATTTTCGCATGCGGATTCAAACAAATTTCCTTTCTCTTTTTCCCATAAGTCAGAATATTCGTTATAAAACCTGTATTTACAACATTTACATAGATATCATACCCGGCATTTTCAATTACTGCCTGGCAAGCTAACCGCTCATCTTTTTCCAATGCTTCTTCTGTTTTCGTCCTTTCGTTTAGAGCTTCTCTGCCTTTTTCTATTTTAACCCTGCACTCTTTACATATACCAAGCCCACCACACCCTGTATTTATGGGGATATTTAAATCTTGAGCATATTTAAGAATAGTCTGTCCTGGTTCCAGCAGTTTATCCTTATTAAATTCGGGAAAAAATATACGGTTTTTCATTTTTTTCTTTTTAATATTAATTAAAAGAGCAAAAAAAACAATCGCGCGGGTACAGCTACCGGTTCTAAACTTCCCGGTCGCAATGTAGAGAATGTGATAAAAGTAATGTTTGTTAATATAGGGCAACCCTAGAGATTGCTTCGCATGGGTCGGACACGGCGTCAAACTCGCAATGACAACATTTATAAGTCCTACATATTCTACATGTGAAAATTTGGGGTGCAGTGTTGGGTTTTGTACTAACATACATTTTTTTCTTTGTGAACTTTGTGGTCTTTGTGGTTAATATTATAAATATATGATAGGTTTAAAGCCGGAAGGCTTTAAACCTATCATATATTTCACTAAACCAAGCCTTAAAGCCTACTTCATCAAGTCCTTTATAAAAGCCTTCAGATCCTTTGAGCTTATTTTTACCTTATCCTTTTTCTTCTGAAGATCTTTAACATACTGCATTACCAGTTGTGTCACTACTGCGCCCGGTCTCGGATAAGCAGCTACGATGTAATGGGGAGTAGGTTTCGTTTCGCCTGCCTCAATTTCAAATTCGGCGCGAAGATTGTCCGGAGATATCAAAGAATTTGCATAATCGAAGATAACCTTATCCATTGCCTTATAAACTTCTTTGCTCTCCTTGACAAGACCATAATAATCAAGAAGCTCGGCAAAAACATAATTGGAAGTCGTATAAACATCCTGTCCCTGCTCCGATTCCACCTTTCCGCCGTCTTCAGTGCGGCACATAGCCCAACCCATAAAGGTTCTGTTGTTATCGAAAATTGTCTTCAGGATTTTTCTTGCCCTATCCTCCGGGATAAACGACTCTTCTCCCACCGCAATCAATGCCCATATGGCATCCAGTTGATTGGTCCAGACATCCGTGTTCGTCTTTCCTGTAATCGTGTCATAGCAGGTAACATAATACTGCAGTTTCGTACCTTTGCTGTTCTCTTTTTCTCTCCATAATTTTTCGAACTGAGCGGAAGCTTTTTTAAAGACTTTTTCATATTCTTCTTTAGCAGCTTCGTCTTTCATTATATCAGCCATTATGCTCATAGCCCGGCAACCAGCCATAAAAGTAGTCGCATCATATGAATCTACGCCGAAGAGGGTCAAATTATCAAAAGTGTTTTTGACCTCACCCGGATTACCCTCAGGTATGCCGTCTCCGTCATGGTCATGCTCTTCTAAGTGCTCAAATCCGAATTTAAGCGTCTTCCAATTGACTTTTAAGAAATCGGTATCTCCAGTGAATTTTACGTTTCGCAGCACTCTTGTAGCAAGTTTGGGAAAAAGATCGACCCAGTAGTTGTCATTGTACCAGGAATATTCACTGACATTACGCAGGGGATGACCTTTCGGTAGAGCACCTACATCATGCGATACAGCACCTTTGACTTTAATTTGATCGTATATCTGGGTCAGAGATTTCCCTTCGTATTCTTCCGGATATTTTTCGAAATGACTTCTGGCTTCAACAAAAGATGCGTGCAAATGATAATATTTCTTATCCTTGTTTTCTCTATTGATAGAGTCAATGAAACTCTGACAGAGCTCTTTTTCTATATCCGGGAAAAATATTAAAAGGACCATTGAATACCAATCCACATCCGAAGGATCTATATAAGCATAGTCAAAACATTCAAGGAATCTGGCTCTCTCGTTGCCCTTTTTATCTTCAACCCAGACCGCAGCATTCGACAACGGAAAACTGAATTCGTTGAAAATTAGTCTGGTCAGCCTTAAAGCTCCGGATTTATCATTTTTATATGACGGACTATTCTTTATCATATTATATATCCTGTTCTGAATAGTCATTGTGCGGTCAAACCATTTTTTATAATTATCAAGAGCAACTTTAGCCATATCCTTGGCTCTCGACTTTTCATTCTTGAAGCTCTTCAAGTATTTACGGTCAAATTCTTTCCCGTCCATATATCTCTGTTTGGGAAAGTCCAGCGCAACAGCAAAAGGCACCGTCATTGTTGCTTTTGGCTTTAGAGTAAAGGTATAGCTGATGGCTGCACCATAATCCTGATTAAGAAGAGGCTCTCTCTTTATATAAAAACTTCCGTCTTCATTAAGAAGTAAATCCTGTTTTAGGAAATTAAGACAGAAATAAGGATTTGTATCTATATCCACATCCTTCATCTTAGGTGCTGCGATAACCATCCTGTCTTTACATTCTTTACTTGCCATTACTACACCTTTAATACCCTCAGATTCATACTCTTCATGCACGTGACCTTTAACAGGAGTAGAACATATATAAACCGTATCCTGATCTGTCGGTTTCAATTCTTTTTCTTGAAGACTAACAAGGGAAGGTCTCGGTACAACGAGAGTAATCTCCTTTTTCTCATCACTCGAGTTAACAACTTCATATTCCTCGACACCAAGAGGCATTAAAGCCTGGTCTCTTTCAGACAAAAAAGGAGAAATTAGTCTTCGTATAACGCTAACTTTACCAAGTTTATACACCAACTCCAGTGAAGGTGTAGCAATAGAAATCGTGATGTCCTTCTCAGGGACAGGTTTATGATAATAATTCTTCAAAGCCGGTACATCATCGATCCCTTCTACCTTCTCAGGATCCCTTCTGGTGAGCATAAAAATCCCTTCTTGTTCTAAAATCTCTTCTTCCTCCTCTTCTTCCTCTCCCTCAATACGGATAAACGGAGCAGAAGCAAATTGAATTGCATTCGAATTCATTAGAATCAATCTACCAGCATTGTTAAGCCTGTTGTATAAACCATCGGGAGATATCCCTATCGAACATGTAGGAGCGCCCTGAAGCGCAATGGTGTGCGGGAATAAAAGAGTTTTTGACATCCCCTGAAAATGGACTGCCATTTTATTCTTATCATAAATCTCGGATATCTCCGCTCCTTTAATCGTAAAAACGTCGCTTATTTTTATACCAGAAGATTTTGGCATATAATTTCCCCCTTATTAGCAGTATGACAAATTCAAAGGATTACCCTTTTTGGCTTTCAGCTTTTTCTCTGGAGTCGCTTTCTGCTTTCCAAGCTTAACAGGGACTTTGGTCGCAGCGCGAGGCTTGAATTTACCAAAAAGTAAATCAGCAGAAGCTCTTATGGAATCAGGTGTTGCGCTGAAATTGCACACCACGGCATCCGCTTCCGCAGTAGTACCCTCAACGTAAGGATTGTTGGTCATAACAACAACCTTGTGTCCTGCCTGTTTCAATTTTTTGGCAAGCAGTTGATTGTTACCGGATTTGACGATTCGCGCATAATAGTTGGTCATAACGACAATGTCAGCCTGTTTGGCAAGCTCGAGACATTCTTTAATCTCTTCCTCAAACGCGGAAAATTCAGTGTCGGCAAGAATTACATTCGTAGAATGGTCAACCATTCTTTCGCAGAACATATGAGTATGCATATAAGGGTCTTTCCCGCAGAATTCATAAGGAATGCGCTGCTCGATAACAAGTATTCTCTGTTTTTTATCGAGAGGCAGCAACTTTTTGTCGTCTCTCATTATTATTTGAGCTTTCTTCGCAATATCCCAGGAGAAATCTATAACTTTTTTATCGGTGGTAATTTTGTAAGTTTTCTTCGGGTCTATTTTCAGAGCAGTTTTGAATAAGTCCTGGTCATACTTCATCTTCAAAAGACGAGTAACCGCATCATCGATTCTATCTTCGGACAATTTGCCATTTTTGACAGCCTCTTTGATTCCAAAGAAACACTGCGACCTCGATTCATCGTCAGCCTTCAAAAGAATCGTATCGACTCCTGCCTTTATTGCCATTGCACAGGCTATCGGTAGGGGCCATTTTTTAAGAATTGCAGCCATACCGATAGCGTCGGAAACGATAACGCCCTCGAATCCCAATTCATTTCTCAATAACCCGGTAAGTATTTTTTCCGACAAAGTCGTAGGATATTTATCGTCATAAGCGGGATAAATGGAATGTCCGGTCATAATGGCTTTTACTCCCGCATCTATCGCGGCTTTGAAAGGAAACAATTCGACTTCCTTCATTCTCTGCTTACTCGCATTTATCACTTCCAGCACATCATGAGCGTCAGTGTCCGAAGCGCCTCTGCCCGGGAAGTGTTTAGCAGTTGCCGCTATTCCATTATCCTGAAAACCTTTAATTAGAGCAACAGCTTGTTTTGCGCATACCTCGGGGTCATCACCAAAAGAACGAACCCCTATCTCAGGGTTCTTAGGATTTATGTTCACATCACAGACCGGCGAATACATCTGCGTAACACCCATAGTCGATAACATCTTGCCAATAGTCGCGCCGATTTCATAGGTAATTTTGGTATCGCCTATAGCAGCCATACCCATCGGACCGGGGAACTGCCTTATACCGCCCGACATATAATCGTTCTTAAAATCTCCCTCAAAATCGATGGTTATATGAAGAGGAATACCTGATGGACGGTCCATCGCGATTCCCTGCCATCTCTTCAATCTCTGCGCATATTCTTCCGGTGTTATGCTTATACCAAAGTTCGAACCTGCAAAATATGTATTCGATATAGAAAAATAGTCCTTAGGTTTCTTAAAAGTTTGGTCTAACTGCGAATTACCCCAGTAAAGGTTTTTACAGGTCTCGACAGCGTACGGCTCCAGACATAGACCTCCGCACTGCAAACGCGTAACCTGCTCGATTCCGCTCGGGGTAAAAATCGTGCCTCGCCAGGTAAAAGTTAAAAGCTGTCCTATTTTTTCCTCTAAACTCATTTTTGAGAGTTTTTTACTTACAAATGCATCTCTTTCTTTCGACATATTTTTATCTCCTCATTTTATTTTCATTTATGTTTTATTTTTATTTATGATTCCCATTTACCGCGGTTATCAGGCCCAACCCAGAAACCCTTTTCAAACTTCCATCCATTTTCATCAATTTTCGATTCTTTTGTTTTCCAACCTGCTTCAATCCGTTTCGTTAAATCATCAAACCCTTTATTCCATGTAAGTCCGTCCGGAACGGTAACATTCATACTTCCGGCTGCGTTCGCATAGCGCAAACAGGATTCAACGGAATGATTCCAGACAAACGCAGAAAGAAATCCCGCGATTGCCGAATCACCTGAGCCAAGAGCTCCCACGAATTTCTCTTCCTGATAAACAGGGAACCACAATTCGCGATTAGCCCAGTTATCAAGGTCGGAACATCCTGCAGCACCTAATTTGGAAAGTCTATCCTTGCCGGCAGTTCGTATATACAATCCTCTATTTCCGCATTTTACCATTGCAATAGCACTACCCATTTCCAATAAATCTTTACCAATATCAGAAATCTCTTTCACGGTCATATTATCAAGAACAGTTTCTTTAGGACCGAGATTTGCCTTCTTTTCAAGGAATTTGTCTTTGTATAGAAAATAGAATATCTCCTCGGCACTCGGCACCATAATATCGGACAGAGGAATCCAATTCTTAACAATCGCAAGCCAGTCGATACTGTCAGCATAACCATCCACGTCAGGAAGAGAAAGGTCAAGAACGGTTGTGGTATTTAATTCTCTGGTCTTTTTAAGAATTTTAGTCAACTCGTAACCTTCATTAGCATAAAGCTTCTTCATCCAGGGCGGGTAACCAAAAAGCATTAGTTTTGCTCTGCGTACAAGGTCGAAATCCATATCATCGTAACCGAACGTATCGTTCGCTCCGCAGTGATGCAGATAAAAACGGTCTATCCCCGGAATACAAATCGCGATGGTATATGATGTAGATTCGCCTTTTACCATTTTAATTCCTTTAAAATGACCTTCATGCCCCTCATACCAGTTTAGTATCTCTTTACCAAAGTCATCGTCACCTATCTTACCAATCAATTCAGTTTTTACGCCAAGACGTCGTATGGATACTCCGGCGTTTGTAACCGGACCTCCCCCCACAACAACACATTTACCCATATTTATCATTTTACCCGGTACAAGGACGTCGGTCATTTTGTCGACTTTTCCTTCAATTGTAAAAGCAGGTATCAAATCAAGACAGGTATGACCCGCTGCTACAATTTCTATATTTTTTTCATCTCCCATTTTAAGCTCCTCATTAAATAATTTCGCAGTATAATATCCTTTAATATCCCGATGTCAAGCCCGGTAAGTCACTCAACATATTATTTTTACTTCTTGTCTCGCAATACGTTAACAACGGCATCGAATGCTAATTTCGGTTTACGCCCCCGGTCGAACAGCATCGGATAGTCGGTCCTTCCGCGTATGGGCAGGTAGCTGCGCCATGACTGAGCGTCGTGCACTGCCCAGAATGTTATCCGGCTGAATTTATCGCGGTGTCGATGAAACAGCGAAAACAATTCGGCGTATCTGTTTGCGAGGTCCTTCTGGACGGAATCCGGCAGACCATCTGTGTATGAATTGTACCTCTTCTGTGTTTCGGGGTCGAAAGAGGAGAGGTCAACCGCCTGAGAGTCCACAGGATAAAAAGGAAGCACGCTAACGTCCAGCTCCGTGACCATAAGCTTGACGCCCAATTTGGAAAGAGTCAGAATTGCTGTCTCGATTTCTTCTATAGGCGGATAGTCAAGAAACCAGTGCCCTTGTATGCCAACTCCGTCTATGCGAATACTTTTTGCCTGTAAATCGCGAATCAGCCGGATGACGCCTTCGCGTTTGGGTGGCTTAATAAAATCGTACTCATTGTAATAAAGCTGGGCACGCGGGTCGGCCTGGCAGGCAAATTCATAAGCCTTCTGCACGTAGTCCTCGCCGATAATTTTCCACCATTTATTTTCTCTGAATTTACCGTCAGCCATAATTACTTCGTTTACGACATCCCAACCGTGAATTCGACCTTTATAACGGCCCATCACGGTGAAGATGTGGTCTTTCATCCGTTTAAGTAAAGCCTCCCTGCTAAGGGGCTTACCCGATTCGTCCTCGAACACCCAGTCCGGAGTCTGATAAAACCAAACGAGTGTGTGCCCGACCATAAACATTTTATTCTTCTCGCCGAAAGCCACGAAACGGTCAGCCGGCTCGAAATTGTATCGGTCCGGTTCGGGATGTACCTCTTCCCATTTCAAAATGTTTTCCGGTACAATGCTGTTAAAGTGCTTTTCTACAAGGGCAATATCATCCGGGTCATTACCCTTAAGCTGATTATCACTCAAAGCAACACCAATATAAAAATCGTCATTGAAAACGTACTTCAAAGCTGGTTGCTCATGTATATCTTTATAATTATCCATTATATTTTCCCCTTTATTTATTTTTTATATACGATGAAATCAAACCAATCAAAATCAGCGGGGCTGCTGCTCTTTTTTCCGTTACCCGTTGCAAACATTCCCAGATAAACTCCTGTAAACAGATACCCTTCCACCTCTTCAAAGGTAAGGTATTTTGTCAATACCTTACCCATACTTTTCGGTGCTTCATCATTCATTTGATAAAAAAGTTCATATGATAAAGGCTTGGCTTCTATTGACAGAACGACTTCTCCCTCTCCGATTTCTTCATAACGAACCGGTTCGACCAGCTTACCTTTAACCATATTCATAAAGTATATATTTCGTTTGTCATCTTTGCGCGTAATACCTATTTCCGCGCGGTTTACTTCATTACCGCGAATGACTAAACCTGCCTCTTCACCCTCATTACTGGGATTGAAATCAAGCTTTGCTGTCGCCCTACACTCCATTGCCGTTTGACGGCGTCCGAGGAAAGCAGGAGAATCCTGGTCGCCCATCGTGACTGCCGAGCCCTTCAGACGCAAATAACCAGGACGTTCGGTGAGAGAATAATCCTCTTTATATGGATTTCTTAAATAATTCCAACAAAGACGCAGATTAGGGTCATCAAAACCATCCCTCTCGGGCTCTTCTTTGAATTCATATTTTGGCAATCTCGGTGCCGGCATTGTCTCTTCTATCGCCTTATTTTCATTGACAACCGGCCAGCCGTCTTCGTTCCACTTAACGGGAGCTAAAAACATCTCTCTACCGAGATGATTGTAATGACCTCCCTGCGGACGAATTCCAAGAAAAACAATCCACCAGCCATCGGGAGTCTCGACAAGGTCTCCGTGTCCGAGAGCCCTGAACTGATGACCTTCTCTATTCCTATGTGTTAGGATCGGATTGGCAGGATTGGACTCGAACGGTCCCCACGGAGAGTCACTTCTGGCTATTGTAAGCATATGACCATAACTCGTCCCGCCTTCTGAAATCATTAAATAATATTTTCCATTTATTTTATAAAGATGCGGACCTTCCGCCCATATTCCGCCAGTACCTCCCCATACATTCTTCAAATCTCCTTCAAGTTTACCCTCTTCAAGATTCAACGTCCTCTGAGCAATGTAGCCGTCACCCCCACCCTCGTGTCTGGTGTAATAAACTTTACCATTGTCATCGAAAAACAGAGAAGGATCCGTACCTTCTCTGTCCAGCCAAACAGGTTCAGACCAGGGACCAGCAGGATGTTCTGCCGTTATATAAAAATTCCCGCCGCCGTTTATATTCGTAGTAATCATATAGAACAAACCGTCGTGATAGCGAATAGTCGGCGCATAGATACCTCCGGAATATCTCATTTTTTTAAGAGGCAATTGGCTCTCACGTGTCAGACAGTATCCTATTTGATGCCAGTGAACCAGGTCCTTACTATGAAAGATAGGTACACCGGGAAAATATTCAAAAGAGCTGTGAACCGTATAGTAATCGTCACCAACGCGACATATACTTGGGTCGGGAAACCCGCCCGGGATAACGGGATTCGTATACGTTTCATTGTATTTTACCGAACAGTTAGCAAGTACAATCACAAACAAAAATGACAGACCCCAATATAACAAAATAAACCTATTCATTTATTTTACCTCCTCTCAATTGAGAAAAACCGTTCCTTATCATTCCAAAAAGTAAAACAGTCTCTCAATAACTTTTATTTATTTTTTAGCCACCTTTGACTAACATATCGAAAGCTAGCTACGGCTAATACTGCCGATGAACATTAAAGGATAATAAATCCTTTTTTATACACATCCTTCTGCGCTAACCTGTTAAAATCCAAAACACAATCAAGTTTAACAATAGCAGCGCTATAACAATAATTACTTTCTTTCATCTAATTGCAACAATTATTTCTACTTTCCCGGTTAATCAAATTTGTATTTTTTGCGCCGCTCGGTTAGCTCTTCCTGTATTTTATGCTCCATATTCTTATCTATTACGTAGAAGAAAACAGCACCCACAGCGATGAAAAACGCAGCAGCAGGAATGACGCTCATCATATAGCGAATACCGCGGAGCGTAGAAGCATTTTGTGCGACATTAGGAACATATTTATAAAGAGTAAGAATCTTTCCGGCAACGAAACCGCCAAGACTAAGACCAAGCTTAAGAGCAAACAAAATTGCGGCAAAGGTCATAGCTGTTGCTCTACGGCGAGTCTTCCATTCGGTAAAATCAGCAACATCTGCAATCATTGCCCAGAGTAAAGGAACCGTAACCCCATAGGAAAGTTGAATAAGAATATTAAAGATAAACTGCCACAAAACTGCTGTTGGCGCTAAAAATACGAACATAACTGTGGAACATGCTGCCAGGAACAGACATGACCTGAAAACATTCTTTTTCCCGAACCTAATAGCAAAAGGTTTGGCAAAGAGTATTCCAATTATCATTGCAACGTTTCCGGCAACGCTATAAAATGTAAATCCTATTTTAACAACATCCGCATCCGGGCTTCGAGCCAGGCCAAAATTCTGCAGGAAGTTCTGGAGACTCTCAAGATTAACAAAATATTTAGTGTAATAAAGTCCTACACTGCCTTTGATAGACCAATAAATGAATACGAAAATCGTAGCGACAAACATGGCAAGCCAGGGGCGGTTCTTAGCAAGGTCAGAGAGGTCCTGTTTTATCGAAGTTTTTTGACTCGGGTCGGGTTTCACTCTTTCTTTGGTAGTAAGGAAAGTCGTCAACAAGAACACCAAAGCCAGAGAAGAGAAGAATAACATAGCGAACATAAAGCCCTTGGCGTCATTTCCACCTCCGAATTTACCTACCAGAGGCAACATCAAACCTTGAATCACCAGGGCTGCCCCCATTGCGAAGATAAATCGCCAGGAAGCAAGACCCGTCCGCTCATTAGAATCGCCTGTCATAACTCCCATCAGTGCCGAATAAGGAACGTTATTAGCCGTATAAGACATCATCAAAAAATTGTATGTCACATAAGCCCATACTATTTTAGCGGCTGTACTGATATTCGGAGTTGTGAAAGCTAATACGCCAAAGATAGCCAGAGGAAAAGACGTAAACAATATCCACGGACGAAATTTTCCCCAGCGGCTCTTTGTCCGGTCGGCAAGAGCACCCATCATTGGGTCATTTACCGCATCCCATATACGCGAGACCAAAAACATTGTTCCAACGATTGAGGCAGAAATACCAAACACATCGGTATAGAAATACATCAGAAAAACGATGTATATCTGGAAATAAAAGTTGGCGGCTGCATCGCCCAGACTGAAACCGATTTTTTCCTTAATAGATATTTTCTGCGTTTCGGAAATCATATATCACTCCTTTTTTAATTTTTGATTTTTCAAGTGCTGTCCGACGCAACTTAAATTTAGTACGAAGAACAAACAGCATAATTTAAATCTAAGTTTAACGGAGCAAATTCTATACGTATTACCAAAATCATTAAACCTTTTAAAGATTAATCATTCATATTATTAAAAATCCGCGTCACTCACTTAGTTTTAGTTCATTTCCCGGTCTTAGTTGGTTTCGGCTTTTCAGGTTTACGCCTTGCGTTTAACTCCTGCTCAATTTCAACCATACGTTCATTTGTTAACGGATAAAAGAACATAATTCCTGCACCGATAAGAGCAGGAATAGCCGCGTAAACGCTTATTGCCAATCTTATTCCCAATAACGACTGGGCGGTCTGCTGTACATTGGGCTGGTAACCATACAAAGATAGAACCCAGGCTAAAATAGAGGCACCCAGGGCTACACCAAACTTAAGAGCAAACAGTGAAGCAGACATCACAAGTCCTGTGGCGCGGCGACCGGTCTCCAGTTCCGAATAATCTGCCGTATCCGTGTACATTGCCCACTGCAGAACCGACACGGGACCCAACGCAAAAGATACAAGAAAATGAAAAGCAAACATAAGAATGATATCATTCGGGCTTAAAAAGAAGAAAAGTGCTGAGAATAGACCGCTGGCACCTAAAAATCCGGCATAAGTATATTTCCTGCCAAAAACCCTGCTGAAGTAGCTCGCTAAAATGGAGCCAAGAATTTGAATGACCGAGCCCGCCATAAAGAAAACGGATACCATATTCT
>Ga0315548_1000721_pt1 | contig 30441 bp, 28 predicted proteins | sample SalMarSW160110MG_2_FD_202540 | JGI IMG/M metagenome (GOLD analysis project Ga0315548, IMG submission 202540) | Salt marsh sediment microbial communities from the Plum Island Ecosystem LTER, Massachusetts, United States - Salt Marsh Sediment SW1601-110 ... | reverse complement strand
GTGGACGGAGACCGGTCCGGTGTCCTCGTCTTTCGATAATGGCGGCCTTCCGAGTACCTGGCCAACAGTGACAATTTCCGCGAATAGAGGACCGTACCAAAATGCCGATTGGGGCTCACGCGACCGCACCGGTGGCATGGGATTCGTTGGTGGAACTTATGAAATTGCGAAGGGTACAAAAGGCTTAGGGATGAACTACATAAGACTCAGATTCACCCAACTGACACCCGATACAGAATTCCAGTTCAATCTCTGGGGCTGGGAGAAACATAGTGTATGGTCCACTAACCCAAACAACCCAGACTCCAAATACGGAGTTTGGAGTACGACAAACCCACAGTCATGGCTCAACGCCAACGGCTGGGGTGAAGGTGGAATTGGAGAGCCGAACGGCGGCTACGGCCCAATAAACCAGCCGCAGCCCCCGGATGCCAACACTGCTCTGTCTGACTCAAATATGCCAGCAGGACTGGCAGCCCTAGTAGCAGCACACGGCGATAGAATTTCTTTAGATTCGGGAGATGTAGACTGGCTACTTGGCGATTGGGATAGAGGTGCCCAGTTCTACGCTACAACAGACGAAGACGGTGCTATTAATGTCTACGGATGGATAGATACTACTGACTGGTCTGGAAGCATGCACATGCCTTGTAGCGGCTTCATGGTCATTCCTGAACCGGCAACAATAGCTTTGTTAGGTTTAGGTGGACTGCTTTTACGTCGCAGGAAAAGTGCTTGATTCGTAGCTAACATTAAGTATTAGTTATTATGCGCCATTCGGTTCAGGAACCGGTGGCGCATTTTTTTTGCGCAATGTTTGTGCCCTTCCTAATTTGGTGATTTATCTATCAACCTTCCCACAAAAGGGCGCTACGGGTAAATTAGCGAAATTTAACTGCCAGAATAGTTTATTGCGAAAATTGCCAGCATCGACGAGGGAATGTATTTTAAAGGTCGCTGGGTTGACTGGCGGCGGTTGAACGGTGGCGAGAATCACAAAGGCAGACATCTGCGTTTATGCAACGGTCATTTCGGCATCCAGTACGTAAAGCTATATCGCTACCTATGAGTTAGGTAATGCAGACAAAGGTGTGATTAGAAGATAGCTAAAAATGCAAAAGTGTTTTGACGCTTACCAGCGGTTACCATTCTTTCCCAACTTAACGCTGATAGCATCTCTGTAAATACCTGTTTTGACTAACAGCAGATGGATAAAAAAAGCCAGATTCCTGTACAACAGAATCTGGCTTCGGAGGAGGGTGATGAAAAGCAATAGGATAATGACCCTTAACTCCGGCCACTTGTTTTATTTCCCCTTTACTATCTATTCTCATCGAATAAGTAATAAAGAATTCTTTAGGAAATTTGAGAAAAACTGCACTTTTTTTACCAAGAATCAAGCTTTTAGTCGTGAAAATCCTGATTTTTTTATTGTTTTTTTCAAAAACCGTCGAATTTTAGCCCAAAAACCACTCATTTTACGCTTGCTAAACCGATTGTGTTCTAATATTTTAACTAAAGAGCTGTTATTTCTTCACTTTTTAGAAAGATTATTATGGAAGCAAAAATCACGATTGCAGAACTGATGGCGGCCAAGCACCAAAATCGAAAGATTACGGCGGTAAGCTGCTACGACTACATTACAGCAAAATTGGCCTCTCAAACCGGTATTCAGATGATATTAGTAGGTGATTCGGCAGCACAGCTTATGCTGGGTTTCGACTCTACGCTGCCTGCTACAATGGATTTTATGGTTGCTATAACGGCAGCGGTGCGGCGCGGGGCACCGAATGTGTATTTAGTGGCTGATATGCCGTTTTTAACCTATCAACTCGGTATAAGGGAGGCAATTAAGAACGCGGGAAGGTTCGTAGTCGAGGCGGGAGCGCAAATGATAAAAATCGAGGTCAGCAGTGCATATCTCGATGTAATTAAAGCAGTTAGCGAGGCCGGGATGGCAGTTATGGCACATATCGGGATTCGGCCGCAGTGTATCAGTAAAATCGGGAAATTCAAGGCAGAGGCCACTACTGCTGAAATGGCGGCGGAGCTTGTAAGTCTTGCTGAGCAAATGGTTAACGCAGGGGCAGGAGCACTGTTAATTGAGGGGGCGGCAGCAGAGGTGGCGGAGATTATTACAAAACGCAGTGAAGTGCCGGTGATAAGCTGCGGCTCGGGGCCGGGCTGCGACGGACAAATACTGGTTGCACCTGATATTTTGGGGCTGATGCAGGGGCCAAGTCCCAAATTTACAAAGAGTTACGGCAGTTTAGCTGATGCGACAATTGAGGCATTTAAGAAATATACCAAAGAGGTCGAAAACGGTGAATTTCCGGATGAGGGACATAGTTATCATATGAAAAAGGGGGAATTCGAACGACTGAAAGAGCTGCTAAAATAGGGGGTCTGGGCAAGATAGGCAAGAATAATTCGTAAAAAACGGGAGGATGTCACTACCTAAAATGCATTCAAAGGGTGTAACGGCGCTATTATATGAGCATATGATGGAAAATATTCGAAAACGTTCGAAAACGTACAAAAACTGTATAGAAATATTCGAAAACCGTATAGAAACGATCGAAAAAAGTATAGAAACGATCGAAAAAAGTATAAAAATATTCAAAAAGATCTGACGATTTTAGACCTTTGTTGATTGTTCATATTTGGTCGAGAAATTAACCACAGATTTCACGGATTTCACTGATATATTTGGTCACAAAAAGGCACAAAAAAGGCAAAGAGAAATTAGCCACAGATTACACGGATTAACACAGGTTTATTTTACCGCGGGGGGACGCTAAGAGCGCGGAAATTTTTCAGACACAGATTCACACTGTATTTGATAGGCTTGGTGTTCTCAACGAACCCTGCTTTTTAAGCGAGCTTAGTTTCAGTATTCGTCATCGACCACCGAATCACGTAAAACACGGGATTCTTTTCATAAGCCGAGCAAAAAACACTGATTTTTTATGATGAATTTCCAACGATGGAGATTTTAGAGGGCGGATTTTTTAGGTTTGCGGGAAAATAAATTGCGAGTAAAATGGAGGGGTGGGAAAATAGAACGGAGGGTTATCTATTAAATCTTTGGAACCTCGCATCGATTTCTGGTCGAAGTTCTATCCCAACAGCTTCAAATACATTTAATAATTGCTCGTATGTATTTTCTCCGCCTAAAAAATCCCACAATTCTTTTGCGACTATAATTTCATTTTTAGGATTAAACAATCCTTGAAGCATCCGTCGTTGATAAGTCGACTATTTACTACCTTTAAGCTTCTTTCTTTGTGGTTTTTGAAGATAGTTTCCCCCGCTAATTACCTTACGATGGGTTTCCTGTTCGAGTTTTTTTCTCGCTATACCAGCAACATTACCGCCTCGCCGAGCGACGCCTTTATTTTCATAAAAACCCTCCGGGTGCTCAACCTTTGTAATCTGTGTTGTTGAAGCCTCACCGAGCATTGAGAAAATAAGTTCCAAATCAGTCATATGGTCGCGCAAGTTTTCCCGTTTTAATCCTTTAAGTTTTTTGTATTGGCTGGGAGTAAGACCAAAGGCCGCCTTGGATATCTCGGCTGTCAAAATTTCGTATTCCTTCTCTTGTTTGACACCATGGTGTTTCCATTCGTCTGTAAGTTCTTCGCGGATAGCAATACCGCGCATACGCTTTTCAATCCAGTCATCGCTGTATCCTTTGGCTTTATATAAAGCGCGTGCTCGTTTAGTTGCTATTTCAGGGTCTTCGATTTCCTGCACCCGTTCGTAGCCAACTTTGGCCAGCCAGCGTTTGAAGGGTTCTGCTTTGGGGGAGGGAATGGACTGGATAATGCGGAAAATGCCCTCTGTATTGGCACAATTCATTCGCTGCGTTCCGCCTTCTGTAGCAATAGGAAGGGTATGGACAATTTGTCCATACCCTTTTGCAAGTTCTTCATCGCGACGGCGCATCTTATTGATGTAATCCTTCGGGTTAACACTATCGGTCAATGCAATAACAACATCTTCTACTGCGAACCACCACTGGTTATTGTGAATGGTTTTTCTGATTTCTTTCTTCCTGAAAACAGCTATTTTTGTTGTGGGTATTAATTCATTTGCCATATTTACGCCGCCAAAAATTTAGTTTTTCTTGTTAGCCTTCTTTTCGGTCCGGTCATACTCTTGGTTTTCAGGATTTAACACTTATCAACTACAAATCAATTATTTCCCTTAATTCCCTCAGTCGGAGTTCCGCTGAATAGAGGACGCCCACATCTTCTGTGGAAACATGCTTAAACCTTTCTTTGAATTCTTCAAAAGATGACATAACCTTCATGAATTTTTTGAGCTGGTTCGATATGATATATAACCTTGTTGAAGAGTAATCTCTCAAAGTTGATAGTCGTCCTACACCGGACCAAACTCCGGTGGATAATTCGACCTCAAAAGCACACTCGGGAAAAAGTTCCCCCTTGGCTTTTCTTAACCATATTACATCTATTTGGCGTAATATGTTATATTCTGAAAACTGTAATCTGGGACAGGTTTCTACTGTAGTGATTTTGGAAATTTCTTTCTTATTGAATAGTTTGTTTTTGTTAGGGCAAAAAGTCTCATAGCCGCGGACGTTACCTATTTCGATTAATCTTCCTTGCACGACAGTATGGATACTCTCTTCCGGGCTTGCTGATATTGCCCCCTGTGCTTTAGGGTTTAAAATAATATCCCAATTATTAACAAACTGTTTACAATCTAATTTCTGCCCTCGACCTCTTATGATGAGATTAAGGTCTCGGTCGAAGTTTATTTTATACTCACCATTTCTATCGTGACTGATTTTGGGCAAGAGATTTACTAAAACTTCGGTAGGCATAAAAACAACCTGGTCTAATCTGCCGCAAATGAAAGCAATGAATGAATTGTCCAAGTTTGCGATTTCTTCGGCGTTGATATAATTTAAACCAAAAAAGTAACGTTTTCCGAGATCAGATGCTGCGCGTAACAGAATATTTACCTTGTTTATTTGATATGCATCCGCCCGAAGCACTTTAATAGGTTGTACGTCTCCGCCCACCTTCGCAGAATGTTCAAGAAGCTCGCTTTTTAATTTTTTTATACCATTCATTTATTAATCCAATGCTGCGTCATGAGTTTCAAATGCGTTGTTTTCTACAAGTTCTACATCTATAATTTTACACTTTCGGTCACAAATTTCATATTCTTTGCCTTTGCTTTCAGAGCTGTCAACAAACAACTCAGATAATATTGTAGCATTCGTTTTATCCTTAGCATCGATCATAATCCGATAAGTGTGTGATAGAAAAACTTCAAAAATAGCCAATTTATACCTCCTAAACTTTTAGAACGTATTTTCTTTAACCCATAAAAGGGTCTAAGGCAATATCATCTTCTTTGAAATACTTTACTAAAAACCATTCAACAAGTTGTGGAATAAACTTACCTAAGTATGGATGAAGTCGATGTACGTGTTTTGTGCGCTCGTATTCAGGTAGGCCGTAGAAGCCAAGTTCTTCGTTTTGGCCAGGGGAATGGTGTCTCTGGCGGTCTTGTTCCAAAATGTCCAGAAACTCTGTGAGTTCCTTCAATGACACTCGAAGTTCGCCGTTGTTAGCTTTAGAAATTCGTGCTCCCCACTTGTTATATTTGTGGATTCGTCCTCGTTGAATATAGTCGCGAATGTTATGAGGTGTTTTGCCTGCTATGTGAGCTGCCTCTTCGAGTTTAACAAGGTCCGAGGTTGTTTTGTCCGGGGTAATTAGGTACTTTCGTGAAGCGATGCGATTGATTATGATTGTATCGTTCATATTCAGATTATTTACCTCTACAAACTTCCTTACCCATCCTCTTTTCCTGAAAATCTTTTTGTCTTTTGGGATATCAGTTTCAATCATCGATTCGAGACCTTGAACTTTCAGGATAACAGGTTTGCCATGGCCATTTTTTGCAGAACTTTCACCGAATGAGTCTTCAGGGAAAAAATCTTTACCACAACGACTAAGACATAAATTGCCGTATTTGTGAGCTGCTGGTGTTAGTTGGATTGTTCGTGATTCCATTCAGTATAAGGCTCCTTTCAAAATGTGATTATAACGATTATATAAGAAGCCAGCAACAGGATTTGGGGGGAAATTTTTAGAGGATTTTTAACCAATTATATTATTTAGCAATAAGGGCCATTTCTCCGCCATTGGTTTATTTCCTCGAGTTTTTCCGGTAAATTTTAGAGATAGCCCCAGAGAGATAGTAAACGCCTTCCTTAAATCAAACGATGCATCTCAAAGAAAAGGCAGGTAAGGCACATCTCACAGGGCAGGGGTATTGTAAACTATTAAAGTGAGACAAGCAAGATAGTCGTTAGTCGCTTTTGGAATAAGATTGCTTATTGCGGTTTTTGCAGGCGGATTCGCAGGCCGAAGTCCAGCGGATTGTTCTCATCGGTCTTTTGGATTGAGCCGCCATCGTCGGTGCGATTAGCACCGACACTGTACACTACATAAGATTGCCCGTCATTAGTGAAGAGCAGCTCTTTACCTGAATATGGGTCTAAAGGCAACGCATCGATATAAGCCGGACAAAGGTCGTCCAAAGCAGCGGGCAATCGGTCTTGCCGACGCTGGTATCGTTCGACAGCAATTGCCAAAACGCTGCAGCGAATAAAAGCAAGGGTTTCAGCGGTTAATTGAGTAAATACAGCACTACTCGAAAGCAGGCCGGAAGACCTTTCCGTCGGAGGCGGAACATTAGCAGCTGTAGCATCTAAAGGCTGCGGCCAGGGACGTCGAGCAACGGCTATCAGCCAGGCCATATTGCGAAGATACCGGACCGATGCTTGTCTGACCCGTATTCGTCCCCATCGTGAAGAAGGCAAAGATAACCGCTCCGGTAAAGGCGGGACTTTGTCCTGTAGAAATCGGGAAGCTATATCAGCAGGGAGCAAATTCCTCGCCATCTCCAACTGGTAAGCCCTTTCAGCGAAAAACATCCTTTCGAGCATGTTTGCTGGGATTGTCTGCGAGAGTGCGTTCTGAAGCTTAGCCAGCGATTTCTCCGACGGTTGAGTGTGTTCCAGCAATAGAAGGATATCCTGACAGGTATTAGCTACAAGTATTGCCTTGGCTGTGTGCAAAATCGTAGTCGGGTAGGAGTCAAGTACACGTGTCAACTTCAGCGCGGTTATCAACGAATCCACTGCGGCGTCGTCTCTACGCTGCAGGATAAGGTGCAACGATCGCAGAGATAACAAAAAAGAAGCTGTCTGGATGCTGTTCAGACGAGTTCTGCCGACCTGCATGCCCTGTTCGATACCGATGTCAAACCGCGATAAAGGCAAAGCGGCAGCTTTGTCGAACTTTTCCAGCACCGGCTGCAGCTCAGCGATGTTCTGAGCAACTTTTTCATTTATTTCGCCGGAGAATTGGTTTACCGGCAGAGCGATTATACTTTTCCGATAGAAAGTATTAACTTTTTTCAAATTTTCCAGGTCGCTCGTTGGTACGCTGCTCAGCGCCTCCTGGTAGTAAGCAGCGGCATCGGCGCCGCTCTGGTCGAGGTCGGGCTGCAAATCGAGAAATGTGACAGGCTCGTCTGCCCTGCTGATTTTGATAATCTCATTGCCTAATTGCCTTTCTGCCAGATAATCCGCCAGTATCAAAAAGGCAAGCAGAGCCATAGCAATCAGCACCATCCCCAGCAGCGCCAGACGCCACCACGTTAATGGTTGTTTTTTATTCACTGCGTCCTTCATAAAATCTACCGGCAGATTTGTTAAGCCAGCCCCTTAGGGACCGGCTGCCAACAATCCATTATAACACTTTTATAGACAGATTCGCCACGATGATTTTATTCGGGTGAAATCAACCAAGGGTTAAAGCTTTTTGTGCGTGTTTGATTTGTGAACCTTTTCGCTGGTTGGCTAATGTAGCCCCTTATTCGTTTTTGTCCTATATTAAACGCATTTTTATCGTGAAAATACATATTTTAGAGCGTTTGCTTCATTTGTTTTTTTACCTTTTTTATGAGATATTTTTTCTTGATTTATAGCTTAAAGAGCGTATAATATATAGTATCACCTTTCGCCGCTTGCAAAAGCACAGAAAGGAGGAGAAGAGATGGATTTCCTTTTACTTGAGCTTATGCGGTTCTTTCGGCGCATTGACGTCAATCAGGTTCGATACCATATTGGTGGGGAATGAGGAGGAGATGGAGATAAAAAAGCAAACGGTTTTTTTCCTGGCAGCGGCAGTTTTTTCCATAGTTTCAGGTGGAATATGCGAATCGGCGTACGGCGGGCGAATAGTAGCGTGGGGGGATAATACGTACGGTCAATGCGATGCTCCTTCAGGCAGTGACTTTACTGCTATTGCGGGCGGCTCATGGCACAGCCTTGCTCTTAGGTTCGATGGCTCTCTGACAGCATGGGGCAATAATACCTATGGTCAGTGTAATGTGCCTTTAGGTAATAATTTTATTGCCATTGCGTGTGGGGGGTATCACAGTCTTGCTCTGAGGTCTGATGGCTCAGTGGCAGTGTGGGGCAGAAATAATTACGGGCAGTGCGATGCTCCTGCAGGCAGTGATTTTGTTGCCATTGCGTGCGGGGGATACCACAGTCTCGCCCTTAAATCCGATGGTTCATTGATAGCTTGGGGTAACAATACCTACAATCAGTGCAATGTGCCTACAGGGAACAACTTTGTCGCCATTTCATGTAGTTTCTGGTGCAGCCGTGCTTTTAAGTCCGATGGTTCGGTGGTAGTATGGGGTTGGAATCAATACCCATCCCGTGTTGCCAGCGGTGAGGACTTTGTTGCCGTTGCGGATGGAGGGTTCCACAGTCTCGGCCTTAAGCTCGATGGCTCGTTAACGGCGTGGGGTTTGAACAATTGCCAGCAGTGCGACGTGCCTGAAGGTAATAATTTTATTACCGTTGCGAAGGGAGAGTATCACAGTCTTGCTCTTAAGTCCGAAGATTCGGCGGTGGAGGCAGGCTTGAACAAATACCCACAGCTCGATGTTCCTACCGGTGCCGACTTCGTTGCGGTTGCGCGTGGTGTGTACCACGGTGTTTCCGCAGTCGGTGAACCATTTGTGCTTTTGTTGCTCGGCTCTATTGCGGTGGTGTTGTATAGAGTGGGCCGAAGTACACCCTCAAGATTATCAAAAAATACCAGAATCAGGGGCAGAGAAGTGTCACTAAGGGTGAACAAATAGGTATAAATGCACTCGCCTCGGCTGGCTCGACGCATCGTGAGCCATATATCGCATCTTGCATCTCATATTCGCAGGCAGGATTGAATAATTAAGCGCGGATAATGTCGGTGATTTTCATAAGTCGGGAGGTGTTGTCGCGTTCGGCCTCGGCGAGCTTGTCGTAAATGAAACGAATGGCCTCCTGCAGTTCCGGAATAATCACGTGCTCCAATACGTTTACCCTTCGACGTGTCATTCGCAACTCGATAGCCAAAAGACGGGCCTGCTTTTCTTTCTCGGCAAGCTGAATTAAATTATCGAAGACACGCTCCAGAGTCAATAGGGCAACATCCATCTCGCCTGATGTCGTTGCAAAACCGTAACAGATAATTTCGCCGGATATTTCCTTGGCGAGGTGGGGGACTTTTACGTTCATAATGTGAGCGAATTCGAGGAGAAGCGTGAATTTCTTGGTGGGGACTTCTAACGCAGCTTTTATATCTTCCGGCTCCATCGATGCACGGGCGAGCATAAACCGCCGACAGGTTTCCAAAAGCTGCTTTTCCACTTTCTGACGTAACGGCTTAATCTCTCTGGCGATTTGGATTAACCGGCGGGAAAGCTCATCGCGTTTTTCGCTGAGCAGACGATGACCGCGTGCAGCAAGGGCTACCCGCTTTCGCAGATTTAAAAGCTCCATTCGTGTTGCATTAACATTTGCCAGCACTTATTCGGCTCCTTTTACTTTAGTTTTAATATCCGCTTCTTTACGGAATTTGGGCATATACTTTTCAATGAGTTTGATATCGATGCGTTTCAGCTCAGCGTTCTCAAACATACTCAACAGCTCCCAGCCGAGGTCGAGAGTTGTCTCGACCGAACGGTTTTCATAATAGTCCTGCGAGACATATCTCTGCTCGAACTTGTTGGCGAAGTCCATATATTTTTTGTCCTCATCGGACAGTGCGGCTTCGCCCATAATTGTGGCCAGTTCCTGAACTTCCTTGCCGCGGGCATAGGCGGCGTAAAGCTGGTTGTAAAGGTCGGCGTGGTCTTCGCGGGTTTTGCCCTCGCCGATGCCCTTATCCTTCAGCCGCGAAAGAGAAGGCAGGACATCGACCGGCGGCGAGATTGCCTTTCTGTGCAGCGAACGCGAGAGAATAATCTGGCCTTCGGTAATATAGCCGGTCAGGTCGGGGACCGGATGTGTTTTGTCGTCCTCAGGCATAGTCAGGACAGGCACCAGTGTAATAGAGCCTTTTTTACCTTTGATTCGTCCGGCCCTTTCATAAACGCTTGCAAGGTCTGTATAGAGATAGCCTGGGTAACCGCGTCGGCCGGGGACCTCTTTTCTGGCTGCACTGATTTCCCGCAGGGCCTCGCAGTAATTGGTCATATCATTTAAGATTACAAGGACGTGCATATCCAGCTCAAAAGCGAGATACTCGGCGGCGGTAAGTGCAAATCTTGGTGTGGCTATCCTCTCGATGGCCGGGTCGTTTGCGAGATTGACGAACATAACGGCCCGCTCGATGGCGCCGGTATCCTGTAAATCATCGATGAAGAACTGAGCGGCCTCGAAGGTGATTCCCATTGCGGCAAAGACCACGGCAAATTCTTCGCCTTTGCCCAAAATGGTTGCCTGGCGGGCTAACTGGGCGGTTACCTGGTCGTGCGGCAGACCGGCACCTGAAAAAACAGGCAGCTTCTGCCCGCGGACAAGGGGATTCAGGCCATCGATTGTCGATATGCCGGTCTGGATAAATTCGTTTGGGTAATCGCGTGCATCAGGATTGATGGGCCGGCTGTTGATATCGAGGCGTTTTTCCGGGATAATTGCGGGGCCGTCATCTTTTGGCTCTCCAAGGCCGGTAAAGACCCTGCCCAGGATGTCAGCAGAGACGGCCAATTCGAGCGGCCTGGCCAAAAAACGGACTGTGCTTCTGTTGACATCGACGCCGCGTGTCCCCTCGAAGACCTGGACGAGAACCTTGTCCTTTTCGACCTGTAGAATCTGGCCGTGGCGAACCGAACCGTCAGCAAGCTCAATATCCACGATATGACCAAACTTTGCCTCATCAACCATTTCAACGAGCATCAATGGGCCGGAAATACTCGCAACCGTTTGGTATTCTTTTATGGACAGCATCTTCTACTCCTGCACGTCATAAATTTGGATACCTGCTTTCGCAGATATGATAATTCTGAACGCTATACTTTATTTACCGTTTTCGATTGTTTCATTTGCTCGTCAATTGTTTCTCTTATTTTTGGAATTTTTTCCAATTCGTCCCGCGGGATATATTTTGCTCTTGCGATTTCTTCCCGCACAGGCAATTTGAAAATATCAGATGGTTCCACACCGGCTTCGACAGCAGTAAGGGCCTGTTCGTGGAAATACAGAATCGTCTTGAGCATTTCATACTGTTTGTCAAGCGAGGCGAAGGTATCCACCTCGTGAAATGCGTTTTGATGCAGGTAGTCTTCACGGATTGAGCGTGCAGTCTCAAGCGTCACTCTGTCCGCCGGCGACAGCGACTCTGCTCCGACGAGACGGACTATCTCCAGCAGCTCGGCTTCCTGCTCCAGCAGGCTCATTGCCTTTACCGTAAACTGCTGCATTTGCTGCCCGCGGTCTTTGTCTTCGAAACACTCTTTCAGATATTGTTTATAAAACGAATAGCTTGTCAGCCAATCGATGGCAGGGAAGTGCCTTTGGTAAGCAAGGCTTCCGATGAGCGACCAAAAGACCTTGACCACGTGCAGCGTCGCCCTAACGACCGAATCGGACAGGTCGCCGCCGGGCGGGCTTACCGCGCCGATAACTGACAAAGCTCCCTCTCGCTGGGGCTTGCCGAGACACTGGACTCGACCGACCCTTTCGTAGAAAGCGGCAATTCGAGCTGACAGATAAGCAGGATAACCTTCCTCGGCGGGCATCTCTTCGAGGCGTGTTGATATCTCTCGCATTGCCTCGGCCCATCGGCTGGTGCTGTCGGCCATCAGGGCCACAGTATAACCCATATCGCGAAAATACTCAGCTATGGTAATGCCTGTATAAACCGATGCTTCTCTGGCTGCTACGGGCATATTAGATGTGTTTGCGATGAGAACAGAGCGTTTCATTAAAGGCTCGCCGCTGCGCGGGTCTTTCAACTCGGGAAATTCCATCAAAACGTCGGTCATTTCGTTTCCGCGCTCTCCACAGCCGACATAAACGACAATATCCGCATCGACCCATTTTGCCAGCTGATGCTGGACGACCGTTTTGCCTGAGCCAAACGGCCCCGGCACACAGGCGGTGCCGCCTTTTGCAACGGGAAAGAAGGTGTCAATGACTCTCTGGCCGGTAACGAGGATTTTGTTCGGAGCAAGACGTTTTATCACAGCCCTGGCACTTCGGACGGGGCATTTCTGCATTAGTTTCAACTCTGTCTCAGTGCCGTCTTCGGCGATGCAAACGGCGATTGTTTCCTCGACCGTGTAATCACCTTCAGCTATTTTCTTTATGGTCCCTGCTGCTTCGTAAGGGACCATAATTTTATGCACGAATTGTGTGGTTTCCTGGACCTGGCCTATGATGTCCCCCGGGCCGACGAGATCACCATCTTTTATATCCGGTTTGAAGTGCCATTTCTTTTCCCTGTTCAAAGCCGGCAGGACAACACCTCTGCTCATAAATTCGCCTTCGGCTTTCACGAGCAGGTCCAGCGGTCTTTGGATGCCATCGTAAACACTCTCAATCAGGCCGGGGCCTAATTCGACCGAAAGCGGCGCCTCTGTATCGACCACAGGTTCACCGGGGCCTATACCTGTAGTTTCTTCATAGACCTGAATTGAAGCGAGGTCGCCTTTCAGCTCGACGATTTCACCAATGAGGTTTAGCTTGCTGACGCGGACAACATCATACATCCTGGCGCCGGTCATATTTTCAGCGGTGACGACGGGGCCTGCTACTTTGACTATTCTGCCGGTTTTTTCTTCACTCATCAAATTGCCTTTTCCTAATCATTCTGCAAAATGTCCACACCGGTAGCCATTTTAAGCGATTTTGCAAGTGCATTGACTGCAAATCCCTTCGGCTCAGTAGTAAACGGAACAACTATCACACACGGCGTCGGCGAAGCCTGCCGGGCAGCGAAAGTTTCTTCAACTACCGGCGCTATGTTTTCAGCGACAACCACAAGAGTATATTTGTCCTCGATTATCTTCTCGGCGATTTTAATTCTTTCCTCGGACGCAGAGCCCGCTGGAAACGTATCAAATCCAAGCGCCGAAAACGGCATTACAAAATCAACATCACCTAAAACTGCAACTTTTCCTTCCATAATTCGTATCTCGTATCTCGTGAAGTGTATATCAAATTTCGCTTCACGCTTCACACTTCACGAGATACGGTCTAAAATAAGTTTTGTATCCAGGGAATTCTTTTTGGCTGTTAATATCAGCCTGACATTGCGGATTTCATTTTCCTTCATCAGCAAATAAGCGATAATCGGCTGAGGGCCGGCGGTAATCTGAATCGTTGTTTTCAGAAACCCTGTTAGAAATTCATCACACTGTCGTTCAACGGCCAGGAAGGATTTATCCGACACCAGATAATTGGCGCCTGTTTCAACAACCCGGTAGTAGGGCAGAACAAAAAACAACTGCGCCTGCGAATCATAGCCGATATCGAGGGCCTTTTCCAGGCGCTGCAGCTCTATGAAACCACCCTTCAGGAAAACGCTGCGATATTCTGATTCAGTGAATCCCGCCCCTGTTAGGGGTGGGATGAATTTCAGTCGGAGCATTGTGCGTATGTTGGTCAAATCAATCTGTATTCTAAAAAGGCCGAGAAGAAAAACGCTCTTTAACAGGCATGCTTGTTTCAAATTGTATTCTGCCTGGAATTGGTCAATAGCATAATCAATCTGCCGGATGTCTTTTTGCTGATAGTATGCCAGGACCGCCTGTTCTACCGCTTCGGCCATATAGTCGGGCAGCAGCCCATAGTTTTCCTCTTTGAAGACCTGTTCGAAAATCAGGGGTGAAACGCTGCCTTCATCACTGTAATCGGCGCCTAACGGCTTTTCCGTCAATGTCCGCCGCAGGGCCAATCGCAGGTTTGCAAAATCGATGCGCGTTCTAAACAGCTTCGCAATCGGCTTGTCAATCATCAACTGCTCAAACAATTGCCTAACTGCCGACCTTCTAAACTGCAAAACACCCTCAAGCTCTTCAAAATTTTTACTGCCATGCGGCAGGGCATACTCGCCGGCAGCCAGTAAATCCGCGGCCTGCTCGAAACTTTCCGCATTGACCATCTCCAGCAAAACAGCTTTACTTAGCATCTGCGTCTCGAGCGCACGCACCTGAGCCGTCTGAAATGCATATTGCCAGTCATCTACGCCAATAGGCGGATACGTGTAAAAATCAATAATATTTTCCTCGACAACTTCGGTCATTTGCTGATTAGTCTCCGAAAAGCCCTTTCGCTAATTCGATTTCCAGCTCTTTGCGTGCCTGAGTCAGCAGAACTTTAATCGATACGTTGTTTTTTATCCTGCCTCGTTTTAAGATAAAGCCCCTTTCAATATCGTCCCTGTCTTCGGACAATTTCAAATTGCCTTTGCGGCCGGGGGCAAGCTGTTGATTGATGTTTGTTATAAACTTCTGGTCGATTCGCTTTTCTTTATTGTCGATGATAACTTCTTCATCGCCGGTCTCGACTGCTTCGAGCATCAGTCTTGTCATTAGCTTACAGTATTGCTCATCCGGGAGGTTTTCCAGCCGCTGTCTTGCCTGGTCGAAAACCTCGTCGAGGATTTTTCTTTTCTCTGTGAGCAGCTGTTTTGCGATATCCATTCTTGCCGCTGCGAGAAGACGTGCTTTTTTATCTTCTGCGGCCTTTTGAGCAATGAGGTCAGTCTGTTTTTTGAACTCGCTTAGCTGCTTATCGAGCTTGGCCTGCTCCGCAGTCCGGTTCTGCTCAGCCTGTTTCTTTATCTTCTCCGCTTCAGCTTTGGCATCGGCCAATATCTTTTCCACTACCTGCTGTGCTTCCATAATCTGCTTCCATAATAAAAAGACTTATTTCTACTTAGGCAGCCACAACTTGCGGCCAGTCTATTCCGAAGAAGATAATAAATATGGTAGCAACCAGACCAAGCATAGCATAAAGCTCAACTAAAACAGCGTAGAGTACGCCAGCTTTAAAGGCCATTTCGGGTTTTTTAGCAGTCATCAGGATACCACCGGCACAAACTTTGCCCTGATGTATTCCGCTTATAAGACCTGCTATAGCGACGGGTAAACAAGCGGCGAATATCTGCCAGCCGAGCTGAGGTGTTATAACCATCGTCCCGGTGCCGAAAAAATTCATTTTCAGCATTGCAAAAAAGGCCGCTAAAAAACCGTAGAGTCCCTGCGTACCAGGCAGAACAACCATTATGAACATCTGGCCATAGAGTTCCGGTTTCTCACTGAGGACACCAGTCGCACTTCTTGCCGCGATGCCAATGCCGATTGAAGAACCTATACCGGCTATAAAAACCGCCAGCCCGGCACCAGCTAAAGCGATTGCCATTCCGTAATCCATATCTAACCTGCCTTTCCAATTTTAGAACATTCAGTTTCAAGTTTTTTTGAGGTATATGTATTTATAGTCTTTTCCAAGGGGTCTGAATAATAAACCGCCACCAACGAAAAACTTCGGGAAGAATTCGGCATATTGCAATCTTAATGTGTGTACAAAAGCACCCAAAGCATTTATGGCAAGATTAATCAGGTGCCCAACGATAAGAATTAATATTGCAGCTATTAAGCCGACAAAAGGTAACTCATAAGCAAGCTCGGCGATTTGATTCACCGCCATAGCCAATCCCGCAGTGACCAGGCCCAACGCCATAAGTCTTATATAACTTAATACGTCACCTATATAAAATATCGCGCTAAACAAATTATAAAATCCCATTCCCAGTCTCGCCGGCCAACCGCCCTCTCGTTGACTGAACAGGAAGATGACAGCTGCCGAAAACAACGCTGCATATCCGAAGATGGGACCCGACCAGCCGGGCAACTTACCGGTCTTGGCCAAAACAAAGGCAACAACGGAATTCAACATTATCAGCCAACTGAGCCTGTCGCAAAGTGCGGCTATGTAAAGTTTTCGCTTTAAGTCATGCAGGAACGCAATCAACAACCCAGCCATAATCTGAATATATCCGAGGATAAGCGAAAGGGTAAAAAACCTGAGCGGATATTTCAGGGGGTCAAACCACATCATTTTTTGCCTCAGTGGCTCCAAAGATGGTATGAATTTTTGAACGGCGTCACCGAACCATCCGCCCATTAAGGCCCCCGCAATTACCGTAGCTACAGAACAGATTGTGAGCATCCACATCAGTTTCTTATCACCCTGCATTTTTCTTATAAAGTAGATTGAAACAGCAAGGATGACAATTCCATAGCCGGCATCGGTGAGGCACAGGCCGAAGAAGACGGCAAAAAATGGCGCCAAAAAGACCGTCGGGTCAACCTCGAAGTGCCGAGGCATTCCATAAAGACGTGTTATTACTTCAAACGGCTTTATTACGTTCTTGTTCTCTATCTCGACCGGAATTTCCTCGTCCTCAGCCGGCTCGATTCTGCCCATACTCGACGCTCCGAAGTGCGAAACTATTTTCTCAAGACGGGTGTAATCACCCTTTTTCACCCAGCCTTCCAAAAGAACGGCCTGCTCGGTTGCGGGAGCAGCACCTTTGGTCTGCTCTCTGTTCAACAGGTTTTCATAATGGTCGTGGAGGATTTCGAGCTTGAGCAGATTTTTGCTCAATGATGCAGCTTTTTTATATTCGTCATTAAGCTGGTTCTGGGCTTGTTCTAATTTTTTGCTGTTTTGTTTTATCAGCTCTGCTGCGGTCCCGGTCATACCTTCAAAACCGGCGGTCTCAAAATCAGCAGAGCGCAGCAGTTTTTGCAGGTCGCTAAGATTCTGATTCAGACAAACAACGATACAGGCGTATTTGCCGCTGATTGTGTCTACAATTTCAATGGCTGCTCCAAGCTCACCTAACTGCTGTTTTAGCTCTTCAAAACCTTCGGCTGGTATCAATCCTGCCAAGGCCGTTGTCTGCTGCAGTCGGCCAATCTCCTCGACAGGAGTCTGAAGCGAAGCCCACGGCCGGAGTTGCTCTAAAGTGCCGAAAAGATTTTCACATTCGGTTTTCAACTTCTCTATAGTAGTTTCGCACCTGCGGCACTGCTCAATAATTCCCGGGATTTCCTTACTTGAAATAACCTTATTATATACCTGCTCATCAACAACTATTCGGGGGGCAAGAATACTGGCGAGGCTTTTCGGAGATTCGGTGTAATTTTTCAGAAATGTTATACTTTTCCCCAGACTGTCCAGAAGCTGTTGAATGTCCTTGGGCTTTTCGGCTAGGGTGATAAGCTCAGGCAGGTCCCTGCTGACCATTGCCTCTTCTGCGTTTAATATCTGGCAGATACCCTCGTGCTGCAGGGCCTCCAGAAGCTCCGAAGCCTGAGAGCGGTGACTAACAATTATCACTTTTACCATTTGTGCAACAGCCATAGTCAGCCTTTTAAGTAATCCATCACCTTTTCTACTGCCGGGGCCATTTTATCAGCTACTCTGCTGCGTAATTTCTGCCGGTCTTTTTCGGCCTGTGTTTTCAGTTTTTCAATTTCTGCAAGGCCCTGTGACTGCGCTTCAGCGACGGCAGCTTCGAGAGCCTTTTTTCTTTTCTGCTCAGCTTCGGCCAAAAGCCGGCTTCGATTTTTACGTTCCTCTTCGTTTTGTTCAGCGGCATCGGCTTTGGCCTGTTCGATAATCTTCTGCGCCTGCGTTTCAGTCTGTTTGATTTTCTTTATCAGTTCCATCGAAGTTCCTGTGATTCAACAACGCCGTCTTAATCATAAAACCATCTATGATACAATATTATTTGTTATAATTCTAAGTTAGAAATCCGTTAAAATCATTTTTCCGGGTCCGCTATGAATCCGGCTTTCATCAGAAGTTGGGTTTGCTCTCTTGCCTGCTTTATGATGGTTTCAGCTTGTTTGTACAGTTCTTCCCGCGTCACAACTTTTTGAGCTATTCCCTGCTCAATCGCCATAGCCCCGACCGCGGCCGCCTCGCGTGGAAATACCTCCCATTCATCCATTGAGGGAATGATATAATCTTCGCTTAGTCCTTTATCTTCAGCGGTCTTCGCAAGTTCTCTGGCCGCCTGGATGCACATTTCATCGGTTATTGTTTTGGCTCTTACATCAAGAGCACCCCTGAAAATACCGGGGAAACCCAGTGAGTTATTTACCTGGTTCGGGAAATCACTGCGGCCGGTCGCCACTATCCTGGCGCCTGCCTGTTTTGCCTGCCAAGGCCATATTTCGGGCACCGGATTGGCACAGACGAAGACTATCGAATCCTTCGCCATTTGTGTTATCCACTGCCCCTGCACGGTTTCAGGCCCGGGTTTTGAAAGTGCAATCAGGACATCCGCCCCCTGCAGTGCTTCTGCGATTGGGCCTTCGAAGCCGGCCTCATTGGTATTCCGGCAGATATTTGCTTTTTCCTTCAGGGACGGCTCGGCCATTATGTCGGTTCGGTGTTTTCCGAGAGGACCCTTGCTGTCATACATAATGCATCTTTTTGCTTCAGCCCCGAACTGAAAAATCAGGTCTGAAATCCTTATATTCGATGCGCCCGCACCCATAAAAACAATTTTCACATCTTCGATTTTCTTGCCGACCACTTTCAGAGCATTGATAAGAGCGGCAAGGGTGACCGTTGCGGTTCCCTGCTGGTCGTCGTGCCAGACCGGTATCGGGCTTTCTTTTCTCAGCCGCTCGAGTATATAAAAACACTTCGGCTGAGCAATGTCTTCGAGATTGATGCCTCCGAAAGAAGGGTTTAATAGTAAAACAGCCTCTATAAACTTGTCAGCGTCTTTGGTATCAAGGCATATCGGAAAAGCATCGACGCCGCCGAGATACTTGTAGATTAGAGCTTTTCCTTCCATTACAGGAAGGGCCGCCTTCGGCCCTATATCTCCAAGCCCCAGTACTCTGGTGCCGTCGCTAACAACGGCAACACTGTTCCATTTGTTTGTTAATTCGTAAACCATTTCAGGATTTTTAACGATATCTCTGCACGGAGATGCAACGCCAGGTGTGTACCATATATCGAAATCATGCAGGTCTTTCACACGGCACTTGGCTGTTATAGAGATTTTGCCTTTGTAATATTTATGAAGTTTTGAAGCTATTTCCTGCGGTTTTGCTGCTCTTGCCAAAAGCTCTTTCTCATCGTATTTCATATTCCCGAATTCTCCTTAGACAATTCAGCCATTATAGGCAAAAATCAGGAAGTCGCTAATAAAAAATATACCTCGGATTCCCTCTTTATAGCAATCTTTGCCTGGGCTCCAACGAGCTTTGACTTTGAGTGGTCTGCGTTTTTGCCTTTGTGTACTGAGACCTTTATAGTTATAATTGTCAATGCATATAAAAGGTAAAACAAATGCAGAGAACATCAGCTATCTGTATTTTACTATTAATAGTCATTGCTGTTATGTCGGCGATATTTGTTTGTCCGACACTATGTGCTCAAAAGGAAGGAAAAGTTATGAACGAAAAAAACGAAGCTATTTCCACGCCCGGCGTTAACGACCTGACCATCACAGTTGTTTATGACAATAATCCATATAAGCAGGGATTGCAAACCGCCTGGGGATTTTCCTGCGTGATAAGCGGCGCAGAGAAGACCATCCTCTTCGATACCGGCGGAGACGGCCCGATACTGCTCGGTAATATGGAAAAATTAGAAGTAGAGCCGAAAAGCATAGACATAGTAGTCCTCTCTCATATTCACAGCGACCATACCGGCGGATTAAACAGCTTTCTCGAGAAAAACTCAGGGGTGGTTGTCTATCTGCCGAAATCATTTCCAAAAAAATTCAAAGATAAAATCCTCTCGTTCGGCTCAAAAATTATTGAAGTAGAACAGTCTCTGGAAATTTGTAAAAACGTATATTCGACCGGCGAGCTTGGGGCGTTGCTGAAAGAGCAGTCTTTAATTGTCCGGACAGATAAAGGCCTGATAGTGATAACCGGCTGTGCGCATCCGGGAATTGTAAAAATTGTAAATTCTGCAAAAGATTTACTGAGCGACGATATTCTTCTGGTAATGGGCGGTTTTCATCTCGAATGGTCAACGAAAGGCGGGATAGAAAAAATCATTTCGGCTTTTAAGCAAATTGGCGTGCGATACGTCGGCCCCAGCCATTGTTCAGGTGACAAGGCAAGAAACCTGTTCGAAAAGAACTTCGGCGAAAATTACATAAATATCGGCGCAGGTAAAGTTATAACTACAACTGATTTGAAGTGAAGCAGATTTATTAAACGCAATGTCAGGTAGCGTAGGTGTGCAGACCTGCGAATAATTTAGAAAGGTTCACCCATAGGATAGTTACAACAATGACCGCCATTGCCGCAATAGCCCAAATGCTGCACGCTCGCGGTCGTGTCCTGCCGAACATACAGCGGAAATGAAAGTAACCGATGTAAACCAGCCAGGACGCCAGAGACCAAAGCTCTTTCGGGTCCCAATTCCAGTAATCGCCCCAGGCGAGCTTGCCCCAGACGCTTCCGAGAATTAGGCCGAGCGTCAATAAGGGAAAGCCGGCACAAATCATTCGGTAGGTTGCCTCTTCATAAGGCAGGAAGTTTTCAGTTGTCTGGACCTGTGCTCCGGTAAGCTGGAAGACGGCCTGGCAGACAGCTTTTGCCATAAAAATATATGAGAGCATATAGGCAGCGACGTGAGGTGCGAACAGCCAGCTCTGCAGGGCCGGCGGCAGCCGCTGCGGCTCGGCGCTAAAGACAAAGCCGACGGGAAAAAGAACTATTACACCTATGAGCATATCGGCTGAAAGCCCATCTACACGCAGGATACGGCGGCAAAACAGTGAAACCGGATAAATAATCATACCCAAGCTTAGGAACACCTCAAAAAGGTTCTGAAAAGGTATATGGCGGACATGATGCCAGCGATAACCGAAAGCAAGAACTGCAACCAAAAAGCCAAAGAAGTATAAGACACGACTGACTTTCAGGCAGCGCAGAAGTGTAGTCAGAAACGCAAGCAGATACGCAGCGATAGTAACGTAAATCAGCAGGCCCTGAATTGTGTATTTAAGTTCCATTTATTTGCTTTTTAACCGCCCTTTTATCAAAAATATGTCTTAGCCAGAAGTGCCAGAAAACGCCGATGCCTAATGCCAGATACCCGGCATAGACAAGAGCCAGGCCGGTATCAGAAACTACGGAAAGGACGGTTAATCCGTGTGTGCGGCTGTCATAAGAACTCTGGTAAAAATGATACCCGCCAAAGTGCAGGGGGTGATTTACCTCGATGCTTTTTTCAGCAACAACGATCCCATTCTTGATGACCTGGACGTCGCTTATATAATCCCGGACGGATCTGTTATATCTCAACAGGAATTTATCTTCGGGGTAAATGTAGTCCGGAAAACGCTCGAAGATGTATCTGGTTTTTACGGCACCATCGGGATTTTTAATCCGGACCTCAAGGGCGGGATTATAGCCGGACTGTGGGTCGTCGATAATAGTTTCTCTGTTGCCGTCGTTTGATAGTGTGAAGTTCTCGAATATCCTTACAATCGTTATGGCGCCGAAATCTGGGTCTATGAACCATACATTGCCGATTTCAACTGGGATTTTACTGCGGGTCCGCGGGGTCAGGATTTCGAGGTATTCGGGCTTGTAATATTCTATTCGGAAGTCCTTAAGTTTTATATGGAAGGGCAATTCTTTGGTCTGGTTACAGTCTTCCAGTATGATGCGGTTTTCCGCATCTGCCTCAAGGATTAACATTTGACCCGTTTGGATTTTATCCGTCCCAAAGAGCCGATTATGGACTTTAAGGCCGGTTTTAGAGCCCCAGAGGGCGCCTGTGAGAACGAGGATACAGCCAGCGTGCACCAGCAAAAGCCCCAGCCGGCGAACCAGTGGGCGAAATACTAAAAAAGCTGCTGTAAAAATGGCTAATAAAGCCAGCCAGTAAACGGAAAGCACAGGGCCGTTAAAAAAGCTCTTTGCCCTGTAAGAACCGAGAAATGCGCCGTATATGGATAAAATAATTAATGATACAATCAGTGCCAGCACAGCCCACATCACGGCATATTTTAGCTTTTTAGAGATTTCCTCTATACCCATCGTCAGAGCGAACCGTCAATAAACGGCTAAATTCGGCAATTGTTCCCTTGACAAATTCTGCCGAATTGTGCATAATAGAATATATGAACTTTATAACCCAAATGCAGGGACCCCGCTTTTCGGGAGCCCAGGGAGGATAATCAATGCGTTTGGTTGTAAAACAAAATGATAGTACTGTCAATGAATTTCAGTTCGCCAAGGGGCCTATTTATATAGGCAGAAACCAGAACAGTCAGGTTTTCCTGAATGACAGAGCGGTTTCAAGACAGCATGCAGTAATCTTCAATACCCAGGACGGGAAATGGACGGTCGAGGACCTGGACTCGGCGAACAAGACATATCTGAATGACAAGGCGATTCATAAGGTTGAGATTAAGACCGGCGATTGCCTTCGTATAACCGATTATACTATCGAAATCCATATAGAAGAAGGCTCTGAAACTGAGAAAAAGGCCCAATTGGAAGACACGCTCACAGAACCCGCTAATGCGCCCACAGCATCCTCCAGCGGGCCGCAAATTGTTGAGAGAAGATTAGATACCGCCGACGCCCCCCCTATAAGGTTCCCGGCCCATAGAGCGATGGATTTGCTGAAGGCCAACGAGACTATCCATAAGGCGGCTAACCTGGATGAATTGTTGCTGGCCCTGTTGGATATTACATCAAAGCAGCTCGGCACATATCACAATTGGTGTGCATTGAGAAGTGAGCCTTCAGGCCCTATGACATATCACGCAGGCAGAAACAGAGACGGCAAAACGCTGGAGCTAAGCGGCATAAAGCTTAATGAAAGAATTAATGAGGTGGTTGAGAAAGGCCACTTCTTACTTTTTATCTTTTCGCGAGATATGACCAAGGACAAGAAGGGCCAGATACGCTCCGTAGTGATAGCACCTATTACTGGCCCGAACGGTTGTTTCGGTGTATTATATGCTAATAACACTTTTCGCGACGACCACTACAGTCTCAGCGATTTAGACTATCTTATGCTCCTTGGAATGCATATAGCTTCCGCCGTGCAAAAGCTCTGAGACGGCAAACCGCAGGTTATTTCCTTTTATATTTGCCGATTAGCTGTCCCTGTCCGAGGATATGACCTTTCATCGACTTGAGCAGTTCACTTTTTTTGGCTCCGGCAGGCAGTTCGAGCTTCGTATCGAGTGCGTAAATCTTAAAAAAGTATCTGTGTGTGCCGCTCGGTGGGCAGGGGCCGCCATAGCCGATTCTGCCGAAGTCGCTAAGGCCCTGTTTGGCACCGCTGGGCAAGGTCTTATCCGATGGAATGTTTTCCTCAAGCTCTCTGGTCTCAGCCGGCAGGTCATACAAGACCCAGTGCACCCACGTCCCCACCGGTGCATCGGGGTCGTCGGATATCAGAGCGATGCTCCTGGTTGCCTCCGGCACAGCTTCCCACTGCAGTGGTGGAGAAATGTCCGAGCCGTCACAGGTGTACTTTGATGGTATCGTCCCACCCTCGGCAAAGGCCGTGCTGGTAATTTCTATTTCCATATTATTGCCTCCTATTTTATCCCGCCGCGTTTTTTCTGCAGCCTGAATTGTCGAACCTGTTTCGAGTAATTCACAGACGCACCACAGCATAGGCGCCTGGCCGTGCAGGTCTCCCAGCACTCTCGGCCTGTTCAGATAATAGTCGATATTGTCCCCTTGGCCGGTGCCGGTACATATCTCCCCGAGGTTTGCCTGGCCGTCAAGGTGGGCACAAAGTGCGCCCCAGGCCTTTTGCACAGCGAGACGGTATTCGTTGCCTTCGAGCCAGCCGTATTTAGTCCCTGTAATCATTGCATAGGTAAACATTGCGGTGCACGAGCTTTCAGGCCATGCAGGCGGGTAGTCAATCAACTGTCGCCACATTTCATTTTCAGACTGGTATTTTAAAAGAGTAGCCATCATCTTGAGATAACCGTCCATAATCCGGCTTCTCTTGGGGTGATCCTTCGGCAGTGATTTCAGAACCTCGGTCAGGGCCGATGCTACCCAGCCGTTGCCGCGTCCCCAATAGAAGGGATGTCCGGGGCCATGGTAAAACAGGCCACAGGGCTGCTGCAGCCTGTCGAGATATGCGGCAACTTGTAATGCGGCCCTGTCTGCGTATTTTATTTCGCCCGTCGCCCTGTATGCCTGCATCTGCAGCATACCGACCATATACATATCGTCAATCCACCACCTGGTCTGGTTTGTTAAACCGTCCTCTTGCGGGTCCTGCCACTGCCTGTCTGCAAAAGACAAACCAATCTCAAGGAATTTTTTATCGTCGGTCTGCATATAGATTTCCAGCGGTAGAATTCCTATGACACTTTGGTCCACATGCGGCCTGTATGAGGTAAGCTCGTCTTTTTCGTATATGCCGTCGTAGCGTTTGTTTAATTCAGCAAGCAGCTCTTTATTTCCGGTAATCCCTGCAAAACGATATGCACTGTAAGAGGTGCAGGCCTCGGCGTAATGAAACCATTTATCCGAATAAAGCATATAGTCTTTTCGGCTGAGCAGGTTTTTGACCAGACGAATTCCTATTTCTGTCGGTGTTTGGCCTTTCTCGTATTTAACGAAGCCTTTGTCTGCCGATGCGGACAATGTAAAACCAGTGAGAACAAAAAATAAAAATATGCAGTAAAATAAATGTTTTCTGGAATGCACAACCATATCGAACCTGCCTTATATCATTCAAACCGAGATTTTCGAGTTGAACAGCCGTAACTCAAGGGTGACATTCTTCAACTCTGCGCTGATGATATAGTATTATATCCTGCGGCGTTAGTCAAATGCCGATTATTTCTGCGAGCTTTTGCTGCATTATAAATACTGCGGAAGTAACTGCAATAATCCACATAATCGGCTTAACCTCTCCGGCTTTACCCGTTACTGTTTTTATAAGGGTAAACGAGATAAATCCAAAAGCCAGGCCCCTGCTGATACTGTAACTAAGGGCAATCATCACCATTATAATAAAAGCCGGAAACGCCTCCTCGATATTTGTGAAATCAATTCTTTTCACCTCTTTCATCATAAACAGGCCCACCATAATAAGGGCCGGCGCCGTTGCGTACTTTGGGACTATCCGAACAACCGGTATAAATAATAAAGCCGAGAAAAACAGCAGCCCCGTAACAACCGAAGTCAGACCCGAGCGTCCGCCCTGCTCGATACCCGCCGCCGACTCGGCGTAAGAAGTGGTCGTTGAAGTTCCGAATAATGCTCCAGCCATAGTCGCTATGGCATCGATACTTAAAAGCCTGTCCAGTCCCTCGATTTTGTTGTCCTTATCGACCATACCAGCCTGGTGACAGCAGGCGACGAGTGTGCCGATACTATCGAACATATCTATAAACATCAGTGTGAATATACTGCCGAAGAGGCCCCACTTAAGGGCCCCGAAAATATCAAGCTTCAGTGCAATAGGGCTGATGTTTATATCGAGGGAAACGAACTGCTGCGGAATTTCAATCTTGCCGAACACGACCGCTAAAGCTGTGCCGACCAGAATACCTATAAGCAGGGAGCCTCTTATCTTCTTCGCTTCCAGATAAATCATCACAAGCAGTCCCGCAAGTCCAATTAAGACCGTTGAGGTTATGGCACCGGCCGAGACGATAGTGTGCTCGTCAGCGACGACGATACCCAAATCCGTCAATCCCATAAACGTAATAAAAAGGCCAATCCCAACGGCAATCGCCGAGATAAGCGATGCCGGTATCGCTTCGACAATTCGCTTTCTCAATCCGAGCAGCGTTAAAATCAGAAAGAACAAACCCGACAGGAACACAGCCCCCAAAGCCGTTTGCCAATCCATCTTCCCCGAGATAACAAGATGTGCAAAGAACGCATTCAGCCCCATCCCCGGAGCCATAGCTATCGGGGCGTTGGCAACAACTCCGGTTACTATCGTTGCAAGCGCTGATACGATACAGGTTACCGCGATAAGGGCGTCCTTGTCCATCCCTGTAGGGCCGAGGATGTTCGGCTGCGAGAAGATAATATAGGCCATCGTGAGAAATGTCGTTACCCCCGCCACAATCTCAACCCTGACGCTGGTCTGTTTCTGTTGCAGCCTGAAATATTTACCGACCATTTTTGCTCTTTTAACCAATAACCGGTTATCAAACCACCAACTGCGAGCGATAGGAGTCGAACCTACACGTCCCTAAGGACACAAGGACCTAAACCTTGCGCGTCTGCCAGTTCCGCCACGCTCGCCGAAGCTTATTCCGCTTGTTCCTCTTTTGATATCTTCTCAATCCGCTTCTCAGCTTTTTGCAGTATGCCCCTGCAGTGCTTAATCAAGGCCATCCCCTTTTCGTATTGGGCGAGGCTATCCTGCAGTGGTATTTTACCCTGCTCTATCTTGCCGACGATATCAGTCAGCTCTCTAATTGCCTCTTCGAAGCTCATCTCGCTGATATCATTTTTCTTTTCGTTTTTTGCCATAATCAGACCCCGGTTTATTTGTTTCTATTTTGCTTTTTTGTTACCTTACTTTCAATCAAATTTTCACTGGCAAGTTCGGTAATTATGTAATCTGCGATTTGGACATCCTTTGCATTTCTTACTAAAAGGCCGCTTCTTTTATTGGTTGTAATACTGTATCCCCGCTGCAGGACCGATTTAGGGTTCAGGCCGGCCAGACGGTTCGTCTGCGCTGTAAGCAGCATTTGGCCCTGGTTAATAATTGCCTTTATTGCTGTATTTGCCCGGTTTACCCAGTTATTCAAATCGACAGTTTTCCTGCCTAAAAGCCGATGCGGCTCGATTTTAACTATCTGCTCATAGTTTTTATATAACCGCTCACGCCTTTCAGCAAGAAACTGTTTTATGGCATCGATAATGTTGCCTGCTGTTTCATCCAGCTGCTGTTCTCCGTAGCGAAGGCACAAAACTATGTTTTTATACAAACCGCTTTCGTAGTTTTCCAAATCGCCTAAAACCTTTTGCATATCCGGCACAGCCACGACTCCTGCCTTTGTCGGTGTTGAAGCCCTTGCGTCGGCCACCAGGTCCGCAACCGTGGTATCAATCTCGTGACCGACTGCACTTATAACGGGAATTTTCGAATCGAAAATCGCCCTTGCGAGAACCTCTTCGTTAAACGCCCACAAATCCTCCGGCGACCCGCCGCCCCTTCCGACAATCAAAATATCCAGTTTCAGTTTTTTATTTCGCCTGTTAACATCCCGCAGAGCTGCTGCAATTTCTTCCGCCGCCCCTTCACCCTGCACCGGCACCGGGTATAGAAACAGTCTCACACAGGGCCAGCGGTTCCAGATGCTGTCTTTAATATCCTCTATCGCTGCCCCTGATTCACTCGTTAATATGCCAATCCTTTGAGGATATTTTGGTATCGGTTGTTTATGGTCCTCATCGAAAAGCCCCTGGGCCTGAAGCTTTTTTACCATTTGCTCGAAAGCTAACTGCAGTGCCCCGACACCGGCAGGGACAAGTTTATCGACAATGAACTGATACCTGCCGTGAGGAACATAGACATCGATGGACCCGGTCGCCAGAACCGCCAGCCCGTTTTCCGGCTGGAATTTGACTCTGCTGAACTTACTCCTCCACATCGCGCAGGGCAGCAGCGCATTTTCGTCTTTGAGACTGAAATATGCGTGTCCACTGCTGGCGGTGCTCCAGTTGGTTATCTCGCCGGTTATTGTCAGTCGGCCGGGCAGATTATTTTCCAAAATCGCCTTGATTAGCGAGTTAATCTCGCTGACTGTGTATATTTTTGACTTGTTTATCATCTTACAAGGCAATTATACGCACCAGCCCCGAATTATCAATCCCGATACGATAGCAAAAAGGGCTGCACGCCCAAAGCCTGCAGCCCTTTGTATTAATTTAACCAATATGTGCTAAATTACTTTACCATCAGCCACTGGCCTGCAAGTATAGCAACATCCTTGAAATCTACTATCCCATCTCTGTTCAGGTCGGCGTCCGGCACACAGTTGCAGCAAATATCAATAGTGCCATCGGGATTAGTTGTTATTGTTTCCATACAGAAGTCGCACTCCTGACAATCTCCAACACAGCTCGGTGGTGTATCATATCCCCCCGTCTTCATCCGTATGGTCGCAGTTGTTGTCCCTGCATAACCATCAAGCGGACTACCCGGGCATCCCACGAACTCAATCTGATATGTAATGTCAAAGAAACTATCCACAGCAAAATCACCACTCGGTAATTTTGTCAGCGTTGTCTGCCCCGGACCCGGCAGACCAAAATCCGTGCCTGCTGTAATACGAAAAGTGCAAAAATCCGGGTCGCCGAAGAGTTCTCCCTGCAAACGGTAAACATCGGCGGCGAATGTCTGCACCGGGTCGCCGGGATTACGCGGACCGGTATGAACTTCAGCAGAAACCGGAACCGCCAGATGACGGCTAAAGCCGGTCAGAGTACCGGTACCTGTAACTGTCAAATCCAGTGTTGATTCGAAGCAGTCACCATGACCGCCTAAAGTTCCACCGGCCATTTCACATTCACCCGGAGCAAGGGGTAGCGAGCAGATCGGACAGGGGCTGCTGCAGCAAACAAAATCCATCCAGATTCCAGGCATCTCGATTGTAGTTCCGGGTGGAAGACCATCTATAATCATAAAAACTTCATCTGGACTTGTAAATTCACAGCCTATCGGCGGCAATGTAGCCGTCCCCGTTCCGTTATCTGCCACCACACAACTCGGCCCTGACCCAGGGTCCACATGGCACCCGTCTGGGCCACGACAGTCGCAGTCAATAACAACGGTACGGCCGGAATTCAGGTCAAAATTCACACACGACGGCTGACATTCTTCTCCATCAATCGGACAATATACGTCTACGTCTTTGCAGCCGCTGCCATCCTCTTTCGGGGCGCATTCTTCCACAGAACTTGTTTCTATTCGTATCGTTGCAGTCGTCGTTCCCATATAACCATCAAGCTGACTACCCGGGCATCCCTCGAACTCAATCTGATATGTAATATCGAAGAAACTATCCACAGCAAAGTCGCCGCTCGAAAATCTTGTTAACGTGGTTTGCCCCGGACCCGGCAGACCAAAATATGTCCCACCTCTAATACGAAAAGTGCAAAAATCAGGGTCGCCGAAGAGCTCGCCCTGAAAACGATATATAACAGTATTGAATGTCTGCACAGGGTCACCCGGAATACGCGGAGCGGAATGAACCTCAACAAAAACGGGTACTGCCAGATGACGGTTAAAACCGGTCAGAATACCGGTACCTGTAACTTCCACGTCCAGTGTTGCCTCGAAGCAGTGGCCGTGGCCGCCTAAACTGCCGCCCGCCATCTCGCATTCACCCGGAAGCAGGGGCAAAGAGCAGCTCGGACAGGAGCTGCCGCAGCATATAAAATCCGTCAGGGGACCATCCAGCTCAATGGTAGTGCCGGGCGGCAGACCTTCTATAATCATATAGACTTCATCCGGGCTTGTATAATCACAGCCTATAGGCGGTAATGTAACCGTCCCTGTGCCGTTATCCGGCCTTACACAAGCTTTGCTTGTGATTCCCGGAGCCGCCAGGACACCGAGTAGGATTGTCAGTGTCCACATAATTACAAATTTATGTTTGAACGTTTTCATAAGCCAAATCCTCCTAATTAAAAAGCTGCTTTGAGTGAATAATTACCCCCTTTACGTAAAGCAAAAAACAGAATTGAAATAGAATACGGCATTCCACCACTCCTCGTTAGCTCTATGACCATATATAATACTTTAACAAAACTACTAACGCAGCGTCAAGAAAATTATCGTACAATATCAGGCTTGTTTTAGCCTGTTCGTCGATTACAAGCCCTAAAGCCCCTTTCATCAATTTTATCTATATGAATATCAAAACTGGGGATAAGGTTAGTTCGGTTAGCCCCGGCACCCGTGGCCGGGGGTGCAGGCGGGTACAAACCGGTAACATAGGTTACAGAACATGCCAAGTACATGGGTAACAGTTAATGGCTATAATGGCCTTCAAAAACTGGAGGCCACATTATGCCCTGGAC
>Ga0315548_1000720_pt1 | contig 30451 bp, 19 predicted proteins | sample SalMarSW160110MG_2_FD_202540 | JGI IMG/M metagenome (GOLD analysis project Ga0315548, IMG submission 202540) | Salt marsh sediment microbial communities from the Plum Island Ecosystem LTER, Massachusetts, United States - Salt Marsh Sediment SW1601-110 ... | reverse complement strand
GACACCCCCTTCCCCCTTATTATGGGGGAAAAGATGTTCAATGGGGCGAAGGGCGACGAATTGCCTGATTGTCAGGGGGTATGTGATTGGTAAGGTACTGGGGGGATAAGTTTATTACGGCCTACAGGTTGCTGAACGCTAAAGTGCATCCAGCGGGGTAGGACACGCTTTGTCAAGCCCTCCGCAGCGGCAGTGGTGGTGGGGGGGGGTAAGTGTGAGGTGCGACGCTGCGCTGCCTGCGGCAGCGAGGAAGTGCGTCGCACCTTCATTGCACCCCCTGTGCGGGTGTGGTATACTGGGGGCAGGCTTCAAGAAACAGCCCGGTCAAGATAGGAGTCTCTGTGCCCAAGATATACCTTGACGTTTTTTTGCTTGAATTGCCCCTTCGACCCTACCACAGGCCAGGATACACCTTGAAGCCGAGGCTGTCTTGGCAGTCATCGCCGAGTGCGAGACCGCCGACTGGGAATGGATTAGCAGCGAGGTCATCGAGCTAGAGGTCAGTCGCATACCGGATGCTGAGCGAAGACGCCGGGTGCAGATGCTGGCCTCACACAGCCACCGCAGCGTTGTCGTCAAACAGATGGAGATGAAACGAGCCCAGGAATTTGAGGGGTGGGGCATCCCGGCATACGATGCGCTGCATCTCGCCTGTGCCGAAAGCGGCGGCGCAGACGTCTTTCTGACAACGGACGATGAACTGATACGCAGGTCAGCCGCCCACGCCAAGCAACTGCAGATTCGTGTGGAGAATCCTTTAACGTGGGCTGAGGAGGTGCTTGTATGAACGCAACCACAATGACGCTGGAACAAATCCGCCTGACGGGATTAAAGGCGCTGTACCGAGATCTGGGAGCGGTGGGCTTGATACGCTTCCTACAACAGTTCGAGACTGGCTACGGTGACTACACCGCGGAACGACACCTCTGGCTTAGGGAGCGTACCGTACAGGAGATCACCCAGGAGATTGAACGCCAACGATGTAGCACTTAGGCTCCCGATTGACAGCTAGTTCAACGAAAAGCGAGGCAAGGTGAGATGCCGGGCACGAGCAGATGCCCGGCATCTGTGTGTTGCAACCCAATGCCCCCATATACAGCGGCAGCAGCGGTGGTGGGATTAGGAGAGGCGGGACACATTTTGAAGTGCGTCCCACCTGAAGCGCTGACCGCCGGTCCTATGTCTTCGCCTCTTCCTTGATCGCGTTGAGGATGGCGGGTTTGCTCTCCAGGCCGAACGAGGCCTGGTCCCCTGCCAATTCGTAGCGATAGAGCACCACGCCGGTGACCGGCCGTTCGCCGCGGAAATAGTCCAGCGCCTCGTGCACCCACTCAGCGTTGTCCGGCAGCCAGCCTGTTTTGCCCTTGATCGTCTCCAGGCATTGGGGGTTCAACTCGGTGACAAAGATCGGCAGCGAGCAGAATCTATCCGGCATGATCGCCAAGGCCGTCTCGACCGTCCGCAGGTGCAGGTATTGCCAGGTCAGAGGCTCATCGGTGAACCGCATTCTCGACCACACCTCGTTCGGCGCGTTGGTCTGGGTCTTGGCGTGCAGGAACAGCGCGTCGGCACCGACGATATTGTCCAGGATGTATTGCCACCACTCCCGGTTGTTCGATTTGGGGCCAAAGTAGGGGTCCAGCGGCGGCGGCCCGAGCTTGGCCTTCGGACTCGAAGAGTCCGCGCCGGCCACCCTTCCCCATATCTCGTTGTAGATTTCGGTGACGTACTCTGCCGTCAGCGCGAATTCTCTATTGGTCCCGTACCCGGGCCACTCGCTGCGGTTATTCGGCTCGTTGCCCACGTGGAAGTAGTTGACGCCCTGAGCGGTCAGGATGGTCTTGACCACGGCATCGACGAAGGCCTGCTTGTCTGCGGGTCGGGGCAGTGTCCCTGTGCCGTCGGCGTACCCCCAGTTGAGGCGGCAGATGACGGTGATGCCCGCCTTCTGGAGGTGCCGGCAGTCGATCTGGGCCGGTTGATGCTGCACTGGCTGGTGCACCAGGCAGCATCCCGCGATTTTATGCTCGACCATCCACCTGCCCCCGGACTCGTCGTGCAAACCGACCAGGATCTTGGGCGGGAGCGGATAGCCACAGGACTTGATGTGGACCGCCCGGATGCCCGCGTAATCGGTGGCGGACTTTTTCTTCCGCTTGCCGTCCCACGTATCGATGATGTGCAGCACGTCGCCCTCGACGTCCTCCAGGTAGACGAAATGGCTGCCGTCGGCCTGGCGGAGGACGATCTCCCAGCCGGCCCTGAGCAACTGTCTCAGCTCGCGGGCGGAACGCGGCGTGCTGTCCTTGATGCCGTCGTCGAAGGCGGGGAACAGGGGCACGACCCCTTCCCACATCAGCAGATTGTCGCTGGCGTAGGCCGCGCGGGCGGCGACGAGGAGCTTGTCGAGCATAGGAGGTGTGATGGCCCGCTGGTACACCCGGCGCAGGATAGTGGCGAGGCCGGTCAGGAAGCAGCCGTAGCGCCCGATGGTCCCCTCGTCTGCGCCGGGCTGCTCGCCAAAGTCGTAGCCTGCCCAGCGGGGATCCGATTGGGCTAGGGCGATGTCTTCGTTCAGGAGGGGCAGGAGTCTGATCGCCATCTCCCAGGGACTCTCCGTTTCGACGGTCTTGTACTTGGCGTTGGGATAGTGCTCGTCGTACCACGCCTGCAAGTCCCCGCCCCACTGCGCAGGATTGACGGCGATGATCTGCCGATCTTGCGGCCCGACGCCGGCGTCGTCGGCCGAGTGGCCGATGGCCCAGTTCTCGTTGGCTCCGATCTGCTCCGCAGATCCGATGGCCGCAGCGATGCGCCAATCGACCCGCTCGGTGGCATCCTTGATCTGCGGCAGGAGGACGTAGGTGCGCTGGTAGGGCCGCATCGGGGGAGCCCAATCTGTCTCGGGCTCCGGCTGCTGCACCGATTCAAGCACGGGGTTCGACTTCCTGAGCCGTGCAGCCATGATTCCCCTGCAGTCGGCGGCAGCTATCTCTTTCCGGTCCCCATCCGAGGGGTCGATGACGTGCAGAGTATCTTCCTCGACGTCCTCCAGATAGGCGAGGCGATCGCCGTCGACTTGCTTCAGGAGGATCTCCCACCCGTCCCGGAGCAGCTCCTCTAGCTCACCGGGAGAGCGCTGTCCATTGTCTTCGACGCTGTCGTCGAAAATGGGGAAGAGGGGAATGATGTCCTGCCACGTGATCGCGTTGTTCTCGGTGTAAGCCGCCCTGGCGGCGAGCAGGACCTTGTCGAGCAGGGGTGGGGTGACGGCCCGCTGGTAAACCTTGCGCAAGGAGATGGCCAGCCCGGTTAGGAGGCATCCGTAGGGGCCGATGGTCATCCCCCCCCCAGTAGCAGCGTCGAGATGCTCGCCGAAATTGTAGTCCACCCACTGCGAGTCGGTCTGCGCCAGGGCGATGTCGTCGTCCAGGGGCGGCAGCAGCTTGATCGCCATTTCCCAGGGGCTGTCTGTTTCGATGGTCTCGTAGCTGGCCTTGGGATAGTGTTCGTCATACCACGCTGCCAGATCGCCCCCCCATCGCTTGGGATTGATGAGGACGATCTCGCAGTCCTCCGGCCCGACACCCGCGTCGTTGACTGAATGGCCGAGCGTCCGCATCTGCACCGAGGTCCCGATGGCGGCGGCGACGCGCCAATCGACCCGTTCGACAGTGTCCTCGATTTCCGGCAGGAGGACGTAGGTGCGATGATAGGGTTCCCTTGGCGGCACGTAGCTTATCACCGGGACGATGCCGCCGCTGTACTTGGTGTATCTGAACGGCGCGGCGTCCGGCCCTGGTGCATAGTTCTTGGCGTACTGGGTCAGCTTTTCTGCGACGGGCGTGCCGGCGATGTCGAAATCCTTCCAGGTTCCGTCCCAGTTGCCCCATGTGAACACGGCCATGCCGACCACGTATTCGTCTTTGCACAGCTCCCCGTCGTACCAGGCCAACTGCCGGAAGTAGTAGTCGGCTTTGTCGGGTTCGTCGTCGTGTTCTCGCCAGAATTTGCCCAGGCCCTTCCATGTCGCGGCGGGTGCGCCGGGTGGCTTCGGATTGACCAGCGGGTCGATCCCGCACTCAGTGATGACCAGCGGGATCTGTAGCCTGTTTGGTAGCAGGTACTGGCGGTAGACCTTGCGGTAGCGCAGCGTCGCCCATCCCTCGTCCCCTTGATCGTCGTTGGGGTCTGGCTGGTGCTTTCCTGTCAGCCACCACATCCAGGGACAGCTATACTCGTGCAGGCCCAGGATCGCCTCGTGTTCGAGCCCGGCCTCAATGGCCGGCAGGAATGCGGGCCACAGTTCAAGGGGGGGCGTGCCCGTTGCAAAATTCCCGATGACGCACTTGAGGCCCATCTCGCTCATCAACTCCATGCGCTTGATCTCGAACTGGGCGTACCAGGACATACTGTCTTCGTCGTCGCAGACCGGCGCGCGAAATCCTTCCCAATACGTGATGGCCGGGTTGGCCTCGTACAGGCTTTGCGTATCGGAGACGAATTGCTCGGCGGCCTCACGCGGCGAGAGGCCGGCCTCCCTCCGGCTGCGCGCGTCGTAGCTCACCGGCTTGGCTCCGATGACGAGCGTGCTCTCGGGGACGTTCGCGGCGGAGCCCCAGTCGTCGGCAAACTTGACCACGGCCGGCCCTGCGCCGAGGAGCTCGCCGATGCCATCCGCTCGCAGGACGTGGATGCCCAGCTTTGAGGGCGCGCCTGCAGGGGGGTGTGGCGCCGGAGGGACGTTGATTGCGACCAGTTCGGCGGTGTCCCAATAGGCATCGTTGTGTTTGAATTTCCACAACGTTCTGCTACGGAGGAATACCGTCACCGTCTCGGCCTGGGCCGTCGCTTCCACGGCTGGCACTTGGCAGTACTCGTTGTAGATGTGGGCCACCGGCCCCCATACCACTGTGTCGGCGTATGGGTTGACGCCGCCGGTGGGATCTATGCCAACCATGAAGGTAAAGTTCCCGATGGCGTCGTTCCAGGCGTCGCCATTGAGGGGCGGGATGTCCTCTTTCAGCAGGAATACCGGCCCGCGCCCGACGCCGGCCGAGCATTTGGCATTGTCTGCGCAGTCTTCGTGTCCTTCAATGGGATGGTTGCTCCAGGCGTGCGCCCATGCTGTGAAGCGAAGCTGCGTGCCCGGTTCGACCTGAGCCTGTTGTAGGAAACCCGCGTCGTGGTTGCGATAGAACGTGAACAGCAGCACCCCTTTCTGTCCGCTTTGGACTCGTCGGGAATCCAAGTTCTTCCACGTGTCCCGCACCTCTGGCTGGTCCCACTTGCCTGGCTCGTGGAGGAACCAGGTCGTCCAATGGGGAGGGGTGAAGATGTTTCCCACGAGTTGCTCTCGTGGGTCTTTGTCTGAGGAGAAAACCAGGCAGCGGTGGCTTTTCTCCTCGGCCCACCCGGCCTCGAACCCATCGTTCTTTAGCAGATTGCTCGACATGTGACAACTCCTGTAGCGGCACAAAGCTGTTGGGTGTAGTACTTTCTGGGCGCGCGGAACAGCCCGCATTCGATGCGTTTGTGGAACGCGCTGTCGGTGTCAGGCAACGATCTTACTTGGAGGAGCTCAGCTTGACGATCTCTCCAGCCTGATCCATCGTGACGCGCACAGTTCGCATCAGCTTTCCCCCACCCGGCAGAGGGACGCTCTTCTTGAAGGTCAGGACGTAGTGCGCCCCGGCCCCCGCCGTACCCTTGCCAAGCCCTTTGCTCGCAGATACGGTCGGCTCGGTACCGGCCATTTCGGGGTACTCTTGGCGCACGACTCTTTTCGCTTTTGAAACGTGTTGAGGATTTATCTTAGGCAAGTGCAGGTTCCTCCAGTCGGACCCGTCTACGGGACCGCATGAACGCAGGCACGGCCAGCTCGTCCCCGAATATCTCTGCCAGCGCAAGGGCCTCTTCCTGTTGAGAAGCGGTCGTCGCTACGGTTATCGGGGTATTCGTCTCTGCCGTCGTCGTTGTCAGCAGCATCGTCGTTCTCTCGGTCTTCACCCCTGTGGCGATCAGCGTGATCTCGGCCTGTCCTTGCATCTTGGGATCGATGACTGCGCCGAAAAGAATCTCGGCTTGGGGCATGGCGGTCTGGGAGATGATCTCCATGGCCTGGTTGACGTCCACCAGGGTGAGGTCGCTTCCTCCGGTGATGTTGATCAAGAGGCCTTCCGTGCCCTGGATAGACTTGATGTTGAGCAGAGGGCTCGTGAGAGCCATCCGGGCCGCGTCCACGGCCTTTCTCTCCCCTTCGCCATGGCCGATGGAGATGAGAGCCCCGCCAGGCTTGTTCATTATGGCCTTCACGTCCGCAAAGTCGAGGTTGATCAAGCCGGGCCGCGTGACCAACTCCGAGATGGCTTGAACGCCCTGGCGAAGCGCTTCGTCGGCGACGCGGAAGGCGACGTCGAGAGAAAGCCGCTTATCGACGATCTCGAGCAGGCGGTCGTTAGGAACGACGATCAGGGTATCCACTTCGCCTTCGAGGTATGCGATTCCCTCTTCGGCGACGGACGAACGCCTGATCCCCTCGAAGGCGAAGGGCTTGGTGACCACGGCGACGGTCAAAGCCTTCTCCGCCCGCGCGATCTGGGCCACGATGGGTGCGGCCCCTGTTCCGGTGCCGCCGCCCATCCCGGCGGCGATGAATACCATATCCGCCCCACGCAGGGCCTGACCGAGTTGTTCGCGGCTTTCGTAGGCCGCCTTGGCTCCGATGGCCGGATCCCCACCAGCGCCCATGGTCCTGGTCAAACCCTCTCCCAGCCGGATCTTGCAGGGTGCTTCGGAACGGGCAAGAGCCTGGGTGTCGCTGTTGGCGGCAATAAAGTCAACGCCGGGGATGCCTATCTGAATCATCCGATCGACGGCATTGCTGCCAGCTCCACCGATCCCGATCACCTTTATCGTTGCTCCTTTCCAGCTATCCATCTCCATAGTGAAACCTCCTGTCTACAAAGTGTGCACAAGACCGCTCCAACCCCAGTGCTCCTGCCTCGAAAACAGCCCCGCTGAAGCGGGACGTCCGGCTTCAGCCGGATTCTCACGCTTCAGGTGTCCCCCTGGGACATAATTGCTCAGACTCCCAGGTGGCTCAGCCTTTCGACGACGGCTTCGCCCTCCTCGGCCATCTGCTCTCTCATCTCCTCCCAGCGTTGTGGATTCCATATCTCCAGATGGGTACCCAGGCCGACGACGATGGCTTCATCCTTGATGTTGGCGTATTGCCGCAGGCTGCTGGGCAACGGGATCTGTCCCTGTTTGTCGGGGATGCAACTCAGAGCCCCGGAAAACATCAGGCGGGCGAACGACCGGGCGTCCCGGTTGGTGAGGGGGAGCTGGCGGTGCATCTTGTCTGCCAGCTTTGCCCACTCCCCGGCAGGGTAGACGAATAGGCACCGCTCGATCCCGCGCGTCACAGTCAGTCCCTCGCCGAGTTCCGCACATAGCCTGGCGGGAATCGTCAGCTTTCCGCTGTCACCTGCGGTGCAGTGGAATTCACCCAGTAACATCGCAGCCTTCCACTCGTCCATTCACTCACTTTGACATCGCCATCTTGAGAATGTGCCCTTGCCCGTCAACGGTCACCCTCACCACCTGGCGATGTCTTCCGTCCCCCTCGACGGGGAGGTCTTTTTCCAGGGTAAGGGCCCAGTTCTCCATGGGCCCCTTGGCCACCTTGGTCGTCTCGCAACCGTGGCCGCACAGGTGGCCGCAGTTCCCGGTGCAGAGCTTTAATGGGGCTGCGTGGACCTGCGCCTGCGCCATGTGGGGTAGGTTGGCCTCGATGCAGCTTTTGACTTTGGCGACCAGTTCTTCGGAGACGATCCCCTTCTGGGCTCTTGCCCCATTCCGGCAGATGACGAAAGGGCGGAAGCCCTTGCTCGAAAACTCCTCCATCCCGTTGCGGATGGCTGTGGCCGGGAGGGATGGGTCTCCATACAGCACAAAGCTGATGAGTGTTTTCTGATCCTCGCCGTCCAGATAGCCCTGCCGGTCCTGCATTTCCTTGGCCAGCTTGACCTTGGCGTACTTGAGTGCCTCGCCGATGGTCAGGTGGGCTTGCAGCCCCTGCCAAAAGTGCTTGCCGATCAGATCGGCCCCCAGCAGAGGGGGGGCGATGGAGCCGTAGGCGATCTTGGTCGAGCCGACCAGGGCCAGCGCTCGCGATGCCAGGAAGCGGAGAGCAATGGAGGTGTTGGTGTCCTTTTCCAGAATGTTCGCTCCGTAGCACGCCTCGGTGAATACCACTGCGTCGGCGTTTTCGACTGCGGCCAAGTCCTCCGGGCGCAGGGCCACAGGGAAGAGGGGGTAGTCGGCGGGGAACAGAGAATCGCGTTGACCATACCAATTCGGGCCATCCTCGATCCCGTGCAGGTTAAAGTAGCCGAAGTGCGGGCCCTCTGCGAGCTTGAATTCCTCGCAGGTGAGGGGCGGGGACGTGCGCAGGTCGCGGTTGTCGCCGATGATCTTGAAGACGGCGCGGGATGCCTTGCGCCAGATGCTGGCCGAGTATCCCTGACCGTGGCCGTCCCCGTTTTCCCGATCCTGCCCGGTGGGCCACAGCATGCCCAAGAGATCGCCCAGCAGGCCCTTGTTCGTGCTCGGTTTCTGATGGCCAGCGGTGGCTGTCTGGATGAGGGAGCGCAGGAAGTCGATTCCCTCTCCCTCGCCATCAGGCATTCTGCCTACAGCCCTCTCGGGGATGAAGTAATTGCCGTCGCGCGAGGCGTATGGATTGTCTGAAAGGACTTCTTCGTCCTGATCGTCCAGGGGGTTGGGCAGGCGATGGAAGGGGATGATGGAATCCCCGCCGACGATCAGGACGTATCGGATCTCCTGGCCTTGTCTGTTCAGGTAGGTGTCCAGGGTGTCGATCAGCGCCTTGACCCGCGCGGGATTGGCCGGATCGACGGGCTGTAGCCCATACGGAGTCAGAGAGGAGTCGTCATCTGCGTAGATGGTAATGACCTTCAGACCGGTGTTGCCTTCGATCGCCTGCTTGAGCTCTTGCAGGTCTTGATCGAGTCGGTTGAAGCCGGGCTGTCCGTGCTTTTTCGTCAGGCCATCCCTGCTGGATAGCATCAGATACGCAGCATCCCTTTCCCCGTTTCCGTTCTTGGCCTCGGGTAGCGGTGCGCCTGCGCCGTCTGTCGAGAGCGATTCGATCAGGCGCTCCAGTTCGGCCTGGGCTTCCTCCAGGCTCTGTGTTGGCTGCTGCTCGCTGTCGAAGCTTGAGGATAGTAAGGGTGATCCGTTGAACGATACCATTTTCCAGTAAACCTCCCGTGCGATCCCAGGCAGGGCTAGAGTTTTCCTAGATGGTACTTCGTTGCCGCAAGAACGACACGGCGCTCACTGCTGCCCATTGCTTGTAGGCATCGACGTAGCCGGGCTGTAGTTCGGCGGCCCTGCGGAACATGGCCGCCCCTCTGCGATACTGCTTCAACTGCTTGTAGATGGCGCCCGCGTTGTAGTAGTAGTCGGCCCTTTCCGGATCGCGTTTGGTGGCTTCGAGGTAGGCTTTCAGGGCCTCGTCGTGTTGGTCCCGCAGCTCGTAGGACTTGCCGAGCTCATAGTAAGCCGCTGCATCTTCGGGCTGGAGCTTGATCATCTCCCGGAAGTGGGCGATGGCCTTGTCCAATTGGCCGAGCTGCCGGCACAGCCTGCCGATCTGACCGTAGTGGACAGCCTTGTGTGGTGCAACCACGATGGCGTGTTCGTAAGCCTGCATCGCCTCATCGTATAGTTGCTGCGCTTCGTATACGTCGCCGAGCCGCCCGTAGGCCTCCGTCAGATCGGGCTGCAGCTCGATGGCCTTCTCCAGGTGATCAGTGGCCTCCTGGTGCTGGCCCATCTGCTGGCAAATCACGCCCATCTTGTAATGATAACGTGCATTCTCCGGCTCCAGGTCCGAGGCCCGCTGGTAGGCCGCCAGGGCCTGAGACCATTGCTCCTCCCGTTCGAAGAGATCGCCCAGCCGCTCGTAGACCGGAGTGTAATCGCTCTTGAGTGCGACGGCTGCCTTGAATTGAGCCAGTGCTTCCTTCGTCTTGCCCAGCTCGATGTGCACGCTGCCCAGGCTGAGCAGGTGGGCGGGGTCGTCGGGCGCGAGCTGGACCGCGCGCTTGTACGCCCTCTGCGCCTTGCCGTATTCGCCTTGCCGGAGATAGGCGTCTCCCAGCTCCGAACACCACTGGGGGTTATCTGGCTCCAGTTGGACGACCTTTTCCAGAATGGCCGCGACCTGCCTATCGTTCCCCAGCTTGGCGTAAGCCAGGGCTGCGTTGTGCAGTAATTCAGGTTTCTCGGGTGCCAACTCCATGGCGCGCAAGCGGTGTTGTAGCGACAGGTGCTCCCGCTCTTGTTCGGCGTAGACGTCGCCCAGAGCGCTGTGCCACGCGGCAACGTCTGGCTTCAACTCGACCGCTCTTTCCAGAGCGGCGCTGGCCTCCTGGTTCCGTTCTGCCTTGTGCAGCATCAGCCCGAGCAGGTGGTGATAGGATGCATCTTTGGGGCTCAACTGTGTCGCCTTCTGCAGAGCCTCCACCGCTTCCTCGACCTGCCCTGCTTGCCTGTGGCTGATGGCCAGCTCGTACTGGGTCTGGGCACACTCCGGCTCCAGACTCTCCGCGACTTGCATCTCCTGGATGCTTTCCTGTGCTTTCCCCATGAGCCGATAGGCGATCCCCAGCGCGCGGTGATGAGAGGCTTCGTGCGGAGCGGCTTCAACAGCCTTCTTGAACTGGGAGATGGCTTCCACGTGCTGGCCTTTCAGGGCAAAGAGCTCCCCGAGCTCCGCGTACACGTCAGGCGTGTCCTCTCCCAGCTCGATGGCGCTCTGCAGGGCGGCGATGGCCTCGTCATAATCCTCTACCGAGGGAGGCTCCTCGGAGGCGCCGGCCTGCTTCAGCGCCCAGGCGTGCCGCCCGATCTTGCGCCAGATGGCGCCCAGATGTCGTTGGTAGCGCGGCTCGTCGGGGCCCAGCTTGGCAGCCTGGTCGTAGGCGGCGCGAGCCTCCTCGTAACACCCTTGTGCCTCCAGCGCGGCTCCCAGTTGCCAGCAGGTTTCTGCGTCGGAAGGGTCGGCGGCCAGGGCCTTGGTCAGGGCATCGGCGGCTTCTGCCTCCCGCTTCAGCCAGAGCAAGGCCGTCCCACGAGCGCGCTGGTACAGCGGCTCGTCCGGCATCAGATCGGACGCCTGCTCGTATTCGGCCAGGGCTTCATCCCATAGTTTCCGCGCCTCGTAGAGAGTGCCCAGCGCGTAGTGGACCTCGGCGTCGGCCGCGTCCAAGGAGATGGCCTTTTGCAGCGACTGCAGCGCCTTGTCGTGCTCCCCCAGCTTGAGAGAGAGGAGGCCCGCATCGCGATAAACGGCGGCGTCCTCCGCCCCCAGTGAGATCGCTTCCTCGTAGGCGGCCACGGCGTCTCCGTTCAGGCCCAATTGCTCGCAGGCTTTCCCCAGGAGATGCTGGGCTTCCGCATCTCCCGGCTCTAGAGCCGTTGCTTCTCGCAGGGGCTTGATGGCCCGCTGGTGATAGCCCAGGTGGAACAGGGCCGAGCCGACTTGGCGGTGGTAAGCCCCCTGATCGGGCGCCAGAGCTGCTGCCTGCTGGTACTCGATCAGGGCGTCCTCGTGCCGCCCCTGACCTTGCAGGATGGTGCCCAACTGATAGTGCGCCTTGGGCTCCTGAGGGTTCAGGGCAGTGGCTTTCTTCAGGGTGTCGGCGGCCTGCTCGGTTTGACCCACCTCGCACAGAGCCTCGGCGAGGTGCAGGTGGTATTGGGGCTGGTTGGGTGCCAGGGCGACGGCCTTCTCGTGCTCGGCGACGGCTTGGTCGTATTGGCCCAGGGCGTGATGGGTTTGGCCCAACTCGTCGTGTGCCTGGGCGTCGTCGGGCTTTAGCGCGATGGCCTTCTCTAGTGCCTTGACGGCCCGGTCGTGCTCTCCCAACTGGCGCAGCGTGGCCCCGATGTGGCTGTGATAGGTTGCTTCGTTGGGAGCCAGCTTTGCTGCACGCTGGTATTGTTCGAGGGCCTCCTGGACTTTTCCCTTCTCGACGAGTGTCTTGGCCAGCTCGCTACGCAGGGCGGCGTCGTTGGGGGCCAGGTGGGCAGCTTTCTCTAGAGCGGCAACGGCTTCGTCCATCTTGCCCATCCACCTGAGCACCAGACCGGCCGCGCGTTTGTAAGCGGCCTCGTCTGGGGACAGTTTGGCAGCTTTCTCGTAGTGGCCCAACGCCTCGGTCAGGCCGCCGCGCAATTGGTAGGAACGGCCCAGGTAGTAGTGGGCCTCCGCCCAGTCAGGCCGCAGCGACAGGGCGTGCTGCAGGGCAGTGAGGGCCTCTTCTTGATCGCCCATCCTCTGGCAGACCCTGCCGTAGTCGTAGTAGTGGGGCGGGGTCTGGGGCGAGATCTCCACGGCGCGCTTGAAGGCGAGCCTGGCTTGTTCGTCGTAGCCCATCGCTTCAAAGGTTGTCCCCAACTGGTGATAGGCCGTCGCGCAACCGCTGTCCAACTGGAGAGCGCTCTTCAGCTCGCCGACGGCCTCGCTGTGCTTCCCCATCTGTTGCAGAAGGATGCCTTTGTTGAGGTGGTAGAGGGGGGTTGAGCCGTTCAGCTTGATGGCCTGGTCGTATGCCTGCAGGGCTTGCTCGCGCTCGCCTCGGCTCTTGTGGATGTTCCCCAGTTCGTCGTGCAGCGCGGCGTCTTCTGGGGCGAGTTCCAGGCCGATCTTGACTTCGGCCAAAGCCTCGTCGGGCAACCCTTTCTGTCGATAGAGGGAGGCCGTCTTTTGCCGATATTCCGCCTCCTGGGGGGCCATCTCGATGGCCTGCCGATAGTGAGCCAGCGCCTCGTCGAACTTTCCTTCAACCTCGGCGATCTGGCCCAACTGGGCGCGAGTGGCGGTATCGGTGGGATCTAGCTCCAGCGCGCGCAGCGTGGCGGCCTTGGCTTCGTCCAGCCTTCCCAGGTGGAGAGCCGTCAGGCCGAGCCTGGCGTGATGCGCCGGCCTCTGGGGATCGAGGTGCACGGTCTGCCGGTGGGCGCTCAGGGCCTTGGCCAGATCCCCTTTCTGGGCGTAGGCCAGGCCCAGGTGATGGTGCACCGTCGGGTCGTGGGGCATCAGGCCGCGCGCCGCTTCCAGTAGTGCCAATGCCTCGTCGTGGCGGCCCAGCCGCTGGCAGGCGACGCCGGCCCGAAGCCCGTGCTCGCCTACCTCCGGCTCCAGTTCCAGGGCTTTCTGGTAGGCAGCCAGGGCCTTTTCGTAGTCGCCCATCTGCTCGTGAATCTGGCCCTGCTGGCCGTATGCACCCCCGTAATCGGGATTCAACGCGATCGCGTGCCGCAGCGTTTCCAGGGCAAGTTTGGATTCGCCAGTCTTGCTTTGCACCGCCCCCAGGTTGCGGTAGTAGAGCGGCTGGTCCGGGGCCAGAGCGCACGCCAGGAGATATTGGTCGCGCGCTTTCTTGGGCCGACCCAGCGCCTCGTAGACAATCCCCATCTGATTGTGGGCTTCCGTGTGGCTGGGGGCTAGAGCGACGGCTTGTTCCAGTTCCTCTAGAGCTTCCTCGTGCTTCTCCAAGTGACAGAGCGAACAGCCAGCGCCGTAGTGGTGGCTGGCCTGGTGGGCGTTTATAGCCAGGGCCTTTCGATATTCGGCCAAAGCTTCGGCGTGCTTCCCTTGGGCGCTCAACGTTGCGGCCAGGTCGCCGTGCCACTCGGCCTGATCGGGCGCAAGCTCCACCGCGTGGCGTAAGCAGCGGATGGCCTCCTCATCCTGCCCCGTGCGCCGATAGGCCCGGCTCAGATGGTGGATGTAAGCCGCGTTGTCCGGCGCGAGCGCTACCGCCTGCTCGTATTCCTGGCATGCCTCGTCCCAAAGCCCTTCTGTCTCGTAGAGTATCCCCAGTTCGTCATGCCAGAGCGCCTGATCGGGCTGCATCGCCAGAGCCTGCTGCAGATAGGCGACGGCTTGTCTGGGTTTACCCTGCTCGGTCAGGACAGCGCTGGCCTCGCGGCGCAGCGAGCCGTCGCCAGATCCCAGCCCGATGGCCTGTTCGAGCGTTTTCAGGGCCTCGCCGTACCTGCGTTGCTGCCGGTAGGCATGGGCCATCTCGCGGTAGATACCTGCTTGCTCTGGGCTCTGATCCTGTGCTTTCCTCAGTTTCCTCAATGCCTCGTTGTGGCGACCCAGTCGATTGAGCGTGACGCCGGACTGGTAGAGATATGCTGCTGTATTCGGCTGACGGCTCAGAGCCTGCTCGAAGGCTTCGAGGGCCTGCCCGTGATCGCCTTGTTTTTGAAGGACCAGGCCCATCTCGCAATAGATCTCGGCGTAGAGCCTATCTGCCTCGTGGAGGGCGTTTTGTAGTTCGGCGACGGCTTCGCTGCCGTGCTCCAGCTCCCGATGAATCGTGCCCAGGTTGCGATGATGGATGACCTTGCCGGGCTGCCAGCTCTCCACAGAGAGCGTCTCGCCTGGCATCAGGTGACCGTAGAGAGGTTGGGGCGCGCTGTCTGGGGATTTGCCGATCGATGTGATGCTCGCCAGGGCGGCTTTCAGAGCCAAGGCCGCCTCCCGTATGGCTCCCAGCTCCTTGAGGGCGATGCCCAGTTGGTAGATGGTGGTCCTTGGGAGATCTAGCTCAAGGAGCCGCTTGACCTGTTCCCACAATTCTTGCGGCCCTACGTTCTCGATCAGGCACTGGGCGGCCAGGCTGACCACCCTGTACCCGGCCTGGGTGTCCAGCAGCCTCTGGATCAACCCCAGCTGATCGGACACCAGACCACAGAGCTGGAGGAAGGGGCCTTGCCATCTCTCCCAGGTGTCCTGCTCTTTGACGAACAGGCTCAGGTCTGCCTCGCCTTTCAAGCGCCACTTGAGCGCGACGGCGGCGAAGAATTCTTGCACGAGGGGGTGCAGGAAACGCACCTGCTTGTCGTCCTCCGTGGGAACCAGCAGACCAGTGCGAAAGGCGTCATCGAGTTGCTGGCCGGTTCCGCTCAAGAGATCGGCGCAACTCTTCCGGTCGATCTCTACTGCCTGTGCCTGCTGGAAGGCAAAGGCCAACTCGGCCAACCCGCGCCCCTCCGCTTCCAGCCACTGCTCGACCTGGCTGGTTTCCGCCGTGCCGAAGGCGATGCACAGGCCTTCCTTCACGACACTGCTGCGGCTCCACCAAGGGCCTTTCCCATCGCCTGGTGCGGCCAGATTGACGACCGCCTGGAGGAAGAGCGGCGTGTGCACCAAGTCCCACAACCGGCCATCTTTTCTCAACCCGGCGTTCAGCTCCGAAGCCGTTTTTTCGGATACCTGCTTGCGCAAGAGCAGCCCGACCGAGCCGTCGCTCAGCGGAAGAATGGATAACGCAGGCACCTGCCCCATCCATATCCGGTGCGAAGATAGGCTCTGAGTGCGGCAGGCAATGACCACTTTGGCCGTCGGATAGTCCTGGGTGCAAGAGGCGAGCCAGGATCTCAGGTTCCTCAATAGGTGGTTGTCTGTGACTCTATCCAGATTGTCGAGGAGGAAAATGGGCGTCTGCTGTTTCAGAGTGGCTCTCAGGGTCGCGTCGCTGGCCGCCGGCTGGTGGCTTTGGAAGGCGTGCAGCAACAGCTCGCTCATTCCCCTGTCGTTTCGCAGCAGGGATAGGTCGATCAGGAAGGGGATGGGCGTGATCCCGCTCGACATGAGCGCCTCTTTGGCACACGTGTGGGCCAGGCGCTGGAGCAGGCTGGTCTTGCCTGTCCCCAAGTGGCCGTGAACCACCGATTGGTCCAGCTCCCTCACTGCTTCGAGGGCGTCCTTGCGCTCTCCGTCTTCCAACTCTGCCTGGAGGGCCACATACTGGCTGCCGGCCTCGGCCAGACGCGGATCGTCGCGCATGCCTTGCAGGTACTGCCGCAGGAGCGGTTGATCCAGAGCGTGGGAAGACTCGGCAGACGCATCGGGGCGCGGCTTGTTGAGGATAGGGGGTCCCTGCCGCGCGCTGTGGGAAGCGCTGTTTTCCTGCGCCTGATGACTGATCATGAGCGCCTCCTTCGATTTACAGTGTGGAGAGCATCCAGAAACCTGCCAGGCAGAGAACGGCCCCGGCCAGGCAGAGAAATGCGCCGACGCCAGCGGAGGTACGGACCAACTGGTCGATAGATTTGACCAGCTCGGACATGGCGTCTATCAGCGGCGTCAGCCCGATGTCGGTGATGGCTTTGCTGCTCACCCTTGCCGACTGGGCCGAAATGGACTTGAGCGCCTGCTGGTATTTTCTGGACAGGATGGTCCAGAACCCTACCGCGCACGAGCACAGACCCAGCACGAACAGCGTGATGGCCATTGTGATTTGGAGATTCGTGATCATAGCTTTTTCCATCCTTTTCGTTATCCAATTCGAGTGCTCTCTTCTACCGGCCTGGGGCTGCTATCCAGGGGCAGGCTGATGTAGAACGTGCTACCTTTGCCTGCCTCGCTTTCTACCCAGACTTTTCCCTGGTGCCGTTCGACGATGGACTTGACGATGGCCAGCCCCAGGCCGGTGCCTTTCACCTCCGACGTGTCGCTGCGCTTGATGCGGTAGAATTTCTCGAACAGCCGCACCTGATCCTGTAGGGCGATGCCGATGCCGGTGTCCGTGACGTGGATCACGGCTCTTTTGCCGTTGTCTTCGTCATCCGCGTGCACCGATAACCCCACCGTCACGGAGCCGTCGCTGGGGGTGTACTTGAGTGCGTTGTCGATCAGGTTGATGACTGCCCGCCGCAGCAGTGGCGCGTCGCCGATGACGGTCACGTTGTTCTCGGTCGATTCTCTCTGCAGCGCAATCTCTTTGGCTGCCGCCTGTGCGCGCATGGTATCGACTGCCTCGATCAAGACCCCTATCAGGTGGCAGGGTTCGCGCCTGAACCCCACGCCGGCCTCGATGCGTCCCAGATCGAGCAGGTCGCCTACCAGCTCGTTGATCTGTCCGACGCCCTGTAGGATCTTGTCCACGTACTCGCGCTGCTTGTCGCTGAGCTCGCCAATCGTCGGGAGCATGGTCGCGTAGCCACGCATGAACATCAGCGGCGTGCGCAGATCGTGAGACACCGTCGCCAGGAACTCGGACTTGAGTTCATCCAGCTCTTTGAAGCGGGTGACGTCGCGCATCACGGCTACGCGGCCAAGCTGCTCTCCGTCGGCGTTGAGGATCGTCGAGACGTTGACGTACAGCGTGCGGCCGTCGCGCAGCGAGATTTCCTGGATCGGGGCTTCGTCTGAGGGCCCGTTGAAGGCTTGCACCAGCTCGGGGATCAGGTTGGCCTCGTCGATCTTTTTCCCCGCGACCTCCTCGGCCTTGATGCCAAAGGCCTGTGCGGCGGCCGGGTTGACCAGCAGAATACGATCGCCCCAATCGGCGACGATGACGGCGTCCGTCGCGCTGTCGAGGATCGCCGATAGCTGCCGTCGCCCGCCCTCAGCGGCCTGGAAGAGCCGGGCGTTTTCCACCAGCACGGCCGTCTGGTGGGCCAGCATCGATAGCAGCGTGATTTCCTGGTCGTCAAAGTATCGAATATCCCCATACCCCACCCATATCACCGCTGCCATGCGGTCCTTGGTGTATACGGGGAGGGCAACGGCGGCCTTGATCGGCTTGCTGTGCATCGGATCGGTCAGCGTCCTGGCCCGCGTCAGGTTCTCCACGGTCAAGGGGCCTCTCCGCCCCTTGACTGCGGCAACCAGCGAGCGGTCGAGGTCCTCCACCCCCTCGCTCGGCGTCCCTCTGGACATCACCGTCTGGGGTTCGCCATCGGCAGAGAGAAGGACGATGCGGGCCACCTGAGCGCCAGCCGCTTTCAGCACACCTTCGAGGATGAATGGCATCCCTGCAGATAGCTCCAACGTTGCAGAGACCTCCTGGCTGGTCTCGAGCAATAGCGAGAGATCTTCCATGCGGCCCTTGAGCCGTACCCGCATGCCTTCGAAGGCGTTTCCCACCCGTCCCACTTCGTCTTCGCCGCTCACCTGGATCGGCCGGGCGAGGTTTCCCTCGGCGATGCGGTCAGCGGCGATAGCCAACTGCTGAAGGGGGCGGGTCATGACGCTGGTAACCAGAGGGATGACGATCATCAATCCGCCTCCAAACAGGAACTGGAGAAAGAGCAGTGGAGTGGCAACTTCCTGGGCTTTTGCCAGCACGACCTCGTGAGGCACGCGCACCACGACGGTCCACGGGTATCCTTCCGCTCGCAAGGAGTAGACCAACTGGCGCGTGTTCTGCACGGGGTCACGGCTCTCGTAGACGCAACCGCGCGGCACCTCGACGATGCTGGAGCAGTCCTTCTCTACGTGCCATGCGGCGAGCAGCATGTTGGGATTCGAGTGAGAGACGATGCGGCCTTCAGAGCTCACGATAAACCCCTCGCCCTGTCCCTGGATCCACTGCAGGCTGGCGAGGATGCGGTTGAGCACGGGGTTGATGTCGAGCCGGGTGCGCCCCAGCAGCGCGCCGCTATAGGCGCTATCCGTCGCCGATCCCACTGGTGCCAGGAACGCGACGTGCGGTTCGTCTCGCTCTGAGCGGTGTGCAGAGCTGATCTGGGGGGCTCCATCCCTGAGGGCGCGCTGCAAGAGCCTTTTCTCTTCTACCGTCAAATCTGGGTCGCCCGTTGGCGCTGGAGGGTGCATCGCTAGGAGTTGCCCATCTGGCCCAAAAAGCATTAACTGATCGAAAAACACGACGGTGTGCAGATCGCTCTCCAGGAGCGCTTGCAGGGTGGCCCGGTCGCTCTGCCTCAGCCGCTCGTCGTTGGCGAACTCGGTCAAGAGTCCTTGACCGGTGTGGACAAAGTAGGGAATCTCCTCGGCGGCGCTGGTGGCATTACGGGTCATTTCGTTCACGGCCTCCAAAGTCGCCGTGCGGAGCGTCGTCTCTGTCACGATCTGGGTCAGTCCGCAGGTCATCACCAGCACCAGGGGCACGAACACCAGGAGCAGCCTGAGGTTCAGGCTGCGATGGTAGGGCGAGGATCTGTGCGCTGCGTGCACGGGCCGCAGGAGCGGGAAGAACAGGTAGAGTGCCTGGAGGGTGGCCGCGGCTGTGAGGCTTTCCACCAGTCCGGGCCAGAAAGACGCTCTTGTCAGCGTCAAGGCATAGTCGAAGCCTGCCAGACCTGCGTCGGCCACGTGGGCCAAGACCGCGAGCAGCAGCAATAGCTCGGCCAGCGGCGTCACCACCAGCGCCACGACGAGGGGTTGGCGGGCCAGGAGCATCAGTCTGCCCCGATAGTCCTGACGTAAGAGGAGGCCGATGGCGTAGCCAGCAAGTGCGAAGTGGAGTGGTTCGGCGATGCCGCTTACCGCTGTATCGGCGCGCAGGATGCCGCTGACCAGTCCCACCAGCAGCGCCGGCCCTGCCCCCAGGGTCGCGCCTGCGATTAAGATCGGGAGGCTGCCCAGCAACGGCACGAACAGCCGGGGGGCGGCCAGGGGAATGTTGGGCGGAGGCAAAAGATCGGGTGGGGAGGGACTCAAGACCAGGATGTGATTGAAGAGCAAGGGAGCTGCCAGCAGGCCGATGAACAGAAGGAGGCGGCGTCGCGCAGGCTTGCCGATTAGCTTTTGAAAGTCCCGGCGTGAGCGGATGAGAAGCACTAGAGCCAGCAGGACGTAGAACCCTAGGAGTATGTACTCCCAGGCTCCCAGCTCGAGGAAAACCACCCGGAACCATGGTTTCCAGATTTCGATCTTCATACAGATTGTTCCTTTCTTCGGGTTGGCGAAGTTGTTGCAGAACGAGTCGGTGCTACTGGCTTTTTGGGTTTCTCCTGACGGGTCGCGTCACTTCTTCATGTTGCAAGAAACGTGCCAGCGCTGGGGCAGTCTTGGGAAAAGGGAGATGGAATGAGACACGCAATCGGCGCTCTCGTCAACGGACGTTGACCCTCGCGCGAGATCGCCGCCTACATCTGGGGGGTGTGTGGCCGATGACCTGAAGATATGGCGGTATCGAGAAGTGCAAATGTGGAGGCCTTGGGCTGGTGTGGACTGGGGAACTAGAGAGGCTTCGGCCATGGTCCGCCTGCCGCGAGCCATGGCCAAATTGAGCAAGAGGAGGGGAATTTTCCCCAGGGTGGGGGAAATTCCGCGACGCCGGTCGGATGCACAACGACCAATGACAGATGACCAATGACGAATGACAACCTGTAGGCTGGGCTTCGGCTGCGCCTCAACCCAGCCCATCCATCATTCCGAACCGATGCCAGGCTCGAAAAGCACCTCCCCGCCAGCGCCCCACTCCTCAGCGTACACGCCCGCGCGCACGTAGCGGTGGAAACTCGAATGCAGCCATTCCCGTGGTGCGCTCACCAGTCCGTGCTTCACCGGGTTGTAGTGAACATACTCCACGTGTCGGATCAAGTCTTCCTCATCGCGAATCTGATGTTCCCAGAAACGCCGCTGCCGGGTGCGCTCCGCGCACCTAGTCGCCTGTTCTCTCTTCCGCTCCCGCGAGGCCAAGACGCAGCCCCGATAGGTCGGGTCACATCCTTGCGTGAAGTAGCCTTTGACCAGCCGCCAGCGCCCGGAGAAGTCACTGTCCCCTGTGGGTAGCGTCCAGATGCAGTGGAGGTGGTCGGGCAGCAGGACGAAGGCCTCGACCTTGAAGGGGTGGCGCGCCATCACGCAGCGCAAAGCGGTCCGCAGCAGGGTGACGTGTTGGGGCTGGCACAGAAACCTGCGCCGGTCGTGAGTGACCAGGGTGAAGAGGAACATCCCGCCTGCTGCCTGTGCTCTGCGGTATCGCATAGGTCAGTACCTTGTCATTGTGGGGTGTTGGGTTTCGCTTCGCTCAACCCAACCTACGAACTAATCCTGGCATACACAGCCTGGCGGTCGATTGTATCCATGAGCGAGCCAATCGTCGCCATCTTGACCTCTGCGATCTCGCGGGCAAACAGTACACATTCTTCCAGCGGACGACCATCCAGTTTGGCCACCAGGAATCCCGCCCAGAAGGCATCCCCGGCACCGGTGGCATCCACAACCTCCACGGGCCGAACGGGCATATGTCCTACAATCTGCCCCTGATATGAGCTCAACACCCCTTCCTTGCCCATAGTCAAGACCACTGTCTCGGGCCCTAGCTCGTGAAACATTCGGATGTACTGCTCTGGCGTATATCCCGGCCCGAAGAAGCGCGAAGCGTCGTCCAGTGAGGGTTTGATGACCGTGACATAGCGGCACATCGAGCGGACGACCCGCTGCGCTTCCTCATAGTCAGGCCAGATGCGCGGGCTGTAGTTGGGATCGAGAGACACGATCTTGCCCTGCTCGTGCGCCAGCCGTAGCGCTTTACTCACAGCGGAGCGGCACGGGTCGCGCGAGAGGGCAAACGTGGAAACGTGCATGACCCTGGACCGAGCAATCGCCTCTTCCGGCACCTCATCCGGCGTGAGGGCATAGTCTGCGTCGCGGAGCGCTATAAAGTCGGGTGTGCCGGAAGTGCGTGAGACAAAGATCACTGTAGTGTTGGAGTTGGGATCCTGAATCAAACAGTCGGTACTGACCCGGTGCCGCTCAAGTTCATCCTTGATGAATTGGCCAAAAGCGTCAGCTCCCGTCTTTGATACGACGGCTGACGTGCCGCCCAGCTTGGCAACATTGACGGCGACGTTGGTAATAGAGCCGCCCAGATGCCGGCCAAAGGCGTCCGCATCCCGTAGGCCCTCGCGCGTTTCTCCGAGGGAAATCAAATCTATCAGTGCTTCGCCGATGGCAAGTAGGTCTTGGTTATGGTGCGATGGGTTTGTTTCTGTCACAGAGTCTCTCCACGTTAGGGATCATTCAATTGGGTCTGTTCTTTGGTGCCGGATCGTCAAGTGCCCTACACCTTGTACTCCTGCAACTCGCCCGTGTCATCGACGTACGTGATCACGGCTTGATTGGTACACAAGCCCACGATCAGCGAGCACATCCGATTCCCTCTTTGCCAGGAGAGGAGGATATCCTTGTCGCCTGACTCTAGTACTCTGAAGCTGCCGCCAAAGGCCGGATATTCGTTTCGAAACCGGATGAGCTTGAGCAGTCTTTGGACGACCTCTTTCTGAAGCGCCTGGTCGATTTCTGCAATGTCGTAATTGTGGCGGTTGACGGCGCGACCTTCGCCGGTCAACCTCACGCTTTCATAATCGTTCTCGCCCGCCAGCAGGCCGACGTAATACACCTGCGGCACGCCGGGAGCAAAGAACTGGATGGCCCTGGCGGCTAGGTAGGCATCGTCGTCACACCCGAGGGCAGAATAGTACGTGCACCCGATCTGGTGTACGTCGAACCCGTCTTTGGCTTTGTGTTGAGGCGAAAGAATGTGACTGAGATTAGCACCGCGCCACACACAGGTATCCACGATCTTGCTCGATTCTTTTGCCTCCAAAATGCCATCCATATCCGGCATGATGGGGATGCCGTCGTGGCAGTCCAGCATGGTAAACTGCTTGCGCGGGCAAGCCTCCAAATAGCCGCGCAGCTTTTGGCTTGACTTGCTCAATAGGGTATGCAGGATCAATGCGGGCAGGACAAAGTCGTACACCCAATAACCGTGCTCGGCCAGCTTGCGCTGGATCGAATAGTGCGCGTGAACCTCGGGAAGGAGTTCAATACCCAAGGGGGTAGCCACCCCTGTGATCCACTCCATGAACTGGTATATCTCCGGCTCTACAAAGAAGCAGTTCGTCCCTGCCCTCTTGGTCACGTATGCCACCGCATCGAGCCGCACAATCTTGACCCCCCACTGGCCAAAGTGGGCGAGGAAACTGGCAAGCAGTTCCCGGACCAGTTTCGACTTCACATCGATGTCGATCTGCTCGGAGGGAGTTTCCTTGCCAAAAGAGGTCCAGATCCGCTCGACCTGGCCCGTCTCCTCGATGGTTATATCGGAAAAGGGATGCTCCGGTCTGCGCAGGAATATCTTGGCCACGTCCTCCTGGGGCGGGTCGCCATCCGGCCAGACCTTGTCCAGGGTGATGAACATGTCGGCGTACTCTGACTCGCGCCCCTTTTTCAGGAAATCCTCAAAGTATGGGGACTGCCGCGAGATGTGGTTGACCATCAGGTCGAGCAGGACGTCGAAACCCTCGCCGATGCGCCTGATGTCCTCCCAGGCGCCAAACGCCGGCTCGATCTCCAGGTACGTGAGAGGGGCAAAGCCTCTGTCGCCTGAGGAAGGAAAGGGGGACAGAATGTGGACACCGCCCTTAAAGACATCGGCAAAGTGCCTCAGAAGAATCTCGTTGAGCGCGCGTAAGTCGCCACCTAGCGAGTCAGGATATGTGATTAGCTGTACTTGGTTCTTGACTGACACGGGTTCACATCCTGCGTTGCAATCTCTGTTCTCCTTGTAGTCCCGCCGCTTTCTGCGGCGGGACTACAGATCAAGGAGGAGAAAGAGAGTAGGGCCTCTCGATGCTGTCTGAACAGTTCAGCCTGGCCTGACTACCCGGTGGGCCATATCGCCTCCATCCGCCAGCTATCCAGCGCGACGAGGTGCGCGCTACCGCCAGTGGCGAAGAGCTTGATGCCCTGGCAACCCTCATCAGGATACACCCGCATGGTGATCGCGCAGCGCTCGTTGGCAAATACCCCTACGATGGAGCGATCGAGAAAGACATGCAGCTTGAGCGCCTCATCATCGGCGAGCGCAAACGGTGCAGCGTGTACCGTTCGGCTACTGCCCCTACGGACGGGAGCCGTGTTAACAATGAGGATCCTGTGCTGTGCCCTGTCGTACGCCACAGACAGGGTAGAATTGCCGTCCGGCGTGCAGAACAACTCCACACCGCGTTGACGTCATACTCTCAGTATATCGGAAATGTGACTTGTCACTTTTCGGTTGACAAACATAGCCGGGACGCTCGCCCTGGCGGATAAGGCCTCTCTAGACCAGGACAAGCAAACAGCGTTGCAGGAAGACTATGACCTACGGCTACTTACCCCTCTGCGCGCAGGGATGCAACCGACGGCTTTTATGCTTCCCGATGTTCTGAAAGGGGTGCGGCAACTCATCGAAACTGTGAATGGACAGCTGGTTGAGCGTTTTAAGGTGCAAGAGATGCGTGTACGCAAGGGTTGGACATTACTGGCCAAGTGGTTTCGCAAGATCCTGGCGCACACGGTTTGTGTCTGGCTCAATCTTCAATTGGGGCATAGCCCGTTGGATTTCGCCGGATTGGTGTCCGTCAAATAAGGTTGCACATGGCGTTTGTTGCGTTCAAGAGCAGGTTACATTCATGGCAAGCTTTGATTCTGTTGTTGGGTTGGGATGAGCCATTCCAAAGCCCGACAGATATATTGATCCCAAAAATCCCAGGTGTGTCCCCCAGGACCTTCCTCATAGGTTAGGTCAACAGAGTTTGAGCCTGCAAAATCCCTGAATTTGACGTTCATTTCGTAAAGTTCATCTTCCAAACCACACGCCATGTAAAGCCTGGGAATGGATACGCCTTCCCGTTTCAGGTTTTGGAGTTGAGCAAACAGGTCGCTGTAACTACCCTCGAGTTTATCTAAGCCTCCAAAATACCCGTCCACATCAAAAACCGGGTGAATAGGGTTTCTCATGACTGTGACAATATCCAACACGCCTGAAAGGCTAATCCCCGCGGCGAATTTCTCGGGTTTGTTCAACGCCAGTTTGAATGCCCCATATCCACCCATGGAGAGCCCCGCTACGAAATTATCCTCCCGTCTATCTGATAATGGAAAAACCGACCTGACAAATCGAGGAAGTTCTTCGCTTAAGAACGTCCAATACGCGGGGCCATGCAACAGGTCAGCGTAAAAGCTATTACCGACGTTCGGCATAACCACTGCTAATCCATGACGGTCAGCATATTCTTCCACTCTGGTGTACAAAGACCAACTGCCGGAATCTGCGAATGCCCCGTGAAAGAGGTACAGAGTCTTGGATTTTTCTCCAGACCCGTAAATATCGTCAAGCGACTCGTCCGGCGATATCGGATTGAAGACAGGGAACGGAAGAATGACAGTGATGGTAGTGGGGGTGAATAATGTCTTTGATTGAAAAGAACACTGAAAGCGCGACATTTTGTCTACCTAAAGATATGAAAAAGGCTTGCCAGCTTCACAGAACCACACCGGCAATGTTAGGCATGAGTGTTGCCAACCATTCAGACCCAAGCCCCAAACTGCCGCCGCCCACGAGAAAACCAACCCGTTCGACCTTGGCGTCCTTTTTGCCGCCTCATAAATGGTTGGATTTATTCCCGCCATGCTGGCAAGGTATACAATAGAGGCGGAGATCTCTCTACTTTATTGCTCCCTTCACTATTCCCTCAATGATCTGCCTTTGAGCTATCAGGTATACGACAAGAACAGGTAATAAGGACAACACAATTCCCGCCATGAGCGGTGCATAATCAACGCTGTACTCGTTGAAAAAGCTATAGGTGGAAAGTGGCAGTGTTCGTTCTGGTGGCGAAAGCAAAATCAAGCTCGGGAGCAGATAGTCGTTCCATATCCACAACACGTCCAAGATCATGACCGTCATGACGACAGGTTTCAGCAGAGGAAAAACTATCTAAAAAAAACCTGCAGTTGGTTGGCGCCATCGATCTTGGCTGCCTCTTCCAGTTCACGTGGAATGTTCTTGATAAAGCCATAGAAAATGAACACAGCAAAGGGTTGACCAAAACCGAGGTACAGAAAGATAAATGTAATGACACTCGGCATACCGCCGCCCGCTGCTCATCCCTTGACCGCACCTTGAAGCAGGGCCGCGATGATCTGGCGCTGGAACAGCACAAAGACGATGAGAGTCGGCAACAGAATCAGGATCGTGCCTGCGCACAACAGGGGAACATCGGTCGCGTAGTGGCCCTGGAACGCTCCCAGCGCACCGGCCATCGTTCGCTCATCCGGGTTCTCGACGAGCACGAGCGCAAGGAGGAACTGGTTCCACGTCCAGACGGACATGAGGATTCCAAGCGACGTGACCGGCGCCCGCGCGAGTGGGAGGTGTATTTTCCACAACAGGTCCCAGGTGTTTGCGCCGTCGACGCGGGCCGCCTCCGAGATCTCGGTTGGCATATTGATAAAGTGGGCGCGCATCCAGAAGACGGCGAAGGGCATGTACAAGGCAATCAGCGGCAGCACGATCGCGATCCGGGTGTTGTAGATCCCCATCCACCGCTCCAGGTAGTAGAGCGGGACGATGATCCCCCCGAAGGGGAGCGTCAGCCCGAACACGAACAGGAACAGCAGTACGCGCGCGCCGGGGATCCGCAGGAGACCGATGGCAAAGGCCGCCATCGTCGAGATGATCAGGGAAATCGGCACCACGGCGATCACGAGATAGGTGCTGGAGATCAGGAGGTTGGTCATGTGCGCCTGCCTAAACGCCTCGACGAAGTTGCCCCACTGCGGTTCCGCGGGCCATTCGAGCCCGCTGGGCAAGGTGTTCGACGGATGCAGCCCGGTCACGAAGATGCTGATGAAGGGCATGAGCGTGAACGCCATCATCGCCAGTAGGATGAGCCGTCCCGCAAGGAGTTCGCCGCGTCCAATCTTCATGATGCCTCCTCCCGGCTCAGGCGCTGTATGGGAATGACGACGATCAGGACCAGGACCATGAGCATGACGGACAAAGCGGACGCCAGTCCGATCCGCTGCTCGGTGAATGCAAGGATGTAGATCTGGACTCCAGGGACCGACGTCGAGTTTCCGGGTCCGCCTGCCGTCGAAACGTAGATGATGTCGAATGCGGCAAGCGCGGCGATCACCGTTACGGTGAGTAACACGCCGATCTCATGCCGGAGCATCGGGATGGTTATGTTGAAAAATTCCGCAAACCAACTGGCGCCATCGATCCTTGCGGACTCATATAGGGACGGGTCGACGTTCGCTATTGCCGTCAACAGCACGACACAGCAGAATCCCAGCATAACCCAGATCCCGATAAGGCCTACCGCCGGGAGTGCCCAGTCGAAGTCGCCAAGCCAAGCAATTGCATACGCCCCGAGGCCGATGGATCGGAGGATCTGGTTGACCAGGCCCGGGAGGGCCAGCAGCCAGCACCAGATGATCCCGGCCGCGACAAGCGGGATGACCTGGGGCAGGAAGATAACGGTCCGGGATATCGATCCGAACTTCCCGGTCGCCACACGGTGGATGATGCTCGCGACGACGAGTCCGAGGCTCACCGGGATGAAGCTGAAGAAGATGACCAGCCGGAACGCGTTGAAGATCGTTCCCAGCAGATCGGGAACCTCCAGGACGGTTAGGTAGTTTTGTAGTCCCACCCACCTCATATCACCGATGCCGTTCCAGCGAAAAAACGAGTACCGTAAGCTCAACACGGCGGGAACCAACACGAACACCGCGTACATCGCCAACGCGGGCATCACGAACAGCCAGCCAAGGATGGTCTCCCGGCGGAACATCCTTCGCAGGAAGGTCCGCCGGGAGAGCGCTGTAGCCACGGGGCGATTGTCTGATGTCATTTTGTGATTTTCTCCATAAGATCGGGGCGGCACAGGCATCGCCCCGCGGCTCTTCTCATGACTACTCCGCGAGTTCCCTCAAGTATTCCGCCTGGACGGCCTTGAGGAGCCCAGCGGCATCCTGCTTGCCGCCGACCATCTTCTGGAGCTCGGGCGTCCAGCCCTGGGCGAAGATGGAGCTTGTCGCGTTGGCGATGAAGTCCATCGCGTTGCTGCCCACCATCGGTCCACCAGCGAGGGTGTCTTGCGTGACCGAGCCCTCCGGGACCGTCGGCATCGGGAGGCCCGCAGGACCACCCGGGTTGGAACCGCCGATGTCCACGTTGATCTGGCGGGCCGTCTCGTTCGTGCCGATCCAGTTGAAGAAGAACGCCGCGCAGTCCGCGTTCTTGGCATCCGCGGCGACGCCGTACGTCAGAGGACCGGACATGGCGGCAGGCTGTCCGCCGGCCTCAAGGGGCGGCATCACGAAGAACCCGACGTTGCCGGGCATAGCATCGTTGTACCCCTTATTCTGCCAGTCACCGTTGAAGGTGAACACACCCTCGCCCCCGCCGAAGCGAGTGGCGGCATCGGTGTACTCGATGGCGTTGATGTCGGGCGGGAAGTATCCGTTCTGGAGCCAGCGTTCGAGGTGCTGGGCGGCGAGCAGATTCGACGGGGTGTCGATCGTCGCGCCGGGCTTCTGGAAGATCCAGTCGTTGATCGGACCGGTCGGGCCATAGTCGGCCATCAGTTGCTGGAGCGGGAACGCAAGCCCCATGCCGCTTTTAGCGCTGCCCCACTGCATGATCGGCAGCAGTCCGGCATCCTTGGCCTTGGCGAGCAGATCATCGAACTCGGCGAGCGTCGCGGGCGGCTCGGTCATGCCGATCTGGGCCGCCAGTTCCTTGTTGTAGAAGACGCCGGTCAATTGGTAGTTGAGGCCCGTGGCATAGAGCGTGCCGGAGCCGCGGATGCCGTCCGCATCCATCCGGGCAAATTGGAGTGGCACCGGCCAATCGTTCCAGCCGAATGCCGTCGCGTAGTCGTCAAGGTTCATGAGCAACCCCTGCTTGGCAAACGAGACAAAGGTGGGCAGCCGGATGAGGTCCGGCGGATTGTCGCCCGCGAGCAGGCGCGGCGTCTCGTTGATGAGGTTCGTGAACTGGTCATACTTGAGGTCCCAGGTCACGTTCGGGTACTGCCGCGTGAACTCCTCGGTAAGCTTTGTGATGGTTTCGAAGCCGGTTTCGAAGTAGCCATTCATCACTATCGGATCGGTCCCGCAGTTCGGTAACTCGGCTTCCGGAGCCTGCGTCGGCTCCGTGCTCGGCGGCGCTGCGGTAGCAACCGCTGTGGCGGGAGCCTGTGTTGCGGTAGGGACAGCAGTTGTTGCTGGTGCCCCACAACTGCAAGCGTTGCCTACGATGGCCAGCACCATGAACAGGGCCACTACGACCCACAACGTTTTTTTGGTATTCATTTCTCAACTCCTTGTGATTGTGCTGATACTCTGTTATACTAATATGAGGTGTATAGATTTGTCTATACACATTTACCCTTTTGTAGAGGCTGTCGCTTTACCTGAACAGTGGGCGATGGCCTCTACTTGTATTGAATTGCCCCGATACTCATCACCTCCTCTTCAAAGTACACTTGCTGGCAAAGTACTTGAACCGGTTGCAGTAGCTAGAAAAAAGAGTGACCTGACCGGCACGACTCAGGCCGGCGGCCCAGTCGAGTCTCGTATGACAAGCTCAGTTGGCAATACCTCGTACACAGGTTCCGTCTCTGGATTCTCCAACGTCTCGAGCAGCAACTCCACGCCCCGTTGGCCGGACTCGAAAAGCATCTGGCGCATGGTCGTCAGCCCCAGAATGTCGGCAACCTCGACGTCGTCGTACCCGACCACGGATAGGTCTTGGGGCACACGCAACCCCAGCTCCCGCGCCGCTTCGAGCACGCCCACAGCCTGCACGTCGCTGGACGCAAAGATCGCGGTCGGACGCTCGGGGAGAGTCAGCATCTTTTTTGCGGATTCCCGTGCTTCTCGGCGGCCATGCGGATTCTCTTCATAATACTCTGTACGGTAGGGAATCCCTGCGGCTTCTAGCGCTCGGCGATACCCGAACGCGCGATCGCGGCTGGAGGTAAAGCTAAAGGGGTTATCACTCGGATCGCCGGTAAAGCCGATCCTGGTGTGCCCCAGTTCAATCAGATACTCGGCAACGGCCTTTCCCCCGGCGATATCATCTACAGTGACCTGATGCAGCATACTCAGCGCCGAGTGATGCGCATCGATCAACACTATGGGCACACCCGCTTCCGCCAGCAGCGGCACCTCCTCATCGGTAGGCGATATCGAGATCACCAGGACACCATCCACGCGGTCCTGGCGCGGGATGGTGCGAAAGCAGTCGGCGCGCTGCTCCGGCTCCTCTATGTTATGGATGACCAAATCATACTCACTCTTGGCCAGCGTGCTCACGACGCCATTCAAGCGTTCCGTGACGGATGGGGTAGTAGTGAAGAAGGGGACAATGACCGCGATGGCCAGCGTTCTTCCGGTAGAGAGGCGTTGCGCAAGGAGGTTGGGGACATAGTCGAGCTCCCTAACGACCTGCATGATTCGCTCGCGCGTCTCTGCATTGACCAGGGGGCTGTTGTTCATCGCCCGCGAGACCGTCCCCGGCGACACACCAGCTTTTCGCGCTACATCTCGGACTGTGACCGTTTTCTTGGTCATTTTAGTGTGAAGAGCCTCTGAAACCGATTTGGTTAAATCGGTTTAATTAAACCGGTTTCATTATACACTCCTTGGTACAAGTTGTCAAGCCCCAGCCACGGATTGTCAGGACAAGTTGAAAAGTGGACTATTTAAGGCTGAAAAGTGGACTGTCTCCAGTTGAAAAGTGGACAGTTCATGGTAGGCTTGTTCCCACTCAATCCAAGAAGAGGAGGAACAAGATGCAAC
>Ga0315548_1000719_pt1 | contig 30478 bp, 48 predicted proteins | sample SalMarSW160110MG_2_FD_202540 | JGI IMG/M metagenome (GOLD analysis project Ga0315548, IMG submission 202540) | Salt marsh sediment microbial communities from the Plum Island Ecosystem LTER, Massachusetts, United States - Salt Marsh Sediment SW1601-110 ... | reverse complement strand
GTTTATTTTCCTTTATTTATTCCAGAATCACTTCTTAAGAAAGAAACAACCCATCTAAAAGGATTTTCACCAGAAGTTGCTTGGGTAACAGAAGCAGGCAATACAAAATTACAAGAAAGATTAGCTATTAGACCAACAAGTGAGGCAATAATGTATGCTTCTTATTCAAAATGGATCAGAAGTTGGAGAGATCTTCCTTTAAAATATAATCAATGGAATAATGTTGTAAGGTGGGAATTCAAACATCCAATTCCTTTTTTAAGAACTAGAGAATTTTTATGGAATGAAGGCCATACTGTTTTTGCAACAAAAAAAGAGGCATTAAAAGAAGAAAAACAAATTCTAGAAATATATAATGATATTCTTAGAGATTATATGGCAATAGCAGGTTTCATAAGTAAGAAAACAGAGTCAGAAAAATTTGCAGGGGCTGAATTTACAAAAGCAATAGAATGCCTGCTTCCTAATGGCAGGGTTGTTCAAGGACCTGACTTTCATCACGATAGCCAAATCTTCTCAAAGGCTTTTAACATTCAATTTTTAAACAAACAAGGCAAAAAAGAATATGCCTGGCAAAACACATGGGCAATAACAACGAGAATAATAGGTATTATGCTAGCAATCCATGGTGATAACAAAGGTCTAATAATCCCGCCAAAAGTTGCTCCAATTCAAATAGTTATAATTCCAATTTTTAAAACACAAGATAAACCAAAAGTTTTAAAGAAAGCCAAAGAATTGAAAAATAAACTCAATAAATTTAGAATTTTGCTTGATGAAAGAGAGGATTATACGCCAGGTTATAAATTTCATGATTGGGAGATGAAAGGAATCCCAATAAGGATAGAAATAGGGCCAAAAGATATAGAAAAGAACCAAGTAATCATAGTTAGAAGGGATAAAGGAGAAAAAGAAACTGTAAAAATAAAAAATATTGATAACAAAATTCCTAAAATCCTCGACGACATTCAGAAAAATCTGCTAAAGATATCAGAAAGCATGTTAAAGAAAGGAACAACAACAGCAAAAAATATGCTAGAATTAATCAAAGCTATTAAAAATAAAAAATTAGTTATAAGTGAGTGGTGTGGCAATAAGAAATGTGAAGATTGGATTAAAACTAAAATAAAGGGGGCTAAAATTATAGGAATAAATGAGCAAGATAAGGCAAAAGGCAAATGTGTTTATTGTGGAGAAAATTCCCAATATGTTGTTTATATAGCAAAAAGTTACTAATCACAATGAAAGAAAAAATTATTGGAAGAGGGGCAGAAGCTTTGTTAATCAAGCAAGGCAACATTCTTCTAAAAAGACGGGTCAAAAAAGGCTATCGTCATGATCAGCTTGACCTTATGTTAAGAGTAGGGAGAACAAGACATGAAGCCAGGTTACTTAAAAAAGCTAGCCAATTTATTCCAACACCAATAATTAAAGCACTTGATGGCATGACAAAAAGAAGATTATATCCAGAAACCGAGATAGAGATGCAATTTATTCCAGGAAAACTTCTTAGTGAGAATCTTGATAAATTTTCAATGCCAAAAGCCCTGCAAATTTGTGAACAGATAGGAAAAAATGCCGCCTTAATTCATGATAAAGATATTATTCATGGTGATTTAACAACAAGTAATATGATTTTAAAAGGCAAGGATATTTATTTTATTGATTTTGGCTTAGGTTTTCATTCAGGAAGAGCAGAAGATAAAGCTGTTGATATTCATCTCTTGAAACAAGCTCTTGAATCAAAACACTTCAAAAGATCTTCAAAATATTTTAATTCTGTAATTAAAGGTTACAAAAATTCAGAAAAATATAACTTAATTATGGAAAAACTTAAAAAGGTGGAAGCCCGTGGTAGATATAAGGCTAAAAGGGAAAATGTCTATTGATTTCATAAATTCCCCTTAAATATTTAACAAATGGGTCGAGTAAAATCACTGTCAATTAAGAGAACAACTAGAAAAGTAATAGAGGAATATCCAAATTTATTTACAGATGACTTTGAAAAAAATAAATTACTACTAAACAAAACAATTGAAACAAACAAAAGAACTAGAAACAGTATTGCAGGATATATAACTAGATTAATCAAAAAGAAAAAAGCAAATAAAAAATAAGCAAATACCAAATCATACTAAGCTTTGTCTGCTTAGAACACAGAAAACAAAACAACAAACAAAAACACAAAATTTGATGGAGGTTAAAAAAATGACTGAAAAAACAAAAACAGATGAAAACACTGTATTCATTGGCGGAAAACCTTTTATGAACTATGTAACTGGCGTAGTAATGCAATTTACAACCAAAGGGGCTAAAGAAGTAGCAATAAAAGCCCGAGGAAAGTTCATAGCAAGAGCAGTTGATGTGGCTGAAGTTGCAACAAAAAGATTTCTTAAAGAACAGGGAATTGAAGTAAAGGATATAAAAATTAACAGTGAAGAATTTGAAAACAAAGAAGGTAAAAAAGTCAATGTATCAACAATAGAAATAGCTTTAATTAAAAAATAAAGCCGGTTTTATTTTTTTCTTTTCTTTTTTTATTTTTTTCAATTTTTATTTTTTATTCAACAATTCAATATTTTTCTTCATGCAATAGTAAAGCAGCCCCTATAAATATGGCAAAAATCAATAAAATTATCCATGCTGCTGTCCATCCTGAAAAAAATGTCCCTATAGAACCGCCAGTAATTGTAGGAATCAAGGAACTAACTAAAAAAGTTCCAAAAGTTAGAACTATTGCTAAAAATAAAAACAATATTGGAAATCTTTTATCTCTCATTTTTCAAGTGCCGGTAAGGAGATTTGAACTCCCGACCCCGAGCTTATGAGACTCGTGCTCTAACCAGCTGAGCTATACCGGCAAATAAAAGAAACAATCAAAATTTAAAAATCTTTAGTAATTATAAAAAAGAACTAATTTCTCGTCGGAATCTCGTAAAAATAAAGAATCCCCATCATTATTCCAAACAACAGGGCAGCTTCCAGTTTCATCCCAATACAAATCTGTTTCAGAATTTTTACCAGATCCAGAATGTAAGATAAAATAAGAATCGTATTTTAGAATAAAATCTCCAAATACATAAACATGACGAGCAGAATCTTTTATTATCCATTCATTCATATTAATATCTTCGCAATTATTTTTAATGATGACATATTCGTCATTTGCATTATCACAATCACTTCCTTCAGCATCATAATTGAATTTTTGTATAGAAAAACATTTAAAATATGGGCTTTTTTCAAAAAGACACCCTTCTGCATTTTTTGTCATAGAATCAAAAACAGATTTATATTTCATATTTGGTTCAATAATAAGAACAGAAGCCAAACCTTCATTAACAAGCATTAAATTAACAAAGCCGCCATAATTTTCAGGATTTATATTATAATTTAAAAATACGTATCTTAATTTGCGACCATATTGATCTAAACTTTGCATATCTCTCTCAAGCCATATTGTTTTATTGTAAATTAATTCTGAAAGTCTTTGTTTAGCTTCTTCATAACATCTTTCTCCTTTTTCTGCAGTATTAATATGTAAAAATCTTATTCTATCTCCATTGTCAATTTCTATCGTATCCCCGTCGATAACTTTAATAACTTTAGCAGATTCAAGAATTCTTTGTGTGGTTGGTTGCTGAATACAACCTGAAACTAAAAATATTACAAGTATTAATAAAATAATTAGTTTTTTCATTTTAAATTAAATGCCCCTACTGAGATTCGAACTCAGATCACCGGCTCCGCAAGCCAGCAGTCTATCCATTAACCTATAGGGGCCTGAAAGAATAAAGAATAAAGAATTAAAAAACTTTCTTAAAAAAGCTTTTCTTGTTTTTCTGTTTCTATAATCGCTTCACCATACTCTCCATCAAAACCTGGCTTGACTTTTATTTTTTCTTCGCGATTCTTAATTATTATTTTAGCAATTTCCTTTGTTGTTACTTTTCTAAGTTTTTCAAAAGGGATATTAAGAAGAATATTGAATTCATTTTCAAAAGCATCAATTAATTTATTATATACTTGCCAAACTTTTTTTGTTGAAATTCCTGAATTCAAAACTTTAGCAAGCAATTCATGTAATGGTAATAAAGTTTTAAAGGGGGAAGCATTTTTTGGTTTATAACTTTCTGGGCGATCAGCTAATTCTTCTAGACGATGCTCAACACCTATTGTAAGAGGTTTATGACATACAGGGCAGATATTATTATATTTTTTAATTGCTTCTTTTGGCGAGCATGAAAAATGACATAAACGATGGCCATCAAAATGATATTTACCATAAGCAGGATTAACTTCGATTGTTCCCATATAACCTTTTTTTGTCCTTATTGCTTTGATTAAATTTTTATAAGTTAGTTTTGGCAAATCAAAAATTGTTGCTTCTCTTCCAATACGCCAAGGCCAAAAACTATGCAAATCTGAAAAAGACAATGTTGTATATTTATCTAATTTACTAAGCCGCCAATTCATTTTTGGATCAGAACTTAAGCCGGTTTCAAAAGCATGAATATGTTTGATTTGATCACCAAAAGCTTCTTCAAAAGAATCAAAACCAGATTTACTTCCTAATAAACCAAACCAAGGTGTCCAAATATGGGCAGGAATAATTTCTATATCCTCTGAAATAGCTTTTAGAGATTTTGTAACTTCTATTATACTTTTACCAAAAATTGGCCTGCCATCATAATCAACTCTTCCAATTTTTTTAAAATATTCAGTTATTTTCTCAACAATTTTAAAATTAGGGGCAAGAAGAAGAATATGTATGCGTCTTCCTTTATCTTGGGTATACATTAAAGAAATCTCTGTTTGTAAAATAAAAGGAAATCCTTTCTTTGTTCTAAGAATTCCAGTTCCATCATCTTTCAATTGTTCCTTTAGTTCAGCAAACCATTCTGGATGTGTAAAATCTCCTGTTCCAAGCAAATCAACACCTTTTATTTTTGCCCATTTTTCAAGATTTTCAATACTTAATTGATTGGATGTGGCTCTACTAAAACGGCCATGAACATGTAAATCAAATATTATTCTCATTTTATCAGATATATTTGACTATAATATTATTTAAATATTATTGAGTTTTTATGTTTTTTGCTGAGGGAAAATGAAACTTTACACTGCAGGACCTTTTGTTCCTTATAAAAATTATAAAGATTGGAGGGATTTTTTAATTGAAAAAGTGCCAAATCATCAATTTATAGATCCAAGAAATAATAATCAAACTAGCCCAATGTTTTTTGCTAAAGAAGACCTTGAATCTGTTATTAAATCTGATGGACTTGTTCTTTATAGACCAACCATAGGAGAATATATAGGTGCAGCTTGGGAACATGGAATTGCTTGTGGCGTAAATGCAGTAAGTAAAAAAAAGATTCCAACAATTTATATTGACGAGATGATGTTTCCTCATCCCGTTTTAAGTGCTTCGGCAAAGAGAACATTTACAAAAATAGAAGGTGCAGCAGTTTATTTGAATCATTTAAAAACTTGGGATAAAGAATTTGAAGCAATTTATGCTTTTATTAAATGGGAAAAAGAATATTATTTAAAATTAAAAAAAGAAAAATAGAATGTTAAATCATAAAGGTAAATTAATTACATTTGAAGGGCCAGAAAAATGTGGTAAAACTACTTTATGGAATTTTTCTGAGAATTATCTAAAAGATAAGGGGTTGGATGTTATGGTTAGTAGAGAACCTGGCGGAACAATAGTTTCTGAAATAATAAGAAGACTATTGCTTAATCCTGATTTTAAAATAGCAGATAGAGCCGAATTAGCTTTATATGAAGCATCTAGAAGTCAACATGTTAAAAGATCTCTGATTCCATTTTTAAAAAAAAATTATATTATTTTATTAGATAGATTTTATGACAGCACATTAGCATATCAAGGTTTTGGAAGAGAGATTAATATTAAAATTATTGATGATATGAATAAATTCTTTTCATATGGATTAGAACCTGATTTAACTTTTATTATTGATATTCCTGTTGAAGAAACTTTTAAAAGAATGACAAAACAAAACAAAACAAAAGATAGAATTGAACAAGAAACAAAGGATTTTCATAAAAAAGTAAGACAAGGTTATTTAAAAATTGCTAAAAAATATGATAGGTGTATTCTGATTGATAATTCAGGGCAAATTGAAAATGCTGAAAAAGAAATTAAAAAACATCTTGATGAATTCTTAGAAAACTATTTTAAAGCACATTAATTTCTATGTTTGTGCCGGGATCGCGTAATGGTATCGCAACGGCCTGGAAAGCCGTGCCTGTATGGGCGTCTGGGTTCGAATCCCAGTCCCGGCGTTGAAAATGTTATCAAGATCATTTTATGCAAGAGATTCAGAGATAGTAGCAAGAGAGCTTCTTGGAAAAATCTTAGTTAGAAAAATTGGAAATAAAATTTTTAAATCAAAAATAGTTGAAACAGAAGCTTATTATGGAACTGAAGATCCTGCTTCTAGAGCTTGCAAGGGGGGAGACCTAAGAAAAGTTATGAAAAATAGAGCAGGAACAATGTTAGTTTATGGAATACATAATAATTGGCTTATTAATTTCATAACTGGAAAAAAAGGAATAGCAGAAGCTGTTTTATTGAGGGCTTTAGAGCCTTTAAATTTTAGTGAGAGATGCAAAGGGCCAGGTTTGCTTTGTAAGGCCTTAAAAATCAATAAAGATTTCCATAAAAAAGATATATGTAAGTGTAAGGAATTATGGGTAGAGAATATAAAAAATAAAGAAAAGTTTGAAATCAAAAGCTCACATAGAATTGGTGTAAGTTCTGATCTATCTAAAAAGTTGAGATTTTTTATTAAAGAAAATGAATTTATTTCTAGATAACATCAATATCACCAACCAAAACAAAAAGTTTAAATATTGAATAACTTCATATATTTAATCAAAATAAGTTGGTTCGGAGGAATTAACTAAAAAACAAAAAACTGTTATAGGTTAGATAAAATTTTCTGAATAAATTAAACAAAGTTATTCTTAATTATTAGTTCATGCTAAGGAGGTATCATATATAAAATGGCTAAAAAGAAGAAAGGAAAAAAGAAATAAGGAGGTTAAAAAATGACATATGAAGATGATGAAGAAGAAGAAAGTGATGATGACAACGAAGATAGTAACGAAGATGACTAGTAACTAAAAAAGAAAAATTTTATTTTTTTATTTTTATTTTTTTATTTTATATCACCAATACAAATAAAATGATTTTCTAAGTTGAGGCCGGGGCATGATGTGTTAATCCAGCATTCAATATCTGGCCAGTTTTCAAGCTGATTTACATCAAGAGTGTTGAATGTGAAGATGTAAGCTTTCTTTTTTTGTTTTTCAAGTCTGTTTTTTAATATTATAGCTTGTTTTAGTTTATTTTGTCCTGGTTTTGTTGAGACTAGAATTCCAAAGACACTTGAGGAAAGAAACTTAATTTTTTGTCCCTTTTTTCTAGCCCTATATTTTTGTATTTCTTTTTCATTTAAGCGACTGAATTGTTCTGTAAGTGGATTAAATATAAAAATTGGTTTGTTGATTTGCAGAGCCAAAGCAACTTGAATAGGGTGGAATTTTCCAGATCCAATATAAAGAAAAGCTTGAATTTTTTTTTGTATTTTGGTGGCTGAATCAACTTTACATCCTAAAATTTGCCCACCTATTATAACTTTTTTATTATTTTTTTCTAGAAAGAGTTTAATTTTTTTTATAGAATTAATATGCTGGACTGTTGTTATCAATCCAATAGTTTTTGGCAATTTTTTTGTTTGTATGTTTTTTAAAGAAAAAGAACTTATGTATTTAGCAGGCACAAATAGAAGCTTCATCTTGAATTTAAGCTTTTTCTACTTTTGATAATTTTTCTCCGCGATAAATATCAACAAAAGAAGGGGCTGCAACAATAGTATTTTCTCCAAAACCAGCTATGCTGCCTTCAAGAGCATCAACTGTCTTTTTTAACTTGCTTATTGATCTTTTTAATTCTACTATATCTTTTTGCTTAAGTGGTTTAATATCAATCAAAGCAATAGTATATCCTTCTCTTAAAATTTCAAGGATTCTACCAACATCATCAAAAGACTTAAGAACAAAAGGCCTTACAATAATCTTAACTTTTTTAGATTCTCTACCAACACCTACTTCAATATACTCAGGAGATTCTGGTGTTCTTTCCTTTTTTTTAAAAAAACCAAATGCCATTTTATCAATCTTATTTATAAAAATTTCTTTAGTTTATAAATTTTTTGATGCTCTTTTTGTTATATTAAAAAGCATCTTTTAGGGTTAATTTAAAGTTATTTGATGCTGTTTACTGTTTCTTAAAGCTTTTTAACAGTTCTCCCCTTGTCTTAAGCAGTTTACTTTTAATGCTTTCTTCCTGTTTTTCAATAGCTTTCATTCTTAGATTAAGGATATCTTTCTTTTTTTCTAAATCTTTTGTTAGATCTGCTTTTTTTGATTTAAACATTAAAGAGCCAACCACCTTAAAAACTTCGTCATTATCACTTTTTTTTAATTCTTCCAGAGCACTAGTAGTTTCAATTAGTTCAAATTGAAACATTTGTTTTTGAAGAAGCATATTTTGAAGATTTTGCTCAGATAATTGAAGTTGAGCTAGGCCTTGCTCTTGGCTTAATTTTATTTTTGGTTCTTTTGATTCTTTTAATTTTTCTTCTTCTATTTTTTCCTTTGTCGTCATTTTATTGATTTAAATTAATTTCTTATTTTTAAGTTTTTATTTGCTTTTTATTTTTATTTTTTACACTGCCTTTACCTTTTTAATTGCAGTTCTTGGCTTAAAAAAAACTTTAGAGCCACAATAAGGACAAGAAAATCTTTCTTTTAAAGCTTTAGCCGATATTATTTTTCCACAAAAAAAACATTTATATGTTGCCATTTTAATCTTATTTTAAGTTTTATTTTTTACAAGTTTTATTTTTTACTTTGGATTTCAGTATTTATAAAGTTTTATTATTTGATTTTTTGACCTATTTGATTTTTTGATTTGGTTGATTTATTTAATATAATAAGCCTGAGCAGTAAATTTTTTATTACAAGAGCTGCATAACCATAAACCTTTAGATAATCTCTTAACTTTTTGTTTTTTGCAATAAGGACATTTCTGTCTTTTTTTCTGCTTTGATTCAATTTTTCTTACTTTTTCCTTAACAACAGACCCATATCTTGCACCAAAACGCGCTGTTGATTTTGTTTTTTTAGTTGCCATATTTATATTTAAAATGGGGCTGCCCGGATTCGAACCGGGGTCGAGAGGTCCCAAACCTCTAATGCTAAACCAAACTACACCACAGCCCCTAATTAAAAGTGAGCTGTTTTGTATTTAAATCTTATTCTTACTTATTAGTGTTCTTGTTTGTTATTAATTTATTATTATTCTTATTTTTTCTTTGCTTCTTTCTTTTCAACTGATTTTGTTTCGGCTTTTTCTTCTGTTGTTTCTGTGGTTGCTCCAGGAGTTGCTGGAGCAGCTGCTGCAGCTTTTTCTTCTTCCTTCTTTTCCATTTCTTTAATAAATTCTTCTTGAGATTTTTGTATTTCTTCAAAATCAGAAGCAAGTTTATCCAGTTTTTCCTGATCAACTGTCTCTTTACCTTCTTCTATTAATTTATCATACAATCCTTCATTAATCTCTTTAATTATTTCCTTAGGATCTTTACTTTCAATAAGAATGCCGTTACTAACACAAGAACCGACAACTGATTTTACAGCTGATTTAATAGAATCACAGAACATATCTTTTTGTTTTATTTTGGCTACTTTAATTATTTGTTCAATTGCTGCATTAGCAACTTTTATTTTATCTGGTTGTTGAGAACATTTCTTAAGGCCAAGCTCCTTTTTTAAAAGTTCATTTGCTGGGGGTGTTGAAACAGAAACCGTAAAATTTTTTGTTTTTGTATCTAAATCAAGAGTTACAGGAACTTTAATTCCTTTAAATTCTGTTGTGGCTTTATTTACTTCTCCAATAACTTTTCCTAAATTTATTCCTAAAGGGCCTAATTTTTGACTAATAGCTGGTCCTGGTTTCATTTCTCCGCCATCAATAAGCATTTTTATTTTCATTTTATTTCAACTTCAGAATTTATTGCCTGACCTGGAAGACCTTTTTCAAAAACAACCCTAACAAGACCTTTATTACCATGTAAGGTGCTTATTTTTCCTTTGATAATTTTTCCAGCAGGGCTTTTCCATTCAACTATTTTATTTATGTGTTTTTCAGCATCTTTTTTATCTTTAACTTTTTCAATTTGTATAATGAAATGTCTTGGCTTATAAGTGTGCCTGCCACGTCTAAAACTAATAATAATTCCTTTCATTTTAAAAAATCAATTCGAATTTTCCAAAGAATTTTCTAAGCTGAGTTAGTAATTCTGGGCTAATTCTTTTTTCTATTTTTTCTTTTTTTGCCAAGATTTTTTTTAATTCCTCTTTGCTACTTTCTATAATTTTTCCTTTACTAATTTTCTTTATTAAATCTGTAGTTACATCTGGGACAATAAATGTAACATCATCAAATATTAAAATTTCTCCTTTCTTTTTTATTTCTTTTCCTTCTTCTTTTGTTTTATAAATTATTGATATTCTATGTTTCTCAACTTCTAAAAGTTCCTTTCTTTGACCATACTCAATAAGATTAGATATTAATTCGTGAGCTGCTTTTCTTGCTTCAGAAATATCTTGTTTTGTAATTTTTCCTTTCTTACTTTTTTTATACTTCTTTTTTAAATTAATAATTTTTTTCAAATTAGCAAGATTTCTTAAAGATAATTTTGCTTTTTTAATTAATTGATCTTGAAATTTCTTAAGCATTACTGTTTCGCTAGCTTTTCCAAGAAGACCTTTAAGAAGATCAAAAATAGTATCATAAATTTTTGAAATTTCTTGTTCAGATGCTTTTTTCTCAATTTGAGTCATTAATTCTTTAAGTCTTTTGATATATGCTGAAGATTGCTCAAGTAAAACATCTATTTCTTTCCCTGTTATTGTTTTAATTTCTTCATGTTCATATTTTTTATAAATTGTTACAATTTTTTCAAGGATATCTGAATATTTTTTTTCTAGTAATTTTTCTTTTTCAACAAAAATCTTTTTAAACATTAATGGAGTTTCTTTGGGGGTTGGAGGGGGCAAACCATAAAGCATTAATAAAGCCTGACTTGGAGTTAAAACACCCCAATAAATATCTTCTGTTACTATATCATTTAGTTTTTTCTGGACATTTTTTGCAACTCTCTCTCCTAAACTCATAAACATATCAATAGCTTCTGGACTTGGCTTGATTTTTCCCATCTTTAAAAGAAGTTTCCAAGGCATGAAAGCTCCCCTATCATAAAGTGGAACGCCATCTCTAATAAAAGTAAAAATAACTGGGTGGGCATCTTTTACAGCTTCCCAAAATTCTGTTAAAATATAAATTTGCGGATTAAGTTTATTTTTTACGCCGGCTATCTCGCTTGCCTCGACAGTATATGAATAAATTATGGCCCTAAGTTTTTCTTTTAACTCATATCTTGACATACGTTTGACATCTGTATCATCAACAACAACAAAAATATCAACATCGCTTGTTTTTGTTGTATCCCCCCTAACTACAGAACCGGCTAAAACATAACTAACAACATATCTTTCAAATTTTTTCAATACAAGTGTTTTATGTATAGAGGCCGCCCTAATTGCACCAAGAATTCCTTTGTCATATAAAGGAAAAGACATTGAAATAGCTTCAATAAGAGCATATTTTCCATCAAAACAGATTTCCCATAATTGTTTACTGGTCTTAACATGGAGCCAAACTTTTGGTTTAATTCCTTGGATAAGTTTGATTCCTTCTAATTTTATTTTATTTATTTCCTTGCTTTTTTCTTCTGGAACTATGATTATAACATGAATAAGTTTTTCATCTTTTTCTTTCTCAACTTCTTCTTCCTCTTCTATAATTTTTGCAGCTGGGGGAGGTAAAATTCCTATTGCAGAAATAGAAGGAAATTTCTTTACAATTGATTTTCTAAATTCCTTTAAATTGTCTCTGATTTTTTCAATTTCTTTTTTTACTTTTTCAGGAATCTGCTTTTCTAAATTTTCCATAGCTTTAGCAGAATCATACTTTTCTCCAGATTTTTCGGTTTTCTTAGCCATTTTCATTCGAAATAAAGGAGAAAACCTTTTTAAAGTTTTACTCTCAAGTAATTATATAAAGAGGGCCTGTGGTCTAGTGGCTATGACGTCTCCCTTACACGGAGAAGATCGGAGGTTCGAGTCCTCTCAGGCCCATCAATAAAAAAAAGATAAAAAATGTTCATAAAAAAAATTTTCGAAAACCAAGTTGATGAAACTGTGCATAAACAGTTTATTAGATTTAGTAAAGGCCAATATGATAGAAAAAGCATAATTAATATAAAAAAAGGGCCCAAAATAAAAGTCACAACAAGCTTTGAACTAGCAAACGATATTGTCTTTTTTATAGCCTCTCTTGCCCCCAAATTTAAAGTTAAAGGAATTTTGCTTACTAAACAAGAAATTCCAGATATTGAAAGAAAAAAGAAGAAAGATCTCTTTAATTATAATATAGATAAAGATCTTGACAGTGGAGAACTTAAGGATTTTGTTTCAAAAGCTTTTTTTGTTCTTTTTGATTGCATATCTCAAGATAATACTATAGAATTAAAAACAAAAAAAAAGCTGCCAAAACCAGGAAAAGGCAGTAAATCAAAAATTAATGATAAATTTTGCCAATTAATTCTTGATCAAAAATACTGGAATCAAGTACATGATGAATTTTTATTTGATTTGCCTTATGATATTAAAAAAGCACATATTGAACATTCTTATATAATAAATGAAATAAAAATCCCAAAAGAATTTGAAAAACAAAGGGATTTTGAAAAAATTAGGCTAGAGGCAAAGAGAGCGGGTAAAATAATAAGAAAAATAGTTGTTGATAAAAAAGAGATTGTAAAAGAAACAGAATTTACAGCCTAAATCAACATATATCAGCCAAATTTAACATTCTATTATTAGTAAGGTTTATAAACTTTCGTCGAATATTTTTTTTATAGTAGCCTGGTTAAGGGGTTGCATCGGGTAGAATGACATTAAAAATAAACTTAATTGTGAGAAATGCCAAAGACACACAAGCCAAGAGCGGGGTCATTACAATTTTGGCCCAGAAAACGAGCAGCTAGAATTTTACCTAGTGCAAATTGGAGTTCTTTAGAAAAAAAATACAGTAATCAAGGTAAACTTCTTGGTTTTATTGGTTATAAAGTTAGAATGATAAGAACTCTAGCCAAAGATCTAACTCCAGATTCTTTAACTAAAAATAAACAAATTATTGTTCCATCAACTTTAATTGAGTGTCCTTCTATGAAAATTCTTGCGATACGATTTTACAAAAATAAAAAAGTTGTTATTGATATTCTTAATGAAAAAATTGATAAAGAGGTTAAGAAAAAAATTAAATTGCCAAAAAATAAAATAAAAATTCTAGACAAACTTAATGAGATTGAAAAAAAAATAAATAAATTTGATGATATTCATGTTATTGTTTATTCTGTTTCTAAACAAACAGTTATTAAAAAGAAACCAGATATAATTGAAATCGGTCTTGGCGGAAACATTACAGAAAAATTTGAATTTATTAAACAAAATTTTGATAAAGAATTAAGGGTGGAGGATTTTTTGATTCAAGGACAACTTATAGATATTAAAGGAGTGACTAAAGCACACGGTTTAAGTGGACCTGTTAAAAGATTTGGGATTGGTTTAAAACAGCATAAATCTGAAAAAGGAAGAAGACGACCAGGAAGTATAGGTGCATGGCATCCTGCAAGAGTTAGTTTTAGAGCACCAATGGCTGGCCAATGTGGTTTTTTTACTAGAATGCAATATAATTCTAAAATTCTTAGTTTAGGTTCTGCTAAAGACTTGGAAAAATTTTCTTTTCAATTCCCTCATTATGGAAAAATAAAAACAACTTATCTTTTAATTAAGGGTTCGATACAAGGGCCCCCTAAAAGACAATTATTACTTACTTTTTCTTTGAGAGAAAAAAAATATACTGCTAAAAAAAATCTTGAAATTTTAAATCTGCTTAAATAAAAAATAAAATAATAAAGATAAAGATAATAAAAAGATAAAAATGAAAAAAATAGCAATTATAGGGATTGAAGGTAAAAAAATAAAAGAAATAACTCTTCCTAAAATATTTAATAGTGAAATAAGAGAAGACATAATCCATAAAGTATTCGAGACCACAAAAAAACAACAACCTTATGGAACTTATGTTCTTGCTGGAAAAGATGTCGCTGCTAGTGGAAAACAAAGCCATAGAAGACATAAATACAAAACATTATATGGTCATGGGATTTCAAGAATTCCTAGAAAAGTCCTTACAAGAAGAGGAGAGAGATTTTTTTGGAGGGGTGCTTTTATTCCAAGTACTGTTGGGGGTATGAGAGCACATCCACCAAGAGCAATAAGAAGGCAGAAAAAAATAAATAAGAAAGAAAGAAAAATTGCCATCGATGGAGCAATTGCGGCTACTGCTTCAAAAAAAATGATAGAAAAAAAATATTCAAAATTAAAAATCTCTGTTGGGCTGCCAATTATAATAGATTCTTCAACTTTAGAACAAAAAAATAAAGATTCAATTAGATTACTTTCACAAACATTAGGTATTAAAATTAAGCCTATCAAAAAAATAAGACCAGGAAAAGGAAAATTGAGAGGTAGGAAATACAAAAAAACCAGAAAAATTCTTTTAATAACTGCAAATGATGAAAACGCAACAAAATTAAAAAATTTTGGTTTAGATATTAATAAAGTTAATCAATTAAATATCTTAAATCTTGCTCCAGGAGGAATTTCTGGAAGAATAACTATTTGGACTGAAAAAGCAATAAAAGATATTGGAGGAATGAAATAAAATGACAAAAATAATGAAAAAAATATTAATTTGCCCTTTAACAACTGAAAAAGCAATAAAAATGATAGAGATTGAAAATAAAATGACTTTTGTAGTTAATCGAAAATCAACTAAAGCAGAAATCGCAGAAGCAATAACAAAAAGTTTCAAATCTAAAGTAAAAAGCATAAATGTTCAAATAAGAAATAATAAAAAAATTGCTTTTATTAAACTAAAATCAGAAACTCCTGCAATTGATATTGCAACAAAGTTAGGAATAATATAAAAATAAAAAATAACATAATACGATAATAAAATAATAAGATATAAAATGGGAAAAAGAATAATACAACAAGCTCGAGGAAAAGGAAGTCTTACTTATAGAAGTAGAAAAAAGGCATTTAGAATTAGCATAAGTTATCCTCAAAAAAATGGAACAGCAAGGGTTGAAAAATTAATGAATGTTGCTTGTTATAGTGCCCCTATTGCTAAAATAAAACTAAACAATAAGGTTTTTTATAATATTGCTGCCGAAAATATTTATGAGGGTAAAGAAATTGTTATAGGAGATCAGGCAAAAATTTCTCCCGGAAATATAATGCCACTAAAAAATATCCCTTTAGGTACATTTATTTTTAGCATTGAAACAATACCAGGTAATGGGCCAAAACTAGTCAGAACAAGCGGAATATCTGCCAGAATAATTAAAAAAGATGAAAAAAGAATTTATATTAAATTACCTTCTAAAAAAGAAAAAATATTTTCTCCAAAAGCCAGAGCAACTATCGGAGTTATTGCCGCAGCTGGTAGACATGAAAAACCTATTCTTAAAGCAGGTAAAAAATATCATATGGTTAAAGGAAAAAGTGGAAGAATTTATCCTAGAACAAGTGCAGTTAAGATGAATGTTATAGATCATCCTTTTGGTTCTGGAAGAGGAAAAAGAATCAAATCAAAAATTCCTAAACGAAATTCACCACCTGGAAAAAAGGTGGGTCTTTTAAAACCAAGGAGGACCGGAAAGAAAAGATAAATAGAAAATGGTAAAAGAATTTTTATATAGAGGAAAATCAATTTCTGAATTAAAAAACCTAGACCTTAGGGAATTTTCAAATTATTTATCTTCAAGAGAAAAAAGAAGTTTATTAAGACAGGTTGAAATAACAGAAAAATTCTTATTAAGATGTAAGAAAAAAATATTAAAAGACAAACCAATCAGAACACATCTTAGAACCATTATAATTGTTCCACAAATGATTGGTTTAACTATTTATGTTTATAATGGCAAAGAATTTATCCCTATTAAAATAGTTGAAGAAATGATTGGACATCGTTTGGGAGAATTTGCCCATACAAGAAAGAAAATTGAGCATGGAACACCAGGTATAGGGGCTACAAGAAGTTCTGCTTTCCTTTCAGTTAAATAAAACTAAAATGAAAAACAAATAAAATTAAATTAAAAATGAAAAAGAAAAAAGAAAATAAAAAAGAAATAAAAAATAAAGGAAAGAAAAATTTGGTGGCAACTGCAAAAGGAAAAGATCTTCCTATTAGTACAAAAAAATCAATTGCCATATGTTCTTATATTAGAGGGAAAAATCCTCAAAGAGTTCTTATTCTTTTAGATAAAGTTACAAAGAAAAAAATTGCAATCCCAATGAAAGGAGAAATACCACATAGACACAACATGCCAAAGGGTAAACCTTCTGGAAGATACCCTATAAAAACTTGTTTTTATTTTATCAAATTAATTAAAAATCTGATAGCAAATGCTACAATAAAAAATCTAGATATTGAATCTTTAATTATAACCAAAGCCATAGCTAACAAGGCTGCCACACCTTATAGAGGAACAAGAATGGCATTCAATAGAAAAAAATTCAAAAGAACCCATATATTGCTTGAAACAATTGGAATTGAAAAAGAAATTAAGAAAGAAAAAAAGAAAGCAGAAACAAAAGAAAATAAAAAAGAAAAGATAACAGAAACAAAATCCGAGTCAAAAAAAGAGGAAAAGAAAGAAGAGAAACAAAAAGAAAAGATACAGAAGGGGGAAGAAAAGAAAAATGATTGAAAAGAAATTTGTTGAAGCAAAAAAACAGGAATTTGAAATGAAAGAATTCATTAAAAAATTTGTTGGAAAAGGTAAAGTGAGCGGAGTTAAAATTGAAAGAACACCTGTAGGGGAAAAAATAATAATTATAACCGCTAAACCAGGGCTTGTTATTGGCCGCGGTGGAGAAGTTATACATAAAATCAATGATTTATTAAAGGATAGATTCAAACTAGAAAATCCACAAATTGAAATATTCGAAATTCAAGAACCAATTTTTGATGCCCAAACTGTTGCAGATAATATAGCTTTATCTCTTGAAAAATTTGGCCCTCTTAGTTTTAAATTAATAGCATATAGAGAATTAGATAGAATCATAAAAGCTGGCGCTTTAGGCGCAGAAATTAGATTAAATGGAAGACTTCCTAGTGATAGAGCAAGAAGTTGGAGATTTGCTTTTGGTTATCTAAATAAAACAGGAGCCACTGCAGAAATAGTTAGAAGAGCCCAGTCAAATGCATTTACAAGACCGGGGGTGGTTGGGGTAAAAGTAGCAATAGTTTCTAAAGACACTAAGATTCCTGATAAAATAGAAATAAATAAACATGTTGTAGAAGAAGAATTAATATTAGAAGAAGTTGATAAAAATAAAGATGAAGAAAAAGAAAAACTTAAAGAAAAATCAAAAAAGAAGAAGAAAGAAAGAAGAAAGAAAACATCAAAAGAAAAAGATAAAAACAAAGAAAAAAACATAGAAGAACAAAAAAAGAAAAAGGAGAAAAAATAAAATGGTTATTATAAGAAAAACAGAAATACAAAATATGAATAAACAAGAATTATTAATAAAATTAAAAGAACTTGAATTAGAATTATTAAAATTAAAAATACAAAAAGGCCAAGCATCTGCTGGCACCAAAAAATCAAAAGAAATTAAACGCGTGATAGCTAGAATTTATACTCAGCTAAATCAAATTAAAAAATAAGATGGATATATGCCCAAAGTGCGGCTTACCGAAAGAAGCGTGTATTTGTAAAGAATTAGCAAAAACAAAACAGAAAATAAAAATATGGACGACAAAAAGACGATTTGGTAAAATTGTCACTTTGATTTCAGGAATTGAAAGCAATACAAAAGAAACGGCAAAGAAATTGAAAGCAGGATTGGCATGTGGAGGAACAGTGAAAAACAATATAATTGAACTTCAAGGAAACCACCCTAAAGAAGTAAGAAAAAAATTGATTGAACTAGGATTCAGTGAAGAAAATATAGAATAAAAAACAAATACACAAAACAAGCAAAAGAAAAAAATGAAAAATGGAAATGAAGGAGTTATTAATAGGAAAAACAATAAAAATAACTAAAGTAAAAAACAAGACAATGCAAGAAATGACGGGAAAAGTGATTAATGAAACAAAAAATTTGCTTGTAATTGAAACAAATAAAGGAATAAAAAAAATAATTAAAAGCCAAATAAAATTTGAAATTGAAAATGAAAGAGAAGAAAGAAAATAAGAAAGAAAGAAAAGCCAAAGAAAAGAAAATAGCTAAAAGCAAATCTATCGAATCTACATCTACTAACAAGTCTAATAAATGTGATGATGAAAAATGCCCAATACATGGTAAATTAAGTATACGTGGAAGATTTTTCAAAGGAACTGTAATAAAAATATTTAATCAAAGAGTTGTTATTGAATTTGAAAGATTAATTTATCTAAAAAAATATGAACGTTTTGCAAAAGCTTCTACTAAATTACATGCTTATCTCCCAAAATGTATGATTGGAAAAATAAACATTGGAGATATCATTAAAATCGGCGAGTGTAGACCTTTAAATAAGATTGTACATTTCGCGGTAATTGAAAAAATAAAAGAAAAAAAATATAAAAAATGAAAGCAGTAGGAGCCAGAATTGTAAGAGCAATAAATCTTGGAGCTTTAGTAAATGTTGCTGACAATAGTGGAGCAAAAATTGCAAGAATAATTGCAGTTAAGCGGGGAAAAGGCAGAAAAAGAAGACAGCTTGCTTGTGGTGTTGCAAATCTTGTTAAAGTTAGTGTTAGAAAAGGAACCCAAGAAGTAAGAAAACAGGTCTTTTTTGCTGTAGTAGTAAGACAACGTAAAGAATACAGAAGAAATACAGGAGAGAGAATTAGTTTTGCAGACAACGCCGTTGTTATACTTAAAGACAAAGATGGAAATCCTAAAGGGACCCAAATTAAAGGGGCTATTGCTAGAGAAGTCACAGATAGATGGCCTTTTGTAGCTAGAATAGCAAGCATTGTTGTTTAAAATGAAAAATATGGCAAATAAAAAAATAATTGAAGGACTTAGTTTATTAGCTGAAAGAAGATTAAAAGAAATTAAAAAATCCAAGATAGAAGGAAATAATAATATTCATGAAATTATAAAAGACTATTTTGCCGTAATAGAATTAGCAAAAAAAACAGAATTTTATCCAAAAAGATTACTAAATAATTATGAAAAAGAATACTTTAAAATAATCAATTTATAAAAAAATGAAACAAAAATTTTCAAAAAAATGGAAGGCATCAAAACAGCCTAGAAAACAAAGAAAATACAGGTTTAAAGCCCCTTTACATATAAAACACAAAATGTTGGGAGGGGGTCTTTCCAAAGAACTTAGAAAAAAATATCAGAAAAGATCTATCCCCTTAAGAAAAGGAGATAATGTTAAAATAACTACAGGAACATTTAAAGGGAAGAAAGGAAAAATTTCAATTGTTAATACTAAAAAAATGATTGTTTATATTGAAGGAGTACAAAAAACAAGAAAAGATGGAACTAAAGTTAATATCCCTTTACACCCTTCAAATTTAATAATTATTGACCTTAATTTGGAAGATAAAAAAAGAACTAAAAAATTAAAATCAAAGGAACAAAACAAAGGAAAAAAATAAAATGCATTTAAAAAGAATAGCTATGCCAAAAAGTTGGCCTTTACCAAGGAAAGAAACTAAATTTATTAACAAACCTAGAGGGCCACACCCCCTAAGAATTTCACTTCCAATAGTGGTAATCCTTAGAGACATTCTTAAAATAGCCCATACAAAAAAAGAAGTTAAAAAAATTCTGCAGGATGGTTTGATTTTGATTGATAATAAAATAATAAAAGATGAAAAATTTGGTATTGGTCTTTTTGATAGGATTTATATGAAAAAACTTGAAAAAACATTCACTATGCATCTTACAAAAAAAGGCAAATTTAAAGTTGAAGAAATAAATAAAGAAAAAGCCAATAAAAAACCTTGCAAAATAACAGGTAAAAAAATTATAAAAAATAACAAAATTCAAATTAATTTACATGATGGAAAAAATTTCATAATTAATAAAAAAGACACCAAAGTTGGAGATACTGTATTAATTGATCTTAAAACAAATAAAATCGTTTCATTTTTAAAACTTAACAAAGGAATTTCTTGTTTAATTATAGGTGGTAAACACATGGGAGAAGAAGGAGAAATTTTCAAAATAGAAGACAAAATTTCTATTAAAATAAAAGACAAAATATTCAAGATTACAAAAGACAAAATTTTTGTTATAGAAAAAAATGAATGAAGAAATTAAAGAAAAAATAAAAGAAAGCACAGGAAAAATGAAACACATCAGTATAGACGGCATCACTTTACACTGTTCAACAGCAGATAAATCCAAATTAGATAAATGTATAAAATTATTAAAATTAATCACCAAAGCCACGCCTGTTAAAACATTGGCTAAAAAGAGAATCCCAGCATTTAAAATAAGACCGGGATTAGAAATAGGTTGTAAAGTTACTATAAGGAAGAATACAAAAGAATTATTAAAAACTTTATTAACAGCAATACCAAGTCTTAAGGAAAAACAATTTAATCCCGGATTTTTAAGTTTTGGAGTAAAAGAATATATTGAAATTTCTTCTATAGGTTATCAAAGAGATATTGGAATAATTGGTTTTGACGTGGTTGTAAAATTAAAAAGGCCCGGTTTAAGAATAACCCAAAGAAAAAGAAAAAAAGGCAAAATAGGAAAATCGCACAAAATTACATCAGCTGAAACTATTAAATTTTTTAAACAAAATTTTGAAATAAATATTGAAAAATAAATTATATAAAAAATAAAAAAACCACAATATAAAAAAACTAAAAATAAAATGACGGCAAGCGATTGGAAAAAAATATTAAAGCAATTAGAAAGCAAACCAGTAATAAAAGCAAGATTCCTTAAATTTTGTAAACCAAAAGAAAGAAAATTTGGAGTTGCTGCTCAAAAATGCATAAGATGCGGCAGATATGGCGCACATATCAAAAAATATGGTTTACACCTTTGTAGACACTGCTTTAGAGAAATAGCTAAAGAAATTGGTTTTAAAAAATATATGTAAAAAATAAAATGGTAGTTAGAGATTGGCTTTCAGCAATGTTGAATGATTTAATGAATTGTAAAAAGGCCGGAAAAAAAGAAACAGCATTCATGCCAATATCAAATTTAATTATGGAAGTTCTAAAAATACTAAAAAATGAAGGATATATTGAAAATTTTAAGATAGAAGAAGATAGATTCAAAAAAGTTTTAATTAAACTTAAAAAAATTAACAAATGTGGCTCAATTAAACCAAGATTTTTTGTAAAAAAAGATGGGCTTGACAAATATATTAAGAGATATCTTCCAGCCAGGGGTTTTGGAATAATTATTATATCAACAAATAAAGGTTTAATGACACATAGAGATGCTATAGAAAAAAATTTAGGGGGATGTCTAGTAGCTTATTGTTATTAAAAACACAAAATGAAAAAAGAAATTAAAAAAATAGTGAAAATTCCTGAAAAAAACGAAATTAAAATAGAGGGTTCTAAAGTAACTGTTACAGGCCCTCTTGGCACTTTGGAAAAGAAATTCAAAGCCGGAGGTATTTCAATAAAAAAAGAAAATAATGAATTAATAATTGAACATAAAAAAGCAAGAAAGGAAGATAAAAAAATGATAAACACAATGGCTGCAATCATTTCAAATATGATTAAAGGAACAAATAAAAATTTTGAATATAAATTGCAGATTTGTTCAGTACACTTTCCTATAAATGTAAAAATTGACAAAGAAAAAAATCTATTAATTATTAAAAATTTTGTTGGAGAAAATAAAAATAGAATTGTACAAATAATGTCTAATATAGATATAAAAATAGAGGGAGATATAATTACAATAAATTCAACAAATAAAGAATTAGCTGGTCAACAAGCAGCAAACATTGAGCGCGCTTCAAGAATCAAGGCCCATGACAGAAGAGTTTTTCAAGACGGCATATGGATAATTAAAAAAGAAAAAGGAAGACAAAAATAATGCAAAAAATAAAATAAGATAAAATGAAAAACAAAACAAAAAAACCAAAATTTTTAAGAAAAGATACTTTTAAGAAATCACGAATTGGAAAAAGAAGGAAAAATAAGCAAAAATGGAGAAGAGCCAGAGGAAGGGATAATAAAATAAGAGAAAAAAGAAAAAGCCATAAAAAAAAGCCCTCAATAGGTTATGGTGCGCCAAAAAACCAATTAAAAACCAAACTTATTTATTCTGCTAAAGAATTCAACCAAATTAAAAAAGATGAAATTATTATAGTTGGAAAAGTTGGTAAAAAAAGAAAAATAGAAATAGCAAAAAAGGCTGTTGAAAAAAATATCAAACTCTCTAATCTTAATACTAAAAAATTCTTAGAAAAAATTAAAAAAGAACAAGAAAAGAAGCTAGAAAAAAAAGAACAAGAAAAGAAAAAATCTAAAGAACAAGAAAAGAAGCTAGAAAAAAAAGAACAAGAAAAGAAAAAAACAAAAGCAGAAGAAAAAACTAAAGACAAAGAAGAAGAAAATAAAATAATAAAAGAAAATAAAGAAAAAGAAATAAAATGAAAACATTTGCATTACAAAAAAGACTTGCAGCATCGGTTCTTAAAGTCGGACAGAACAAAGTACGTTTTGATAATTCCAGAATTGATGACATTAAAGAAGCTATTACAAAAGAAGATATAAAACAACTAGTTAAGGAAAAGGCAATAAAAAAGAAACCTTTCAAAGGAACAAAAAGAAGAGCCGGAAAGAAAAGACAAAAAAGAAAAAGAAAGGGAAGAAGAAAGGGTGTTGGAAAAAGAAAAAAAATTATAAATAAAAGAAAAAAAGAATACATGATTAAAATAAGAAAATTTAGGGCACATATTAGAGAATTAAAATTAAATAAAAATATCACAGCAAAAGAAAGCAAAAAATTAATGAGACTTGCTAAAGCAGGAATGTTTAAATCTAAAAAAGAAATTAAGGAAAAATTTAAGAAAAAATAAAAAAAATGAAGAAAAAATTTGTCAAAGTTACTTTTAGAAGAAGGCGGGAAGGTAAAACAGATTATAAATCAAGACTGGCCTTACTTAAAGCAAAAGAACCAAGATTAGTTATAAGAAAAACTAATAAGTATATTACTGCGCAGATAGTTAAAAGTAAGGAAGCCCAAGATTCTACAGAATGCTATATACATTCTAAAGAATTAAAAAAATTGGGTTGGAATTTAAGTTTCAAAAATGTTTCAGCTGCTTATCTAACAGGATTTTTAATAGCTCATAAAGCAAAGAAAAAAGGAATCAAAAAAGCAATAATAGATATAGGATTTTATAGATCAAGCAAGGGGTCTAAACTTTATGCTGTTATTAAGGGGGCTTTAGACTACGGGTTAGAAATAAATTGTAATGAAAAAGTTCTTCCAAATTATGAAAGAATTAAAGGGACCCACACCAAAAATTCTGACAAAATAAATCAATTATTAAATGATATTAAAGAAAAAATAAAAGCGCAATAAAAAAATACAATAAAAATAAATTAATAAAATGGCAAAAAAAGAAAAGGAAAGAGAAATTGAAAAAAAAGCAAAGAAGCGCGAAGGTCAAGAAATTAAAGTAGAAGAAAAAATTAAAGAAAAAGTAGAGGAAGAAGTTAAAGAAGAGCCAGAAAAAACCTTTGATAAAAAAAAGGAAATTAGGGAAACAAGAGCCAAAACAAGAAGGCAAAGAGAAAGAGAAGCTGCCATTACAGGATGGAAACCAAAAACTAAATTAGGGAAAGCGGCAAAAGAAGGAAAAATAAAAAATGTGGATGAAATTTTTGATCAAAATTTAAAAATATTAGAATCACAAATTATTGATTTTTTGATTCCAGATATTGAATCGGATTTAATATATATTGGACAAGCAAAAGGTAAATTTGGAGGGGGAAAGAGAAGACCATGGAGACAGACACAAAAGAAAACCAAAGAAGGCAATGTTCCTAGTTTTGGATGCATGGCTGTAGTCGGTAATAGAAAAGGATATGTCGGTTTAGGATATAGTAAAGCAAAAGAGACCGTTCCTTCAAAATTAAAAGCTATTGCCAAAGCAAAAACTAATTTACTTAAAATAAAGAGAGGTTGTGGAAGTTTTGAATGTGTTTGTAATGAGCCTCACAGTATTCCTTTTAAAGTTGAAGGTAAATCAGGAAGTTCAAGAATAAAACTAATGCCAGCACCAAAAGGAACAGGACTTGTTATTGATGATGAATGTAAAAAAATTCTAAAGCTAGCCGGAATAAAAGATGTTTATAGCAAAACCTATGGCCAGACAAAAACAAAATTCAATCTTGCTAAAGCCTGTATAAAAGCTTTAGAAAAATTAAGCACATATGTTTAAATAAAAATAAAAATAAAATGACAAAAATAATTGTAATTAGAATAAGAGGAAGAGTTAACGTGGCTTCAGATGTAAAAAAAACCCTCTATATGTTAAGATTAAGAAAGAAATTTTCATGTGTAATTGTCAATAACAAACCTGAAACACTTGGAAAATTAAATAAAGTAAAAAACCATATCAGTTATGGGGAAGTAAAAGAAGAAACAATTAAACAATTACTTCTTAAACGAGCAAGATTGCCTGGAAATAAACCTGCAAAATTAGATGAAAAAACTCTTGATTCTTTTATAAAAAATTTTGTGGAAGATAAAAAGACACTTAAAGATCTTGGAATAAAGCCTTTCTTTTCATTACATCCACCAAGAGGGGGTTTTAAAAAGCCAACAAGAAAAACTTTTCCAGATGGCATCTTAGGAAAAAATGAAAAAATAAATGAATTAACAATTAAGATGTTGTAAAATAATAATATTATAAAATGATAATGAAAAATAAAAGATCAAAAAAAAGCAGAATCAGGGGAAGAAGATCTTGTGGTTATGGTGCTAGAAAAAAACATAAAGGTAAAGGGAGCAAAGGCGGAAAAGGAATGGCTGGAACTGGCAAGATGGCTGGACAGAAAAAAACCTGGATTCTAAAAAATAATCCCAATTACCTTGGAAAAAAAGGCTTTACCAGCAGAAAAAAAATAAAAAGAGCAAAAAAGATAAAAATAATAAACCTTGGCCAGATACAAGAACAAATTGATAAATTTATTAAAAAAGGTATTGTAAAAAAAACTGCTGAAGGAATGGAAATTGATTTAAAAGGTTATAAGATCCTTGGCAGTGGAATTCTAGAAGATAAATTTATAATTAAAGCAAACGCATTTTCAAAAAAAGTTGAAGAAAAAATAAAAAAACTTGGCGGCAAGATAATAAAAATATAATTAATAATAAAAAATAAAAATAAAGAGAAATGTCCCTGAAAAATTTGTTAATAAATTTGCCAGAAGTAAAAGGTCCTACTGAAAAAAAACTTGGTTTTAATGTTAAACTTAAATGGACTTTAATAATTCTTATTTTCTTTTTCATACTTTCTAATATTTCGCTTTATGGATTAACTGAAAATGCGTTAAGCAGATTTGAATATCTTTCTATTATTTTAGGAGCCAGTTTTGGTTCTATAATGAGTCTTGGTATAGGGCCAATTGTAACTGCATCTATTGTCTTACAACTTTTGGTTGGTTCTGGCCTTCTTAATATCGATATGACCTCATCTGACGGAAAAAAATTTTTCCAGGGTCTACAAAAACTGCTGGCTATTTTCTTTTGCATATTTGAAGCTGTAATTTATGTGATGATGAAAGGTCTTCAAGCCTCACCAGGTCTTGAGTGGCTTTTAATCACCCAATTGTTCTTTGGAGGGTTAATGATTATTTTTATGGATGAAGTTATCAGTAAGTGGGGGTTTGGTAATGGTGTTGGTTTATTTATTGTTGGAGGGGTGGCATGGCAATTATGTGTTAGGGCTTTCAGTTTCTTAGGTCCAGAAAAAACAATTCAACCAGTAGGAAAGATTCCAGTCCTTATATCGTCTATCATTAGTGCAGATACTATAGCGGCTGTTTCAGCATTTGCAGCTATTGCAGCAACTATTATCATATTCATTATTGTTGTTTACACTCAATCAATAAAAGTAGAAATTCCTCTATCATTTGGAAGAATCAGAGGTTATGGAATAAGATGGCCTCTCGCATTTTTCTATACAAGTAATATTCCTGTTATTTTAACAGCAGCACTCCATGCAAATATTAATCTTGCGGCGACCTTAGCAGAAAGAGTTATGGGACATCCAACATTCTTAGGAGGATTTAGTGCAGAAGGAAGTCCATTAAGTGGTCTAGCATTCTGGTTTAGTGCACCACCTGGAGGAATTGTTGAACATGTTATCAAAGGATCATTTATGCCTGTTATGGTCTGGCAATCTTTAATGTATATTTTATTTATGATTGCTGGTTCTATAATGTTTTCCATATTCTGGATGAAAACTTCTGGAATGGATGCACCTAGCCAAGCTCAACAGCTTGCTTCTAGTGGCTTACAAATACCAGGATTTAGAAGGGATCCAAGAGTTATTGAATCAATCCTTTCAAGATATATACTTCCTTTAACAATTATGGGTGGAGCAGCAGTGGGTCTTCTAGCTTCTCTAGCAGACATCACAGGAGCTTTGGTAAGAGGAACAGGCATTTTACTGGCTGTTATGATTATCTATCGTTTATATGAAGAAATTGCCCAACAACATGCTCTTGATATGCATCCTATAGCAAGGAAATTCATATCTACATAACTTTAAAAACAACATAAAATTATTTTAAACATGGTATGGATAGTAGAAATATTAACAAATTTTGTACAATGGAATGCTTTAGTTAGCATAATTATTTTTTCCTTTATTGTTACCTTTATTCTTACTTTTCTTTATAAAAAGCTGATGCCAAAAGGAAAAATGGATGAGCTCAAAGAAAAACAAAAAAAATTAAGACAAGAATTAAAAGAAAATAAAGACAAACCAGAGAAACTTTCTGAAATTCAAAAGGAAATGATGCAATCAAGTATGGAAAGTATGAAAATGACTTTCAAACCAATGATGATTACTTTTATTCCTTTACTTTTAATTTTTTGGGGATTGAAAAAACTTTATATGGATGTAGCAAATGTTGGAAATATAATTGCATGGACATCAAATCTTCCTTTAATTGGAACTGGTGCAGGATGGCTTCTTTGTTATATTATTTTTAGTTTTGCTTTTAGTTTAATCTTACGTAAATTATTCAAACTTTAATTAAATTATAAATCATAATATAAAATGGAGAAAGAAGAACTTGAAAGAAAAATACTTGAATTTAATTTAATTGACACTAAAATAAAAGAATTAGATCAAAATCTTGCTCTTTTAGAAAAACAAATTAACGAACTGCAAATTTGCCAAGTTTCTCTTGATGAATTAAAGAACACAAAGAAAGATACTGAAATGTTAAGCCCTCTTGGTTCAGGAATTTTTACTAAAACCAAACTTTTAGATAATTCTAAAGTCATAATTGATATAGGAGCCAAAATTTTGTGTAAAAAAAATTTAGATGATGCAAAAAAAATAATTCAAAATAAACTTGATCAAGCTTTAGATATTAGAGAAAAATTAATTAATGAAATAAATGTGTTGATTCAAAAAATATCTGAGATTGAAAAAGGAATAAGAGCACAACAGACTATTTGAACATAAAAGGATAATTTCTTTTTACTTCTGTTATAAAAGATTTGTTCATAAAAATTCCAAGTTCTGAAATAATAGCTGTAACAAGGCCAGGATCTATTTTTTCAAAAGCCATATTAGAAATTTTAGCCCCCTTAGGAGGTTTTGACCATACTTCTTGAATATGTCTTTTCTCAATTTTCTCTTCTATTCCATAAATAGTTGCTGGATCAAATTTCCAAGAATCTGTGGCTATATATAAAGGAACATCATATTTTTTCATAATCAAGGCAAAAAGCTCACTTCCAATTTTATTATAAATCTTTGTTGGGGTAATAGCATCACAACCATAAAAAGCTATATCTGCTTTTTTTAGGGCTATCCTTGCACCAGAATCTACAAATAATGTTACAGGAATTTTTACTTTAGCTAATTCTTTTGCTGTTATTCTTCCTTGATATAAGGGGCGTGTTTCAGTGCAATAAACTTCAAACTTTTTTCCTTGTTTCTTAGCTTCTTTTAAAATATTTATAACAGAAGAAGAATGACAATGTGTATAAACAATCATTCCATTTTTAATTAAATTTGCACCATATTTCGATATTTTTTTCTGACTTTGTTTAAAATGTTCAAGAGAATTTTTTACACCATTTTTTATATTTGAATGATAAAGAACAAATTTTATTGTGTTTCTTAAAGTGGGTTCTGTTGACCTTAAGTTTGTTAATTTTTTCACAGCAGCCTTATCATGTTTAAGCAATAAAGCTTTTGCTGCCGCCATTGCAACATTTCTTGCACCTTGAACCCTTACCTCTTTTATATCCCTGCATATTTTATCAAAACGATTCATAAAAAAAATAGGAGAAATGAATTAAAAAACCTTTTCCTTTTGGAAAGCTTTTTAAAATTAGATAATTAAATAATGTTAGAATAAAAGAGGAAAAAGTAAAAAAAGATAAAAAAATGCTTGAAACTTTAATAAATCCAAAAAAAGCTGAAAGAAAACCTTGGGAGATGTTTTTTATAGGTATTTTATATGCGGCAATTTCAGTTTTAGTTGCAGATTTCCTTTTTTTGAAAAATCCTATTTTTGAGAATTACATTAGTATTTTAATTATTTGTTTTACTGTGATGTTTTCAATCCCTTTCTTTTTTTATATTATTAAAATTGAAGAATCAAAAGATATAAAAATTAAAAAGGAAAAAAGACTTATTAAAGAACATGGAAGAGCTATTAATGCCTTACTTTTTTTATTTTTGGGTTATGTTGTTGCTTTCTCATTACTTTATATGTTAATGCCTGTAACAACTACAGAAGCTAATTTTAAAATCCAGGTAGAAACTTATTGTCATATAAATGCCCGTTATAATTTTGATGATTGTGTTCAAAACAGTTTGAGTGGAGATTTTATTGGAATGGCTGTAACACAAAGAAATGTTCCAGGAATTAAAGAAGGGATGTCTAGGGTTGCGATGATACTTTCTAATAATTTTTATGTTTTACTCTTTAGTCTCTTATTTTCCTTCCTATTTGGGGCTGGAGCAATTTTTATTCTTGCTTGGAATGGCAGTGTTATTGCAGCAGCTATAGGGATATTTGCCAGACAGAACATAGTTAATCTTCCGTTAGGATTTGCGCGCTACCTCATACATGGATTACCTGAAATAGCTTCTTATTTTATTGTTGCGCTTGCTGGCGGGATTATAGGAACAGCCATAATTAAACATGAATTTGGACATAAAAAATTCTGGCACGTTTTACAAGATTCTTTAGATTTAATCATCATCGCATTACTGGTTCTTATTGTTTCAGCTTTCCTAGAAGTTTTCGTAACTCCAATATTTTTCTGAATTATAATTATAATTATGATTATAATCCCAAATCTAAATCTATAAATCAAAAGATATAAAAATCATATTTAATTTATATCGAGATGGAAGAAGGGGCTAAGGAAGAAAAAAAAGAAATTTCTTCAGAAAAACAAGAATCGCAAGAAGTAAAACAAGAACATAAGACAGAGCAACAACCACAAAAACAACTACAAGAACAGGTAAAAGAAAAACCTGTAAAAAAAGTAAGAAAATTGAATTTTAAGATGCCAAAATTTAAAACAAATACAAAATTTTGGATAATTTTTGTTTCTATTATACTTTTAATTGCTATAATTTATTTTGGAGTTTGGATTAGAATTCAAAATGTGCCTAATCTTAAAGACATATCAACAGGCCAATATGCTCTTGGGCCTGATCTTGATCCTTTTTTATTTTTAAGATATGCTCAAGAAATTCAACAAACAGGAAGTCTTTCTAAAATAGATATGATGAGGTATCCTCCTGCTGGAGGAGTTTTAACCCATAATTCCGCATTTATTCCTTATACTATTTATTATCTCTATAAATTTATTACTCTTTTTTCTAAAGATACAATTATTCAATTTGCCGCTATTATTAATCCAGTTATCTTTTTTGCTTTGGGATTATTATTCTTTTTTCTTTTTATACAAAAAGTTTTTTCTTATATTTTTACTGATAAAACAAAAAAGGAAAAATTAATTTATTCTATTGCTA
>Ga0315548_1000714_pt1 | contig 30560 bp, 24 predicted proteins | sample SalMarSW160110MG_2_FD_202540 | JGI IMG/M metagenome (GOLD analysis project Ga0315548, IMG submission 202540) | Salt marsh sediment microbial communities from the Plum Island Ecosystem LTER, Massachusetts, United States - Salt Marsh Sediment SW1601-110 ... | reverse complement strand
AAAGTGTCCTCCGTAAGGAGTCCCAAGGGCCGTGGAGAGACGACAGCCGGCTCGTTCATTCTCAAAGTCACCGGGGACAGCATGGTCGATGTCGGTATCATGGACGGCGATTTCGTCGTGGTCGAACCGGCTTCACAGATTGCCGACGGCCGGATAGGCGTGGTGCTGGTCAACGACGAGGCTACCGTCAAGAAGGTATACCTCCGGCGAAACCGCATAGCCCTCGAACCGGCCAACAAGGCGGCCGGGTATAAAACGATGTACGTAAAAAAAGGCGCCGGCAACGTCCGCATCGTCGGCAGGGTCACGGGATGTTTCAGGAAATTATGAATACACAGCAAACAGGCAGAATTTATATCGGCGTAGCGGGCTGGTCCTACCCGGACTGGAAGGGAATCGTCTATACCGAACCCAAAACCGACCAGCTCGAATTCGTCAGCAGGTTCGTGGATTGCATAGAAATCAACAGCACCTTTTACCGGCCGCCCTTCGAGAAGACCACCAAAGCGTGGCTGGAAAGAACTTCGGGCAAGCCGGAGTTCTTCTTCACCGCGAAGCTGCACAGGGATTTTACCCACGAAGGCAAAATCGACACGCAAACAGCAGAGCAGTTTTACAAGGGCTTCGAACCTTTGCTCGAAGCTGGCAAATTAAGGCACCTGCTCGTGCAGTTCAGGTACGATTTCGACGATACCGATTCGCACCGCCGGCATATATCGAGAATCGTGGAGATTTTCTCTGCGGCCTTCAGCCTGGCTCTCGAGGTCAGGCACAAATCCTGGCAGTCGCCGGAGGCCCTGGAATTTCTCGACGGTCTCGGCGTTTCGGTCTGCAACCTCGATTACCCGACGGCCCGGAACTCGTTCGACTTGCAGCAATGCACCATCGGCCAAAACGGCTACTTCAGGATGCACGGCAGAAATGCGACGGCATGGTTCAGCAAGGCCGGCAGGGACGAGACCTACAATTACTACTACAACGAAAAAGAATTGTCCCAGATTAAGCTGCGGGTCAGCGAACTGGCCAGGGCGTTAAAGACCCTTACCGTTATTACGAACAACCATTATCGCGGCGCCGAGCTGGCCAACGCCCTCGAATTGCGGTGCCTTCTGACCGGGCAAAAGCAGCCGGTGCCGGAAGGGCTTTTGCGGGCGTATCCGCAACTGGAAAAAATTGCCCTTAATTAGTGACACAAACAATGGCGACAAAGATACAAACAACTCATACGCCTGATTTGTCCGCCGGGGAACATCACGCCCTGTTCGAGGCGGTGGTGCCTGCGGGCTTCCCCTCCCCCGCCGCCGACTACGAGGAGGACAGGCTCGATTTGAACAGGCACCTTGTTAAAAATCCGGTTGCGACTTTCTTTGTCCGGGTGACCGGCGATTCCATGATCGGGGCGGGCATTCATCACGGTGACCTTCTCGTGGTTGACCGTTCGCTCGAGCCGAGGGACAAAAACGTGGTCATCGCCGTTGTTGACGGCGAGCTGACCGTCAAGAGGGTCCGGATAAACCGCCGGAAAATCACCTTAGAGCCGGAAAACCACAATTACCCGGCGCAGGAAATCACCGCCGAAACCGAATTCGAAGTCTGGGGCGTCGTCACTAACGTCATCCATCGGTTATGAAAGAGACATTCGCACTTGTTGACTGCAATAATTTTTACGTCTCCTGTGAGCGGGTCTTCAACCCGAAGCTGGCGAACAGGCCGGTGGTGGTATTATCCAACAACGACGGCTGCGTTGTCGCCCGCTCCAACGAGGCGAAGGCGCTGCGAATCGGTATGGGCGTTCCCGCTTTCGAGGTGGCGGATTTAATCAAAAAGCACGACATCGAGGTTTTCTCGTCGAACTATACCCTCTATGCCGACATGTCCCGCCGGGTAATGCAGACCTTGGCGACATTTACGCCGGAGATCGAGATATATTCCATCGACGAGGCGTTTTTGAATCTCGCCGGGTTCGAGTCTGACCCGGCCGATTACGGCCGGCGGATTCAGCGAACCGTCAAACAATGGACAGGCATGCCGGTATCGATTGGTATCGCCGGGACAAAAACGCTGGCGAAAATCGCCAACCATCTGGCCAAGCACTCGGCTAAGTTCGACGGCGTTCTGGATTTGAGCGGCTCGGCCGATATCGAGCGGTTCCTGGCCGAAGTCCCTTTGGAGAAAGTCTGGGGCATCGGCATCCGCTCGGCCATAAAGTTAAAAAGGGCCGGATTGAAAACCGCCCTCGATTTGAGCAGGGCCGATATAAGCTGGATCAGGAACAGGTTCGGCGTGCTGGGTGTGAGGACCGTTTACGAGTTGCAAAACAGCCGCTGCTATCCGCTGGAGGACAATCCCCCCAGAGCGGCATCGATAGTCGTCTCGCGCATGTTCGGCGCGCCGGTCGAATCCATTGAGCAGCTCAAGGAAGCTGCGGCCACATACGCCGCCAGGGCCGGCGAAAAATTGAGAGAGCACAAGCTGGCGGCGAGCTTGCAAACGGTCTTTGTCACCACCAGCCGCTTCATCAAAAATAAATATTTCAATTCCCATACCGTCGCCTTCGAAACGGCGACCAACGACACCACCGAGCTTATCCGGGCGGCGATATCGAGCATCGAGAGGCTCTATCGCGAAAACTATAAGTTCAAAAAGTGCGGCGTGGTCCTGCTCGGCCTTGTCCCCGAGGACCGGGTGCAAAGGAATCTGTTCGATGATACCGACCGGGAAAAGTCACGGCGATTGATGCGGGCCGTCGATACGGTCAATGCCGGATTAAACACTCCTCTTTACTGGGCCGCCGAGGGATTGGCTAAAAGCTGGCACGTCAAATTCCGCCGCCGCTCCAAAAGATTTACCACCTGCTGGAACGAGCTGCCGGAGGTCGCCTAAATCCCGGCCGAAATTTATGGATGTCCTTGTTGTATTTAGTTTTCCGGTTTAAAAAAAGTAACGTCCGAGAGATTCGACGATTGTGCGTTTAAGTTCCAGCGGTTCGATCAGGCCGATTCGACGGTAGATGATTTCGCCGCCCGGCTCGACGAGAATCGTGTATGGGATACCGCCGGGCGATTCTTTATCGACCGCTTCCATTAAGGCGTATTTATTTTCCGAATCGAACAGGTAATTTCTGCCGGAGGCCTCTTTCTCTTTCAAAAATTCGAGGACCTTGTTCTTATTGTCGGGCGAGTCGGCGCTGATGGTGATTAGCTCGAAATCCCTGCGGCGGTAAATTCGATTGATGGTGACAAGCTCGTCGAATTCCGTCACGCACGGGCCGCACCATGTGGCCCAGACGTTGATAAGAAGCAGCTTGTCGGAATTATTGGCGACGATTTTTTCGATACCGGCGGCGTCTATCATCTCCAGCTTGACATCTTCTTTCGACCAGTCTTCCAGGGCCTTCCTGACGGAATCCCGCTTGTCGGACCACTTGATGGAACAGCCGAACGTTTTCGTTTTGGAGACGGGGACATCTTTACCGGCAAGCAGGGCCTCAATTGCATTGCGGGTGTCGTGTGTTGTTATATTCTTCGGATTTTCGGAGTCGTCGATTCGGCCGACGTAGCGCAGTTTGCGCTGCTTATCGAAGATAAAAACGTGTGGCGTTGAGACCGGCCCGTACAGGCGCGAGACTTTCTCTGTCCGGCCGTCGTAGAGGTAAGGAAAATTGAACTTTTTGTGTTCCGCGCGAATCTTCATATCTTCGAGCGTGTCACCCACGTCGGTATAGCCCAGCTCGTCGAGCCGAACGGCGTTGGGGTCGTTCGGGGATATCGCGACAATCGCTGCGCCCTTGTCTTTATAATCGGCGGTCAGTTTGATTATCCGGCTTTCGTAAGCCTGTGCGGTCGGACAGTGGTTGCATGTGAAAATGACCACCAGAATGTCCGACTTTGCGAAATCGGACAGTTTGTAATATTTGCCGTCGATAGCGGGCAGGTTGAAATCCGGCGCCGATGCGCCTATTTCGAGCGTTTTGGGCAACTGCGCCGCCCTGCCGAGAGGGCATATAATCGCCGGCAGAATCATCGCTGTTGTGATTATCAGAATGAACTTTTTCATTATTCTGTCTCCTTTTAAGTTGTTATTGTTACGTCCGTTAGATTGTAAAAAGTAACCTCTTACCTTTTGTTATCATTTTTTCGGTATTACGGTATTTAGTATACAATGTTCAGAGCTATAAATAAAAGACATTTGCCCTTTAAGAGAATTTATGAATAAAAATCGCACCTGCGCAATAACAATAAGTCATACATCTTACTTTGGCATAGACAAAGACGAACTACGACTAAGTTATATTTACATTCTATTGCCGCCGTTGACGAACAATACCTGGCCGGTAATCCAGTCGGCCTGTACCGAAGCAAGGAAGACAACCGCGTCGGCGATATCTTCCGGCTTGCCCAACCTTCTTAACGGATAGATTTTGGCAAGTTCATCTTCCCGCTCAAGTGGTAGCCAGCCTGTGTTCACCGCCCCCGGGCTTATTACATTGACGGTAATACCGTACGGCCCAAGTTCCACGGCGGCGCCACGTGTATAGCTTTCCGCCGACCACTTACTGGCATAGTACGAGACGTTTTCCGAGTATCCGAACGCGCCGTCTGAGCTGATATTGATAATGCGTCCCCGGGTGGCTTTTCTTGCTATGTAGCGCTTTGCGAATTCGGCCATCATCAGCGCGACCGCCCGACTGTTCACCGCAAAGACTGCATCGTGTGATTCTACGCTAATCGTCGCTTTGGGGAACTGACCGACGAACTGCGGCTGTTTTTTCAGCTCATCTTCCGGGATAAAAGTATCGCATTTACTGTACGCCGCATTATTGACGACAATATCGACCGGGCCGAGCGAGTTCTCGACTTTATCAAAAAGTTCCGGAATATTTTTAGGTTCTGATAAATCGGATTCGAGGGTCATACATTGACCGCCTAAATCACGAATCGCCTTTATCACATCATCGGCCGATTTGGACTGCATCTTGTAGTAATATGCCCGGCCGGGCACAGTTGCCTTGTTTTTCTCTTCTTCGCTGATTTGGTCATAAGCTTCGGCACCGGAACGAAAGTAGTGCACACACACTTTGGCCCCCTCTTTGGCAAAAGCGACCGCAATCGCCGCTCCCATGCCATGATTGGCGCCCGTTACTATAGCAACCTTATTTTTCAAACCTGTGTCTATCATAATAATATTCCTTAAATTCAAGGTTACGGAATCGTTCGTATTTTAATTTGAAAATTCACCGACAACCGTGGATTTATGCGCAAAAAATAAGCCACGGCAAAAGAAAAAACAGAGAAAGGGATTTTAATATATATAAACACCGCACCACATATTGAAGTGGTTTCGATGATATATCAAATCCTGTTCTCTGTCTCTTTTATTTCACTGCCGTGGCTTCCTTTAGCTGATTTCTTTATTCTCCTTAATTTATAATACCATTAAATATTTGTCAAGAATTTTAACAAAAATAATTGGCTATTCGTTCTTTGCAACAAAGCTAATACAATCGGAAGTGAAATACATTGGCTGCTTAATAACAAAAAGCGATTCATGTCCCGGTTATAATATTAAGCTCCGGAGCTGCGACCGGCAATTCCGCCCCGCAGTGGGGACACTGAGCTGTATTAAGGCCGCGGCGTTTATTGCAATTGTGACATTGTACGGTTGGTGTGTAATTCAATGCCAGATAGACAAGTAATCCTACGATATTGAATAACGCTGCAAATACAATCCAACCTATCAGGCCGGCCATGCTTTTTCTTCTCGGCCAGGCGTGAAAGAATACAAACCCCGCCATCAACAAGCTCAATATATAACTGAAAGGATTATATGAGGGTGCATATTGGATGAAGATTCTGAAAAGTTCAAATATGTCCCTGTTGGTATCATACAAAGACCTTACAAACAACCTGAAAATATATCTGTTGAACAAATCATAAAACGGAGGAGAAGCTTTTGTTAGAGTTTTGCGAAATTTTTCCATAGAATCGTTTTCTGGTGATGTTGTTTGCCTGGGGTCAGATGTCCATTCGAATTGATTTAATAATGTTAAATTGCCTGCCGAATCAACTTCGTACAACTGCTCGTAATTTTCAATCGGTTTTTTCCTAACTTCCTGATACCATTTCATTAAAGCCTTTTGATTTTTAGTAATTTCCTTCGGTGGAAACATGCTCGAATCAAAAGCTCGCATATATATCTTTTCTTTAGTAGCAGTAACATGTGATAGTCGTACTTTCGATTCTTCAGGTAAATCAATCCGGATAGTTTCGGCCGGGTCACGCAGGATAACGAATACAGAATTTTCTTCTATTTTGCATACAATTAATGGACGATATTTTTCGTTATCGACATATAATTCACTACCGGGAGCCAGTGTCATCCAGCCATTGAGTTGAATTCTACTGATTTTTTTATCGGGGAGCTGTGAAAGCAATTCAATAGTTTGGTTTCTAAAATTAATTTGATATAGACTATTCTTGCTTGCCCATAATATCACCGGGCCGCCGCCCTTAATCGGCATCCATGCAATGAAATTCTCAGGTTGTTCCAGCGGTTTTGTTTGGGATTTTTCCTGCACAAAACCGGATGAACCGCAATAGCCGATTCGATTGCCGTCTTTATCGAATCCGACGAAATATCCTCCGGAAATTTCGTATCGCCAGAGACTTTCTATTTCCCTGCCGTTTAGCAAAGGTACTACAATGGACCTGCGTGAGTCGGGGTAGATAGCTCGATATGTGCGTAGGGAATATGTATTTATGTAACGTACGGGGGGCCATTTGAGATAGCTTTCGGGAAGTTCGTCCGGATCACCCTGCCAAATAAGGTTATCGTTGGTATCATATATCAGGGCACTTTCGTTTTCGGGCAATTGACGATCTCTGTACATCAGGTGTACCGTTCCATCCAGTAAAAATAATCTTTCGGAACGGCTTATTCGCTCCCGGCGGTCCAGAGGCTCTTTTTCAGATTGCTGCACTTGATATGAGGATTTCTTGTATATATAAAAAGTCCTGAATATCTCAAGAGCGAAAGCCTGAATAAAAACAAGCACCAGTAATAACAGTAACGTTGTCATAAATACTCGAGAGCAATGACCGATTTTATATAAAAGCTCTTGCCGATGCATATTGGAACTCCCCTGCTTAAAACTCTTTTTGTAAGAATGTTTCATATATCTGGATAATTAGTACAGCTAAGAAAAAAACTGTTAAGAAAAATACAAAAGTAAAATTCGTTGGAGACAATATAATCATGAACATGATGAATACGAAAAACAGGCCGAACATTCTTGTTGTGTACCATCGTGCTGTTGTCAGCGCACAAAGAGCGGTCCCGAGGTAAACGATAAATCCGAGGTAGGCATAGAAAATTCCAAGACCGACGATTCCCGATTCGGGCGGGACAATTACCCTCTCGGAAATATGGGCGTAGCCGGCAAGCAGGAGCCAGGCGATTGACAAACACAGCAATACTGTTGCCGCTGCGGTCAGTTTGGCCGAGAGTATAAGCGACCTTGTGGCCGAGCGATGTATTAAAAACTGCCATGTTCTCGTAAAATCGGGCACCCAGAAATGCCTGATGCCCACTGAAAGGCCGAGTCCGATGGAAGTGAAAAACATCAAGACGGCGGATTCGAGCATAATATCGGTGCGGAATATCATATATGTATCAATAACTTTCCCGTTTGAGATCGCGTTGTAATGCCATCGACTCTGGTCGTAAGCCTTCATGTGTATCATAAACCAGCTTATCGCCAGCAGTAGTAAGGTTGCTAAAATTAACCACGGCACCGCTTCTCGTAGTTCCTTTTTGAATAATGCCAGAAACCTCATTTTAATTGTTCTCCCACTGGAAGAGTTTTCCTCTTTTTTTGGGTTCGGTGAATTCGATGAACTGATCTTCCAGGTTCATCGGGACAATTTCATAATTCTCGGCTCCTGCGGAGGCCGCCCACCGCGTAATCTTCTCCTGTGGTGTGCCGACTAAGATTAATTCCAGCTCATTGTCGGCGATCCTGCAGTTGAGCAGTCCCTCGATATCGATATGGGCGGGCACCGTCTTGGCAAAAGAGAGTTTGACCTTCTTAATTGATTCTCGAAACCGTTCGATGGAACAGTGCGCCCTGAGCCGGCCCTTGTCGATAACAACAATCTGGTTCGATACCCGCTCGACGTCGCTGAGGATATGGCTCGAAAAAAGCACCGTTCTGCCCTGCTGCATAATCAGCCGTATCATTCCCTGCAGGAACTGCCTTCTGATGGCGGGATCGAGTCCCATGGTTGGATCGTCCATTATCAATAACTCCGGGTGTGGCGCCAGTGCAAGCGCCAGGGAAACCTGCGCCCGCTGCCCGTTGGAGAGATGTTTTATCTTTTGCTTTTTTGATAATTCGAAGTAATCTATCATTTCTGCAAAGAATTTGTAGTCCCATTGATTATCGTAGAAAGGTTTCTGGAAACTTTCGAGCCCGGCGATAGTCATCCGGCGAAATAACCGATGGCCTTCCGTGACATATCCAATTCTTTGGCGGATTTTCGGTGTAAGTGACATCGAATCACAGCCCAGCATCTCAGAGCTTCCGGCGGTCGGTTTCAGCAGGCCGAGCATGAGCTTGATCGCTGTTGTCTTGCCGGCGCCGTTTCTTCCGACGAATCCGCATATACAGCCGCGCGGAATTTGCAAATCGAAGTTTTCCAGGGCGGCCTTGTTTGAAAAGTATTTAGTCAGACCTTTGGTTTCGAGGATTGTTTCACTCATTTTCCTCTCCTGATTTGTGATTTTTATCAGAAAACTTTTCCAGTCTTGATTTAAATATATTAGCCAGGTTGTTTCGATTCAGGCCCAGGTTAATTGCACGTGCGATTATGTTGTCCATTCTTTCTGTAAGAACGTTTATCTCTGCGGCGTCGGCCGAACGGATTTTAATATCTGCTACATATGTTCCTGAGCCGGTCTTTGTAACAACGAGCTTCGCCTGTTCGAGATGCGTGTATGCCTTGGCAACGGTATTGGGATTGATAACCAGTTCGGAGGCGAGTTTTCTGACGGCGGGCAGTTTGTCGCCGGTCTTGAGGAGGCCCTGTGCAATCGCCCGGCTGATTTGATTAATGAGCTGGGCATATACAGGGTCAGTAGAGCCGGTTGTGATTTGTATCCATAATGCCATAACTTCTATCCTTTAACATCCATAGTGGATAAGAGAAACAAATTGTACTAATACTTATAATACATTATGTACTATTAATCAAATAAAAAAACGAATTTTTCCCCATATTTTTTGCAAAATATGTAACTATCTTAATAGAAAGCGGTTACAAAGACACAAACATCATTTTCAGGGATTAAAATATAGAAATGTTGCTCGGTGTTGAGTTGCTTTACTTGAAATTCGCCTTAAATATTGGTGCTAAGCGGCCGGGGTATTACTCGAAGGTGGGCATAGAGTTTGGAGGTATATCAACGGCGGGATTTCACGGTTTTTTCCGGGTGCCCCCTGCTACGGATTGTCTGAAGTTGATTTTTTTATAATGCCGGTATTTCCAAAACTATTTCTATATGCGTCAAGAGTACGTATCGCTTCGATTCTATTGTTGGCTAATCGCACGTATGGGTGATCGGGATAATTCTTAATGAATTCCTCGTAAGCTTCGATTGTATTATCTTCCGTTGCTTTTTGGTAGGCTTTGTATGGTTTGTAAGAATTGATTGAATCGCCGCAGCCTCCCGGAATAAAAATTAGAGCAATAATCAGAAACAATAAATATTTATTGATTGAATTCATGAACGGTTTCCTTTTATATTTATATAATATGCTCTTTTAATTCGTGCAAAATCACTTTTATTGTCTTTACAGAATTCTGTCAAGAATTATATATCTGCCCTTATTGGTCATTTCCGTGATAACGTGAATGTTAACCTGCGCTGGTTAAGTTACAAGCAACCCATGACTTTTCCGAATCATCGCGCTCGTGTTAGCGGTAGTGTTTTATCTTATTTTGGCAACACATTTACAATTACTCGTTTATATCTCGACAATGGTGGTGTTCCCTTATCTGTAACTTTCAAAATGAAATGTGCAGTTTCGTTTTTTTCAACATCAGGAGCTTTCACGTAAGCTCCATGCGCATTCTCCGCTCCACCAATTTTGATCATTTTTTTATATGAACCAGCCTCCGGATAGTTAAACCATAGGTAACTGAGATTATCTCCGTCAGGATCGGTAGAGCCGCTGGCATCCAAACCAAAGCCCTCTCCTGATTTTACAGTTATTTGTTCGGGATGCCCTAATACAGGAACTGGTGGATGATTGGCTTGCTGATATGATTTTATACACCAATCCATTCGGGCGGCAAAATCATTTTGAAAGTCATCTCGCCAACGCCACAAAGTCACTTTATTATCGCTGAAGGAAACAGTGTCCTTTCCAACCGCTCGTCCATATTCTTTATAAATATATGGGGTATAACTATCGATTGCATTTGTCCAGATTTCCCTTGTCTCAGGTTCTAATGGAACACCCGAATCTCCTTTCTTAGTCGAAGCAAAATCAGGCTTATACAATTCGTAACGACCACCCCAACCGCCCCATTCAGGATGTTCTGCGTCATTTAGTCCATTAGGTATTAATGATAAAAACGATGGTGTATCGCCCTCTATTCCCCAAGCTACATCAGGATATGCAGCACCGAGAGGACCGTGACCTTGTTGAATGTTTTGTGCTATCCAATTATTGCTAATCTCATCATTGTTTATACCTTCCACAAAACTATTAATTGCATTCCATGTTGCGCTGCCGTAATCATCGCCCGGACTAACAATGTAAAACAAGTCAGGGAAGTTATTCCTAATCCATATACCGCTGTCGTCCTGGTCGGAAATTGTATAAACCCTGAGTTTTACAATTAATTTTTTAGCTTCCGCCTCTGTTTTTGTATTTTTAATTTTATATAATGTCTGAGCAAGGGTATTGACGCCTCCCCAAACAGATATCCACAAGGGACGCTCATCTTTTTCTTCAAGTACTTTTATAATCCAGTCCGAACCTTGTGAATCTTTCCCATCGCCAACTCCCTGCATACCATATTTTGGCAAGCCTTGTTTTACTAACATTAAGAGTGCTTCTGCACTGGGAAAACCAGCTTCATGCTTGATAAGGTTAGGTTGTACTTTGCCATAGGCTTGAATTATTTTGTTTATTGATTCAGGATCGACTCTCGTTTTATGCCAACAAGAGGTTGTAGCAATTAATCCGTTTATATCAATTTCATTAGAATATAAAAGTAAACGAACCAAAGATTGTGTATCGTCCGGGTCAGCTTCGATATCGGTTAGGATAACTACTCTGTTTATTTGATTTGCTTGAGCGCAAAGAGATTGGGAAAAGAGTATCAATGAAAAAACAATTAAAGAAAAAATAGTTCTCATATTACTTATGCCCCTAAGTTTTGAATTAGTTAATCTGACATTTCCTATTTTAATTTTTAATAAACATAATTTCCTATAATTTCTTTTCTATTGGTTGTTTTTTATGTCGATAGTCGGTAAACTTGATAACTAATGCGATTATTAATAGTGTGACAAAGGGTAATGTTGTGATTTCCCAATCTCGGACAAATGGTGCGGTTCCCTTAATTGTGACAAGGACGTACTGTCCGCTTTCCTTAATAAACTTATATTTCGGAAGTACTTTGGAATACCATAACTCGGTATTGCCGTATAATGTCCCATCGGATAATGTCACCTCTTGATTAGCCGGATCAGAGAGTTTCCGGTAATCATCTTCTGTTAAGATTTGTACATTGTAATCGTTAGGATTCAATAACCGATACTGTGAATGATAATGTACAAAACGAAAGAATATCCAGGTTGTGAATATCATTATTAAACATGTTGCAAGTAAAGCCAGATAAATTGAATTAATTTGCTTGTCAGTCATAAAGAACCTCCTGAATATACCCTGAAATTTCCCTTTTAAACGCTTAAAAAACATAACTTCTTATAATTTAAGTACTGCTCTTGAAGACTTCATAATAGTATAGACGCTAACCATGAACTCTATAATCAAGTGTTTAAAAAGCAGGGCCTCTATTAACTGGATTTTCCCATTTAAACTCTTAACAAACATAATTTTCTTCGTACACCACTAATAATCTTACGATATACACTTTGAAACATCAAGAGATACTATTTTCAAAGCCACTTTGTTGATAATTTGCACGAGAACATGGTTTTTGTGCCTTGTCTTCCTGTCATTCTCAGCTTTTGTACAGACCTTGAGAGCTCGCATCATATGGGAAATCCGGGATCTGATAACTTTTTGTATTGATTCACCTTTTATGTCGGCGTTTCGATTTGCTCAGGCGGTTAATTTTAGGTAACAGGTCGGCGCGTCCCTGCCGGTGCAGAAATTCGCTGATAATCTTTTTATTTTGCGGCTGGTAATAGTGCAGCAGCGCGGCTTGTAGTCGTTTTTCTCTGCGTGAGCGTGCGATGTGGATTTGTTTGCCCCCGGCGTCTGTGCCGGTGACATACATCGCTGTCGAAAGCGTCATCGGGCTTGGAACAAAATCCTGTACCTGTCGCGGCCGCCACGAACGTGATACGAGGTACTCGGTCAGCCTCAATGCATCCTCGGGACTGCAGCCCGGATGTGAGCTGATAAAGTACGGCACAAGATATGCCTCTTTTCCGGCCCGGCGACATGCTTCGTTAAATTTGTGCTCGAATTCTTCGAAAACATCGAATCCCGGTTTGCACATCAAGTCCAGCACACCCCGGCAATAATGTTCCGGAGCCACTTTTAAATGTCCCCCGACAAAATGACGGACCAGCATATCGATATACTCGGTGCTCTCAAGGGCGATGTCGTGCCGAATGCCCGATGCTATAAAGATATGCGTTCGCTTCGGTGTGCTCTGGCCCCATCGGACAAACGCCTCCATCATCTCGAGCATCGGTTCGTGATTGAACTCGATATGTTTACACGGAGCAGGTGACAAACAGCCGGAACGCGAACAGGTTTGCGCCTGTGTACATTCCATGCCGTACATATTGGCTGTGGGGCCGCCGATATCCGAAATCGTGCCGCGAAATTGCCGATGCCGGCGAATCACATCCGCTTCGTTCAACAGCGAATCCAGCGACCTCGAACTTATCTGTTTTCCCTGATGAGAGTAAATCGAGCAAAACGAACAGCCGCCGAAACAGCCGCGATGGGTCGTAATTGAAAACTGCACCGGCGTCAGTGCCGGCACACCGCCGTCACGGTCATAACGCGGGTGCCAGCATCGCGAGAAAGGAAGATCATATATGGCATCCATCTGGTCACTGCTCAAAGGTTCCCCCGGCGGCAGGACGACAATTGTGCCGGGGTCCTGCTCCTGCACCACCGGCAGACCGCCCGGATGGGCCTGGAGCTGGTACTTTTGGTGTGCATCCATAACGCTTTGCGTCTTTGACTGCTGCCGGCCGAGTGACGGTAAATGCACGGCGTTTTCCGGTATGACGGTCCCTTTACGGGCCACATACGCAGTACCAGCGATATCGGTCAGCTCATGAATACTCTGGCCCGCATTAAGTCGGAGGGCGACTTGTGCGACAGCCAGCTCGGCCATGCCGTGTATTAATAAATCCGCTTTGGCATCTATCAGCACCGACCGTTTTAGTTTGTCCTCGATATAATCGTAATGCACGAGCCGTCGGAGGCCGGCTTCCAGGCCGCCGAGGATAATCGGCACATCCGGATACGCCTCTCTTGCCCTGGCCGAGTACACGAGCAACGGCCGTCCGGGCCGCAGTCCCACCGCCCCGCCGGGGCTATAGACATCCTGCTTTCGCCGGTTCCCTAAAGATGCGTAGTCGTTCAGGCGTGAATCGATGCAGCCGCTTGTAATCGCCCAGAACAGCCGCGGCCGCCCGAGCGAACGGAAAGGCTCGACGCTTCGCCAGTCAGGCTGCGCAAGTATTGCAACATGATAGCCAATTTTTTCGAGCCATCGACCGATTAATGCTGCGCCGAACGAAGGATGGTCAACATAAGCATCGCCTGTAATCAGTATAATATCAGCCTGGTCCCGGCCAAGCCGAACAAGCTCCTCGCGCGTGGTCGGCAAAAATGTACCTGGATTGGCATTCTTTACAGTCATTCGGGCATTATACCACAATAGTTACCGCTTTGTTCAAATACTCGTTTCTTAAAAAACTCGATCCGATGACGGATATGAAGCAGCCAATTTTGGTAATTATCAGATAAAACAATGCCATTATGAGGCGAAAATTCGACACGTTTGCGCACATAGCTGGAAACAAAAATCGAAAAAACGAAAATTTTTTTAATTCGTTTCCTGCCGGTCGCTTACGCCCGCGGCTCCGCTTAAAAATGCAATTTTTTTCGAAACGTTTGCGCACATAGCCACCATTATGGGGGCAACATTCGGCCGCAGCCGATGTTGCAAGCACGAAATTCGAATACCTAAACACTAAACAATATAGAATTTCAAATGCTCAAATGTTCAAAACAACCTGTTTTTGCAATTAGAGTTTTATTCATTCGATATTGTTTCGAATTTCGAGATTGAAATTTCGGATTTAATAATTACAGGGGAGGGTAAGCTGGCCGAGCTTGTTATTAAAATTCCGGATCGGCTTCAAAAGTCCGTCCTTTTCCTGGTACTTCTGTATCGCCGTGCCCGCTACGGCTGCGCATTTAGAAAAATCCCGCTAACTCAGGGTAAATTCGCCATCGTTGACCCGGAAGATTACGAGCGTCTGGCAAAGTACAAATGGCATCTGGCCCGAAGTCCGACCGGCTTGTACGCCACCCGCTGGCAGCGATTTGCAAGTAAAAACACGAGAAAGAGGATATGGATGCATCGAGAGGTGATTTCTGTCCCGAAAAATATGGTTTGCGACCATATCAATCACAACGGCTTAGACAATCGCAGGGCGAACCTGCGTGCGGCGACCATCTCGTAGAACCTCTGCAACCGACCCAAGAGAAAAGCAAAAACTCGCTCGAAATACAAGGGGCTCGAATGGGACAAAAATCAAAGTAAGTGGAAGGCCAGAATTCAACACGACGGCAGGAAATTCTATCTCGGCTCTTTCACCTCAGAACGCGCCGCCGCCCGCGCTTACGATACCGCTGCTAAAAAATACCACAAAGAGTTTGCAAACTTCAACTTTCCCTGCTCAAATCATCATGATGAATAGTCACTCCTAATATCTTTTCGGTGAGACCGATGTATATAAAAGACAGGTAGGGATTTATTGGCTCGGTCCGACGCCAAAGACCGCCTCATTCAGCGAGGAGAAGGCATCTCCGGAGAATACCCTGGCCTTTACGTGCGTGCTGCTGTTAAGTGTAACCGGCCCGTTGTACCGGATTGCAGTATCAGAGATTCTCGGGTCATTTTCGCTTAAATGCCGGCCGGCGACCAATTCTGCTGAGATAATAAAATCTGAACTGTTGAGTGACGTGTTCAGGCCGTGTATCGCCAGGATGTTGTCACCCTGGCGCAGGGCGCCGGTATGCGTGGATATATCGAAAGACTGCAGGCCCCCCGCCTCATGACTACCTGATGCGAGTGAATTCCAACTCGGCGTGCCGTTGACCAATTCTCTGTGGACCTCGATACCGTTTATGTAGGCGACAAAACCGTCGTCATACCTGACCCTAAGTGTTATAAAATCGTATCTCTGGAGGTCCTCGTTTACCTGGAAGGGGATCCGGATATAGCAGCCGGGGCGTCTATTGTACATCTGCGTTTCAACGTCGAGCGTGATATAGTTCTGGTAACCGGAATCTCTTTCATATCCGACGCCGCCGGGAGAACCTGTGACAGACATCCAGCCGGAGTCGTCAAAGTTCTCCGCACCCTTCCATGCGTTATCAACCACTCCGGTCGGAACAAGTGCCCGCTTGGGTGCGTTCTCAGCCACGAAGGTCGTATCGACAGCCTGCTGTGCCGACGTCCCGGGGACACCGGGGTCTGTACCATCCAGAGTATAGTAGAGCTCACCTGAACTATTAGGATTTGTTATAGTCAGGATGTCACCGACCGAAATATAACCGCCGTGCTGATAGGAGCCGTTGATATTGAAGACCGGGGCGCTTAAATCGAGGTTGAACAGGCCGTTCTGTGCAAAAGCCGCCAATGCCGGCGCCTCGCGGTTCGGTATGAATGTGTCCGGAACAAACCTCACGGGATATTGTGACGTCGCCGGCAGAACGTCGGACACTTCGGCGAAAACCTCCCACCAGCGGGTCAGCAGATGTGGTTCTGTCAGGATGCCACCGTTGCGAAAGTGTTTGTGGATGTGGTCGGCAAAAAGCTGCCTGAAGCCGGCGTTGGCTTTGAGGGCACGGTACAGCCGGGAGACAGGATCCGACATATGGTTCAGCCCCGGTGTCGACGACCACGTGGGAAACTCCTCGAATGCTGTGTCGGCACAGTTTTGACAATCTCTTCTGAAATACCACTCTTCACCAAGGCCTTCTGCATCCCAAACACTGAACCTGAATATACCATCATCCGATCTTTCTCGGTGAACATCCCAATTGTTGCCGGGCCAGTCAAAGTTGCCGATATAAATTTCCAGTATAAGAAAATCCACAAACGTCGGAATATCGAACTTACCGGCGAGGTATTCATACTCGGTGGAATTGGAAAGGTCATGGCTGTCTGCGTAATTTAGCAGGTTGTTCCATGCATCCCATGTACCGTTTCGCAGTCCGGACTGGTTAATCACGTCGAACTCGTTGCCAGTGTTGTACCATTCCTGGAGGAATTCTTCGTCGAGGCGACCGGACGGATTGTAGAAACCCTTGTAGTCGCCATTGAGATAGAGGTTGGCGAACGTGCCGGTTAGCTGGACCCTTCCCATCTCCCTGAAAAGGCGTCTGGCCCATTCATCCTTGACAAAGGGAGCACAGGCGTCGTTGTGTCCCCCTCGCAGCACGATACTCTTGAAACGATAGACATCAATGAAAGGGAAGAATGGATATTCGAAGCGGTTATCGCCGTAGTTACTTCGAAAGAAGAGATTGAAGCTGAATTTGTTACTGTTCATACTGGGCCAGCCGTTCCAGCAGGTCACCCAATCATCGCCACGGGTGTACCGCGGCCGCGTGTAGTCGCTGCCGTGGACACGGATACCGCAGTCAATCTGGAGGTTCATGCCGGTTTGTGGATCGAAAACTTCGAAGGAAACGGGACGTTCGTATTCTATTCCTCGATGTATTGGATTATTATAGCTTCCGGTTCCGCTTGAGTGCCATACTCCCTGCCAGTCATAATAACCACCGACGATGGCCATGATTCCATCAGGTTCGAAGAAGGTTTTACCATCGTCACCGACAAGGGAAACTAACGGCATGGATTTGATAGTGTCACTGGCATTGAATATGTATGTATGTGTTACTGTTCGTGAAGGTATCCAGCCGGTCTTTATCGCCGCCGCACGCAGGCAGGTGGTTGATCTGATATTAATAGAAGTCCTATATTCTGAACCGGTCTCGGAAGCTTGCCCGTCCACGATAGGTTCACTGCCGTCTGTCGTGTAATATATCCGGGTCCCAGCCGTTGGTGTGGCGATGGTAACGTTGAAACTCGAGTCATAGAAACCTCGCTCATGACTGAATTCGGGCTCCTCAACGATACCTAAGTACGCCCCGTCATTTTCCGCCGCCGGAGTCGGCGTCGCAAAATAACGCAGGTCATTACCGGCGTCGGGAAAACGGCCATAGGAAATGTTGGCAATTTGTTCACCAAACACAATTCCATCAATCATCGTACTGCCATCGGAAGTAAACAGTCCAATATACTCACCATCCTTAGATATACTAAATCCGGCATGCAACGGGCCGTCTTCGTTATCGCCATCGGCCCAGATAAGCTTGTAACTATGAGCTCCAATAATAGTTAAAGAGGGCAAATCATCTGGAATCTGCCATTTGGTCGGCTCATTTAAATCGTCTGTAAGGTACATCCCGCTTATATCGACGGCAGTATCGCCGTAGTTATGGATTTCGATCCAGTCGTCGTAGTCGCCCTGCGGGTCACTTATTCCGCTGTCACTACTGTTGGAGGCCATAAGTTCGTTGATGACCAGCGTCTGGCCCATACCGACCGATTCAGCCAGAGAGACAATCCATACCAGAACTAACAGTAAGCCGATACTATATCGCTGAATGTTATTCAATCCTTCCCCGTCGAGCGCGTGAGACACGGATGGCGGCAAAATCTGTCATTGTATATCAACTACACTTATCTTAACATATAATCGATAGTTATGTCAATATCTTTCGCTTCAAAAGCAAAACGATGATGATTTTATCTTTTGTCCCCATCATGAGCGATTATGTGCCTTATATCAAATCCTTTATCGTACGGCCAACACTCGGATGGCGGGTGATCGCCGATTGAATGACGAGACGGACCTTCGTGTCAAGGTCGTCCAAAAATTGCTTGCTGATCCTGTTGGCGGACCAGCCTCTGCGGTGTTCCTGTGCCCAGCGAAGGGCGAATTTCTTGCATTGTGCACGGTTAATAAGACTGCCGTTTGAAGCCATGTTCCCTCATTTCTTTCGTTAATTCGGTCGAGTTTTCAACGCCCATCAAGAAGCGCCGCCGTCCCTACCTATGCGGTTGGTCCTGACGAAGATATAAGAACTGATAGTCACTCAATTATCAGTCATCGTTTTGAATGATTGAATCAATGATCGTCGGCTCACCACCAACAACCCCGGCCTCGCCGTTGTCGGCAATGACACAGTCTTCAATCGTCGGCTTGCAGAAGGTAACGCCTCGCCCTTCGGTATTGGCGATCATAGTAATACCTGTTTTACCATTGGCAGTGATCAGACAATGCAACAGATGCGGATTACTGTTACGATACAATTCGATACCATGCGTGTAGTTGTCCATAATCCGACAGTTACGTAAGGTGGCATCAGTTGCTGTGCCTGAGATACCGATGGCTCCTGCACGCACGGTCAGACCGGCCAGAGTACAGGCATCAGTATTATTGCTCAAGGTAACGACCGGTTCGTTGGAATATCCCTGAATGATGGTACCGCCGATATAAAAAGGATCGTTCGGATCCAGGGACTGCAAGGTGATATTGCGATCCAACACGATACTCTCCGCATAAATACCCGGCTCGATCACAATGACATCGCCGGGTTCGGCACGCTGAATGGCGTACTGAATGACGGAAAACCGTTCGCCTGTGGTTTGGTTCTCAATGGGGCCATTGGGATCGGGTGTGAGCTCAAAACAGATCCGTAAAAGATTATACAGTCCTATTGATGACACAGTATAGTCATGGCCCCCGGGAACATTATGATAGGCAAAGTTTTCATCGCTCAGGTATTCGGATTTCTCCGTCAGGCCCTGAATCGCCGCCTCATGGCTGGCACGGGCTGTGCCGTCGGAGGTTCCGCAGATATTGTAAAAAAAGTTCACTGGATAGGATGACTCTTCGTTTTGAAGTCTGAGATACTCTGTTATCTTATCAGGACTGTAGGATGTAGGCGCTGCGGCGAAAGCACCGAACCAGGCAATCTGTTCCAGGCTCTGGCATAGCCCTACATTGATCGTCTGCATCCCCCCCATGGAAAATCCGCAGATCGCCCGCGAATCCCGATCGGTCTTTACAGAATATTCCGATTCAATAAAAGGGATAAGGTCGTTTACAAGTTCATTGGCAAAGAAATAATAACCCGCCTGATTCCCCCAACTACGGTCGAGATAACTGGAACTGGAGTTGCCGTTGGGAAATACGGCGATACAGGGCTCAATCGTTCCTGAAGCGATCAGATTGTCCAGTAACACCGCGGGACTGGGATTGCCCCGGCTCAACCAGGTATCTTCATTGTCCGTAAGGCCGTGCAAAATATAGATTACGGGGTACTTCTTGTTTTCGCTGTAATTATAAGGCAAGAAAACGTTGCACTCTTTGGTGATAGCCTCATCTCTGCGTTCCAGAATATAACCCGTGTCCTCATAGCGGGCCTGGATATCCACTCCCGAATCGGTCAGATCTGTATAATAATAACAGGGATAAGAACGGTCGACCACATGGCCGGAATTAGCGATAGACTGTTTGTATTGCTGCGGGATTGAGTCCGCTAATTCCATGGCATTACTCAGGCAGGAATGGAAATGTGCGGCAGTAATCACTAATAATAAAAAACGTAAGTTTTTCATCTTAATAACTCCTCAAGAACATGGTTAAAATTAGGATACAATGGTTAAAATTAGGATACATGAATAAACGGTTGAAGTCAATCATATTGCTCAAACTTAGGACTTTTCTCATAAGGTTCGCCTCAGCAAATCCTTGTCGTTATTCTTTATAAGGTGTAAGGATTTATAAATGGTTTTTTTACTACCCCTTAAATCGTCATACACAAGGAGTGCGCTTTGAATATCAACTCATAAAATCTCCTGTCAAAAAAGCCCTAAGTTTGAGTTGAATACACAGAATTGTGGTTGTTTTGAGTGGGTGATATAAGTCGTCCTATAATCTATATATAAAAAACACTAAATAACTCAATTTATAGTGTAATCCGGCTTGGTATCTTGAGGTACTACGCCGGGATAAAAAGGAAAGGGCCGACACCAGGGCTGCACGCCTATGCGGCACATCGTTAATATCGTAATAAAGCCGGCCTTTGGAAGAAGAGACAACATTAAGATCCGCCATAAGCGAAAACATAAGCAAACACAGGACAAAAAAGACAGGTAAAATAATCCGGTGTCTAAATATAAAGGAAAAATTTCTATGATATGTCATCTTGTTTTTTTTGCTGTTCATATTCAACCTATCGGACATATAAATCCAATTTCTTAAAAACAAAAAAATATCCTGATTAATTGAAGTAGTTATAAAAGGGGAAAGCCCATTGGGGTTAACCATCGAGGCTTATAAACTTGTCCTGCTTGTCCTGCGTAGCTTTATCTTTTCGAGCAAAGTCGAAGGGGGCTACCATCGGCCTGAGAATATCTGAGTTGCATATTTATCACCATAACTTCATTAGTCCAGTGTAACTATCTCCGAGAATTTGACAAGGGGAATGATAATTTTCTGATTTGAATGACGCATTATCTCACCAACAAGCCCCACCTTCCTGCCCAGGTATTGAACCAAATCCACCTTTATCGCTTCTCCCACAGGCATGGCGTAGCATAATATTTTGCCTTTGGTGCTGGCATCAACAATCATATAGTGTTGCAACTCGTCTCCGGTGTATAGACTCGAGATTTTGAATATCCCTATTACCGCAAATCTTCCAAGATTAACATCTGCTGGTGCGCCTTCTGCAGGACCAGCCGATCCCTCGGTTGATGTTATAATTGACGCCTGACGTGGATTCACATGACCGTTTTCTTTACCAAATGTCTTCTCCGAACGCTTAATCTTGCCACCGTCGACTACTAATGCTCTTAGGATATCCACACCATCCGTGGAAGTACTCCACGCAAGCGATAAAACTCCGTATTTTTCCAGTTCTATATGATCGCTGTACCTAGTCGTGATCGCAGCAAAAGACCCAAGTACCTTTACATCGTCAACAATCACCGTTGTAGACCACGGATATTTTGATTGAGCGGTCGCGAAGGCAATGTGGTCACCGCTGTTACTGAAACAAGGGCCTGCAACGTATTTACCATTCTTGATGCGTTTCTGCCCGTTGGGCGTCACTGCAATGTAAGCCTCTGTATGTCTTGCAACGTATGCTACATCACCCTTTGGTAGAAACTCGCAACACACACCTTCGTCAAAGGGGCCTGCTGTTTTCTCCCCGTCAACAAAAAGAAACCACTTTTCATTTCCTGCCGGCATGGCGAACCACCCGAAACATTTTCCATCTTGTGAGGTGTATATCCTTGAGTAGCCATCATATGGCCCCCACTGCTTATCTCCGACAACAACGAACGCTTCTTTATCTCCTCTCTGGATTACATAGGCTAGCCTCGGCTCCTTGGCATTCAATCGGAGCGATGGCAACCACACACTTTCGTAAGGCCCCTTGTGTTCTTTCCCATCGATGACTTCCCACGATGTGGCACTGCCTGACGTGCGATGGCCAACAAACCATGCGACCTGTTCACCTTTGTTAGCCAAAGCCAAATGGACACATGCCATTTCTCCAGGAGATGGCTTTTCGCCGAGATATTGAATACCCTCCTCGTCGCAATGGTAATCTATAACAGTCGGTCCACTTTCAACTCTTGAAGACACGTTAGACCAAACAGGCCCCGTCGGCTTACCTATCACAAGGGACATGTATGGAAAAGAGCCTGTATAGATTTCGTCACCTTGGATACTTGTGACAATCGGCACCCAACCTCTCTCGATCTTCTTCCACCAACCAAATGCCGTACTGTCAGTAGACCAGTATACTGCATTTGGTGCCATCATATTCACTTTGGTTACTTCCTTCCCATTCACGAATATATGGAAAGGAGTTATTGTATCATCCATAACATGGCAGATATACACGACCTCTCGTGCGTTGGGGCTGCCATGTATGCTCCCAAACTCTCCAAAATCAGCAGGAAGGCTGCATACAACTTCACTCTGCTCCTGGCACCAGGCAACTACACAAGTTGCGGTAATCATAATAGCAACGATCATGAACCTGTTCATACGGTTTTCCTCCTTTTGTAACACTCACGTTAAAGGAAAAGGATTGCTGCTTTTACAACCGGCCTTTTTAATTACTGGCGATGACCTACTCTCATGTAAGAATATTCAGCGGATTAGCCGGCGAACGTTTAAGAGTCTTATTAGCCGGATTAACGACTATCCCGACCGGCTTCGGTACAATTACTACAAACAGTTAGTTCCCTGATATCTTCAGGAATATTTTAAGGTAAAAATTCTTTCAGGTCAAGTACAAAAAGGAAGATGGCCGGATTTTATCCTGAGCCTGCCTTCACTGAGCTTCGTCGAAGTGTCGAAGGACTCACCCAATATAATCCTGTCGTTACAAGCAAACTGAAACAAAGAAAAAATCTCTACATTTTTGCTGAACAAAGTTATTCTATAGAAATCTTGAATAACACCCATCGTTTCCAGTGTTCTTGATGAAGCAAATAAACGTGTTCATTAATGGCCTGAGGATCACGTCCCAACCTTTGGCTAAGCGCGCTTGTATCACTATTTACATACTGGTCGATGTCTTTATCACCAAGGTCCCATAGATGACACGGTGCATAGGAATACGTCATTAACACAGATCCCTTTTCCTGCTTGAATTCGAGGTCCCAACCGTAAATATCATCCACCGCTTTCCATCTTGTCCCTGCTGGTATTCTAACAGTTTTCAAATTGTCGAGGCTAAATGGCGGTTCTTTCGATACAATATAAGCCAACTCAATTTGTTTTGGTTTCTCCAGCGTGATTGTTTCGAGATCAAGTGTTTCTCCCGGTTTGAATTCGATCGTGAAACCTTTCTTCAGATAGCCAGGCGCCGTAACACTGCACCAGTAACTGATCGGCGAGAATCCATCTGCCTCGGCCAGGCCGTCTTTATTTACTGCTACCTTAATAGGATCAGGCCAATATCGGCGGGGTTCGGTACCATTCGACGGCGTATTCACAGGGCCGTGTCTCACAGACAATTCTATTTTTGCCTGCGAGAGGTCTCCGGCTTCCTCCAGTTTTACTTGAGCCTTAAAACCGACCAATTCATCTTTACTTAACGGTTTTATGTGAATAGTGCCAACATCGACCAAATCTGTCTTCTCGTCTTGCACCACATCTTTTAGTTGCAGATCATACGGGGCATATTGGTGCATACGAAAACCCACAGGCCTGTCCAGGTCTTTTGTCGGTCCGGCGAAATAGCCTTCGGAGAGAATCTCCATTTGCGCACGAACATCACGTACATTTCCCTCGCCATTAAGAACAACTCGACCGACAATGACATGCCCCGTTTTGCGTTTTTGGACCGTTTCTCTTGCCTTGGCGATTTTGGCTTCCAATTCCTCTCTATTGGTGCATTGCTCTATTGTGCCTTTGTTGGGCCTGCTTATAATTATTACCGCCACTATTACTAACACTATTGCAGATATTGCTGAGAATACTATTTTTTTCATCTTATCGCTCTTTCCGGAAATCATATTTACTCGTGTTTCTTATATTACCGCTTTTCAACTATATATTATCCACTAATTGTTCCTCGTTTCAATAAGATTTCTTAACAGATGCTCAAATAAACGCGTAATCCGGCTTCGTTTTCAACTACTCCGGGATAAAAAAGGAAAAGGCCGATACCTTTCGGTATCGGCCTTTATAATTTTGTCTGCTCCGCATCTTTGGGAGTGATGATCAGATTGAAGCGAAGCGATATCCGGCACAAATTACTGGACTCGCTTGTATTAGATTATATCAGCTCAATCCAGTCGTTGGAATGATACTCCGGGCGTTAAGGGGTGAAGTAATCGGTCTGCGGCATGAACTCATGTATCATGACTGCCTATATCGCCGGATCTTCTGATCCGGGTGAGCCGTTCGTATATGAGCTTGCTCGCCAGCTATCCGGGTCATTCAATATCCCTGCCTGCTGGTCTTCCATAGACAAGAAGTTCTTTGGTACAAGCGAGTGCCCTCCTCCGTCGGCGGCTTGCGGCCAACTGGAGTCGTCATTGTAAATAAAACTTACCACAGCTCCATTCCATGTATCGGATATTTCGACGTCTTCTCCGCCGTTGGCAAAGTTTCCGTCGTAGTTACCGGCGATTCGGCTCGAAAGGCCCGTACCATAACGAGACTCAAAGGCAACCTGATTGCTAACCACAAGAACAAATTCACCAGGTCCGAGACTTGTCACATTACTGCCTGCAAAGGCAAACTCAATGCCATCCGTAATGGAAACCGTGCCTAGTTCTAGTGTCACGGTCGTACTTATGTTCTTCAGTTCAATAAACTCGAAATCATCATTATCGTAAGTTCCGCCCGAATCGGCTGCGGGATTGTACATGAGTTCGCTGACGCGGAAGAAGTTTAGAATGTCAGCTCCTATCGCCTCGCCAGCCACAAACTCAATTGGCTCCGACCAGTGACTCCATCTGCCGGTATTATCTTTCATCCGGTTGCGAACACGATAGGTTCTGCCAACCCTAACTGCGTTGCCTGGTATCTCTATATCACGGTCAGCGGGATTTGTTATTTCATCACTTTCCCATGTGGCATTAAGCTCGTACTTGCTTTTTCCGAGAGGCGGAACGACAGCAGGTTCAACAGGTGCCTCGCTCGAGATAGTAACAGAGACATCGATTGAGAAGTCGCTGCTTCCCAGTGTGGTCTGCAGAGCGTGAACAGCAATCACATTCGTTCCGTTAACAAGATAATCATAGGGGTCCGGCAGCATGACTTCTTCATAACCGGCCGCCTCGTGGTCGGTGTCGTTCGTGAGGCTATCGAAATATTTGACTTCATCGCTGCAGTACATCCTCCCGACTTCGGTGCCGTTAATGTAGATGATACAGCCATCATCTACGTACACGTGAAGTTTTAAAGTTCGCACCTGGTCTTTGTCTGTTATATCAAATGTATTTCGAAGATAAACTGTTGAGTAATTATTCTGCATGGGAGGATTATCCAGTGACAAATCTGTTTTATCATCATTGTCTGCATAGCCAATAGGAGTTTGGCCAATCAGCCAGCTACTGTCATTGAAACCGTTCTGTGTCCAGACCGTTAACGGCCTGCTTGGTTCCGAGGTTCCTTTGTAATATCTCCAATAGCTATTTTTTCCCAGCAAGACAATTTCATCCGAAGGCTCCGGGCTGTAGCTTAAGTCATATTCCGCAATGCGCCATTTCATCGCGGCAAATGTCCCCGAACCCTGTGGGTCGCTGAATGCGCCGGTCCGGAACCTCAAGTCATTCACGGGATAGTCGACGGCACCGATATAGCTGATTGTCGGTGTACGCGGGATATGAGTCGCATCGCCTTCCTCACCAGCGAGAGTATCAAGATTGTTCGAAGTGCCGGGCCAATAAAAACCGCCGCGAAAACTGCCGGCAGTCCAGGCAAACTGCTCCATCAGCGCGACGTTTTCCTCCAGTGAACCATTGTCCATTGGCGAGCCTGGAGTAGGATCCAGCCGCCATCGGTCCCTGTCGGCCGGCACAAAGTCCTCGATAAACGCCACCAATTCTGCCAGCATGCCGTCGATAACCTCCGGTTGCCAATGCAGGTCTCGGAATTCCCTGATGTAGTTGCGGTATTCCTGTTTCAACGGCGATTTTTCCGGGTCGATCGTATATTGTGTAAAATTATGGTCAATGTAGCTCTGGTCGTAAATCGCCCCCTTGGCATGGTCAATACCATAATTAAAATAGGATCCCCATGAATCGTCCACATCAAACGGGAGAAATTGCACTTTCCCGAAATAGTTGTTGCCGGATGTATAATCCGGATAGAAGTACCAGGCCAGATTCTTGATACAATGGGTGCAAGTCGCTCCAGTGAATACGTCAAAACTCCTTATGGATTCGATAACCGTGTGGTAACGGTACCATTCATTGCAATCCAGATGATCGCGAATAAAATCAGCGGAAGCCTGATAGGTCAGGTTCCAGCGGATATTCTCATAGTCCGAGGCATCATCGACGGCGAATTCTCCTTGATAGCGCAATTGGTCCAGACCTTCATAAATTTTGTCGGAGAGTTTATACAGATTGCCTTTGGGTAATCCCAGCCGTTCAAGGAACGCTCCGTCGTAGTTTTCGAAGGCGACATGGAGCCCCCAGAAATCACCTTCGTATTGGCCATTGCTGCCCGTGGGAGCCTCTTGAGCACCATCGACCACGCGGAAATGTATCCACCAGGTCTTGTATGCGGGAACATCAGCAGCTTCGAACAACAACATATCCATGACCTCGTTGAGGCCGTAGGGATAGCGGTTATAACCGCTCCATACAATCTGATTGCCAAACATCTTGCCGGTATTCAGGTGCTGCCATTTGGAAGGAAATTTATCGCCGAAAAGATCACGGGCCTGGAAATAGTTGCCGCGATTGAAACGGAATTTCATCGAACGCTTCCCGGCAAAATTGCCGGCTTGCTCAGCATAATTATACCGTCCATTGCCGCCTCGCAAGCGGTATCCAATGTGATCGTACACCCGGCCTTCATAGACAAACGCGCCTTCCCAGTTATACGCTCTGCCGGCATACTGATAATTAAGATTTGCAGTGGCTTGGCGGATACGGTCGGCAGAATTGTATCCATTGCATTGATACAGATCTTCGGCTCTAGTGATCAGGGTGTAAACTGGAATTGTCGTCAGCATCTGGGAACTATAGACATGCCCCGGTCCTTCAGGATGCACCGAGTGCCTACCGGCCAGATAGTCCGGGACACCGTCATACACATAATATGCGAAATTCAGCGAAGCGTCATCGGCATACGGCACTTGAATGAGCTCGTCGGAGTCATCTTCAGCCACAATGCGATAACGCATGAGCGTCCGATTGCTTTGAGCAGGAATGACTATTGTATAAATATCATCTCCGGCAACGGCATCTTGTCCTGTACCGTCATCGACCATTGTCAGCTCACGCCAATTGGCCGGATTTTCAAAATCCGGATTAATGGGCTGGCTTTTAGACGGGTTTTTAATCAGAGATGAGATTGGTGATACGGGCAGATAAGCGGGGATATAGGAACCTGGGGCTACCAGTTGATACTTTAATGTGACCTGTTTGACGCCGTCGGGATCGGTTACTTTCGCGGTAATCGTGACCGGTTGATTTGACGGCGGCTGTTTTGGTTCATGGTCCACCTGGCGAATCTGCGGGGGGGTATTTGTTGTATATACACTGTTTTTAAGACCAGGTGTAGGGATCCCAAACGCTAATTCCGGACGGTCCACGTCTTCGTGATAGCCCGAACTACGCCAGCTTCCGGCCAGGTCGTTGTCCAGAGAGGGATTCAGTAGTTCCATGGATGCGCCTTCGCCGTTGGCTGATATCGGCCATGGAAAATCACTATCATAGTCCACTTCATCGACCGTTTCGCCCTCGGCGTTATAGAGAACAATATGTTCACCATCATTGCTTAGCTTGCCCTCGAAAGGCCCTAAAACTCTAACACCGAATTTGATCAGAAGTGCGTTTGTATCTTCACAAACAACGATATAGCCATCCGCTGCCATCAGTGTCCCGGCGGGAAAGATGTATGTTACCCCATCGAAATACCAGCCCGATATATCTACCGGCTCAGCAGAGGCATTATAGAGCTCGATAAACTCCACTGCTTCTGTGTTAATATCAGGATGATAATGAATCTCATTTATTACTACCTGTGAAGCCGTATTTGCACAGATTACAGAAGTGAAAGATACGGCAATTACAAACGATAAAGCAAATTTTCGCATGATACTAAATCCTCAAGATTGACTTTTTCCTATTTTAACATACCTTCATCGCCAAGTCAATATTCAAGAATTTGTACCCCCGAATGGAGTAAATCGGCCGGCTTAATGCGCAATCCTGCTTTGTTTTCAGTACCTTGGGCATAAGCTTCGCCGGGATAAAAAGGAAAAGGCCGTGTGCATTTCTAAACACGGCCTTTATAAATTCCTGGCGATGACCGGATTTTATCCCAAAGTATTTAATCGGGACTCGCCCATAGAGCCTGTCCTGATTGTAGCTGAAGGACTACCATCGGCCTAAGCGGGCTTAGCTTCGCAGTTCGGTAAGGGATCAGGTAATTGGTCGCCAAAAAAATAGTGTGCTCGGTACGCTCTGCGAGCTACTCATTTGGTGGGCCAAGCTCCATAGATATCAGTCTTGTTCTTAGTTAGAGGCCGCAATATGCCCGGATGCGTGATGCCGGTAAGATCACACAAACCAACATGGCGGCCGAACAGGTCTTCAAGCTCCTTCTCCAACGCAAAGCAACACATGGCGTGCTGCTTCGGTTCCAATGGTTCAAACTCCACAAGAAAATCGATGTCGAGGTCTTCAGGGTTAGAGTTCTCTTGATTCTGGCCTGAGCCGTGCAATCCCAGGTATTTCACATGATGCTTCTTGCAGATGTCGGCTATTTCCGCGCTATAGTCTCGGTTACTACCGATCATTGTGTTATTCCCTTTACTGTGAAGAAAGAGTGTAGATTATGCCGCAAGTTGTGTCAAACGAAAATTGCGTAAAAGGAAAGCCAACATATTTTTTAGTGTTAAATTTTAAGGGCTTAGTTTTGAGTTAAACGGACGCGCAAAGGCAAAGGCCGTGTGTAGAAATGCACACGGCCTTTATAATTCCTGGCGATGACCTACTCTCACCCAAAGGACTACCATCGGCCTAAGCGGGCTTAGCTTCTGAGTTCGGAAAGGGATCAGGCGTTTCCCCGCCAGTATAGTCACCAGGAAGATCGTATTATCCCGCACCGGAGTGCGGGTTAAATTCGAATTTCCAAAAAGTATGCAGATGCGAATATGAGCACACAATATAGTCGTTAGTATTTAGTTGATAGTATTTAGTGCCACCACAGGTGGCTTCAAACAGTTATTCACTAATCACTATTTACAATCAACCGTTCAATCAAGGATTGATATGGTCAAGTGGTCGAGCGTTAGTACCGGTTAGCTGAGATAATTTCGTATCTTACACACCCGGCCTATCAACCTGGTAGTCTTCCAGGGCTCTTCACCGTCACCCCGAAGGGTTCAGGATGGAATCCTAATCTTGGAGGGGGCTTCCCACTTAGATGCTTTCAGCGGTTATCCTTTCCCGACTTAGCTACCCGGCGGTGCCCCTAGCGGGACAACCGGTACACCAGCGGTCAGTGCTTCCCAATCCTCTCGTACTAAGGAAACATCTCCTCAAGATTCCTGCGCCCACGGCAGATAGGGACCGACCTGGCTCGCGCCGGTCTGAACCCAGCTCGCGTACCACTTTAATCGGCGAACAGCCGAACCCTTGGGACCGCCTACAGCCCCAGGATGTGATGAGCCGACATCGAGGTGCCAAACCTCCCCGCCGCTATGAACGCTCAGGGGAGATAAGCCTGTTATCCCCGGAGTACCTTTTATCTGTTGAGCGATGGCCCTTCCACACGGAACCACCGGATCACTAAGTCCTGCTTTCGCATCTGCTCGACATATCAGTCTCGCAGTTAAGCACACTTGTACCCTTGTGCTCTAAACGTGATTGCCAACCACGCTGAGTGTACCTTTGAGCTCCTCCGTTATTCTTTCGGAGGAGACCGCCCCAGTCAAACTGCCCACCTAGCACTGTTCTGTGCCCGGATTCACGGGACACAGTTAGGTGACTAACATAGCAAGGGTGGTATTTCAAGGTTGGCTCCACGACGCCCGAAAGCGCCGCATCAAAGCCTCCCACCTATCCTACGCAAGATATGCCAGGCATCAATACCAGGCTACAGTAAAGGTTCACGGGGTCTTTCCGTCTTGCCGCGGGAATGTGGTATCTTCACCACAACTACAATTTCACCGAGTCCGTCCTCGAGACAGTGCTCCAGTCGTTACGCCGTTCATGCACGTCGGAACTTACCCGACAAGGAACTTCGCT